>ERZ724527.181-NODE-181-length-32265-cov-7.677150_pt1 | contig 32265 bp, 23 predicted proteins | sample MGYA00376060_ERZ724527 | MGnify/ENA primary metagenome ERZ724527 (study PRJEB28724, sample SAMN07190886) | activated sludge metagenome | isolation source: activated sludge of sewage treatment plant in Hong Hong | place: USA: Christiansburg, Virginia | collected...
GCGATGAGTTGCGGGAAGAAACTGACAAATAGCAGGTATTCAATAAACTTGGGCTTTCTTATTTCAGACCGGTAAGCCTCGACCAGAAAGGCAATTTTCTGGAATGTATAAAATGAAATACCCAGAGGCAGGGCAATATTAGCCAGGGCAATATTGCTATGAAAAATACTGTTGGTATTTTCGATCAGGAAGTTTGCGTATTTAAAGTACCCGATGGCGACCACATTTGCCGCGATGCCCAGTGTCAGCAACGCCTTGCTCTTATGTTCTATCAGCCTGCAACCTATGAAATAGTTGATGGTGACGGAAGCCAGCAGTAAAAAAATGAAGCGGGGCTCACCGTAACCATAAAAGATCAGGGAGACCAGTGTTAGCACCAGAAAACCGAGGTTTCTGGAAAAGCGCCGGGTCAGGTGGAACAGCAGGAACGCTACAGGCAAAAAGACAAAAATGAATTCGTTGGCGTTAAACAGCATGCGTTTTCCAGATTGCCTCACTGATCGGGTGGCTAAATCTACCACGTGTACTCGGAAACTACGCACTGATAACTAGCAGGTAATGCATATAATAAGTAATACTTACTAATTACGGTGTCGATATGCCCCGCCATCATCCTGTTGTTCCCTCTGAGCCAGAAGGAGCTTTTGGCTTTCTGTTGCATGATGTGGCGCGCTTGCTGCGAGGCAATTTCAACCGCCGGGTACAGGTGTTGGGCCTGACCCAGGCGCAATGCCGGGTGATCCTGCACCTTTCCCGTAATGAGGGTATCCAGCAAGTAGCACTGGCCGACATTCTCGAAGTGCAGCCCATTACGCTGGCGCGATTACTGGATAAATTACAGGCAGCGGGGCTGGTTGAGCGCCGTCGCGATCCCTCCGATCGACGCGCTTTCTGTCTTTCCCTGACAGCGAGTGCTCACCCATTGCTGGAACAGATATGGTCATTGGCCGCTGACACGCGAGCCGCGGCTATCAATGGCGTGGGTGAAGCCCAGCTAGCCCAGTTTTTTGCCACGCTACGTACCATGAAGGAAAACCTGCTCAAGGCTGAGTCTGGCGCGCCGCCTGTTACCGCCCCTGTAGGAAAGCACCCATGAATATCCGTCGAGTTGTGAATATCCGTCGAGTATTGTTGATCAGCGCCCCCGTGTTGGTGGCGGCCGTTGTGCTGTTTTTCTATCTGACTGGCGAACGGTTTGTCGACACCGACAATGCCTATGTGAAAGCGGACAAAGTGACGATTGCGCCGGAAGTCTCGGCGGCCGTGGATGCAGTGCTGGTGAAAGAAAATGAACACGTCACCCGGGGTCAACCCCTGTTCAGGTTGGATGCTTCGCTGTTTGTTGCTGCGGTGGATCGCGCCCGTGCGCGGCAGGAAAAGGTACGAACTGAAATTGAAGCGTTGCAGGCTGCTTATCGCAGCAAGCAGGCAGAACTGGCATTGGCACAAACGAACATGGCGTTTGCCGACAGGGAATTTCGCAGGCAAGTGGATCTGGCCAGGCAGCATTTTGTCTCGCAGGTCCAGCTGGATGATCGTCGTCACGCACTGGATGTCGCCCGTCAGCAATTGGCGGTACTGCAGCAGGATATCGAGCGGGTGTTGGCGGGCCTGAACCAGCAGCCGGACGCAGCAGTGGATCAGTACCCTGCGTATCAGGAAGTGGCAGCCGAGCATTCGCAGGCCAGCATCAATCTTGAACACACAACGGTGTTTGCGCCGTTTGATGGCGTAGTCAGCAATGTGCCGAAACCAGGCCAGCACCTGAACGCCGGTAGCCCAGCGCTGGCGCTGGTGGCCAGCAGCGCGCCATGGATTGAAGCCAACTTTAACGAAACGGATTTGACGTACGTATTGCCGGGCCAGACCGCGGCGATCCGTATCGATATGTACCCGGATCTGCGTCTGACCGGAAAAGTCGCCAGCATCAGCCCTGCCAGTGGTGCGGAGTTTTCCATACTGCCGGCGCAGAATGCCAGCGGTAACTGGGTCAAGGTAGTACAGCGGATTACAGTGCGGATCGAACTGGATACGCGGGATAACATGCCTGCACTGCGTCCTGGCATGAGTACGCGCATCAGTATCGACACGGGCAGCAATCGCTGGCAACGCATCGGCCAGCGGACATAACTGTGCAAAAGCCAGGCTTCGTCGAGCGCTTGCCGCCGGATATCCGGCAGGCACTGCTGGCCGCTGCAGTAATGTTGGCGGCGGTGATCCAGATCCTTGATACCACCATTGCCAATGTGGCGTTGCCGCATATGCAGGGCACGCTGTCGGCAACGCAGGACCAGATTTCCTGGGTGCTGACGTCATACATTATTACAGCGGCGATTGTGATGCCGATGACCGGTTTTATCGCGGGACGGTTTGGTCGCAAGCGATTGCTGGTGTGGTCTGTTGCAGGATTTACCGTGGCATCCGGTCTATGCGGCATGGCGCAGACGCTGCCGGAAGCAGTGCTGGCGCGTATGCTGCAAGGTGTGTTCGGTGCGTGCCTGGTGCCGATTTCGCAATCGGTATTGCTGGATACTTTTCCACGCGAAAAACATGCTAAAGCAATGTCACTGTGGGGAATTGGCGTGATGGTGGCACCGATACTCGGCCCTACCATCGGCGGTTGGCTCACGGAGTTTTACAACTGGCGCTGGGTTTTTTATATCAATTTACCTTTTGGTATTTTGTCGCTGATCGGGGTGTTGGCATTGGTGCAGGAATCTCCCATTGATCGTGAACGGCGGTTTGACCTTTTTGGTTTTCTTCTCCTTGGCATCAGTATTGGCGCGCTGCAACTGTTGCTGGATCGCGGCAAGTCTTTGTACTGGTTTGAATCAAAGGAAATTATTGCAGAAGCGATCATATCCGCATTGTTTTTCTATATGTTTATCGTACATATGTTCACACACAAGCGGCCATTTATTGAGCCCGGCTTGTTTCATGACCGCAATTTTTGTGTTGGGCTTGTGCTGATATTTTTTGTAGGTGTTGTGCTGTTGGCAACCCTGGCGCTGTTGCCGCCATTCCTGCAAAACCTGATGGGTTACTCGGTTTATGATGCGGGATTGATTCTGGCGCCGCGCGGTGCAGGCACCATGTTTGGCATGATTGTGGCAACGAGACTGATGGGGCGAATGGATCCGCGCATGATTATTGTGCTGGGTGGTTTGTGTACCAGCGTGTCACTGTGGCTGATGACGCATTTTACAGTGGATGTCAGCCAGTCAACGATTACCTGGGTAGGTTTCTTGCAAGGAATGGGGCTTGGGTATATTTTCGTGCCGTTATCAACGATTGCATTCCTGACGCTGGATCCGCTGTTGCGCACAGAAGGTTCGGCCATTTACAGTCTGGTGCGCAATATTGGCAGCGGTATCGGGATTTCTGTGGTGGTAACTGAGCTGGCAGACAATATCCAGCGTAATCACGCTGTGTTGAGCGAACACATTTCACCGTTCAATCATTTGCTCGATTGGGGTGTGTTGCCACAGATATGGAATACACAAACAGTGCAAGGGTTGACGGCGCTTGACGGCCAGGTGATGAAGCAAGCGGTGCAACTGGCTTACTTGCAGGATTTTCGCCTGATCATGTGGATGACGCTGATTATTGTGCCATTGGCACTGTTCATGCGTAATCCCGGCCCGCTGGAATTGCATGCCAAACCTGATCCGGCGTTGGCGGAGTAGTGAAACTTATTTCAGCCCCAGTCGCCGCCTGAAAATTAATGTCAGCATTTTAGTTCCGGTTTTCAGGATCGCCAATTTGCTGCCGGAGTGTTTGGAGACATCGCCGATACGCGGACGGTATGTCACGGGAATCTCGATAATTTTTCGTTCGGCACGTAACACTTCCACCATCATTTCCGGTGAGAATTCCGGGCCGACCCCCGACAGGTTGGGGCGAATGATGTTGTATGTATCACGCCAGATGGCACGATAGGTGCAACCAAGATCAGTAAAACGCGGCTCCTGCCGTATCCATAAAAATTGCAATACTTTTGCGGCCAGCACATTACCCCAGCGCAGGAATGCATCCATGTTTGCACCTTGCTCGATCATCTGCTTGGTGGTGCGTGTACCGATTACCATATCGGCATCACGCATATAGGCAAGGATTTTTGGCAAATCATCGGCGGTAAATGAAGCGTCGCCTTCCATCAGGACCAGGATGTCGCCCGTTGCAGCATCCAGTGCACGACGCAGGGCGGCACCATACCCTGCAAAGCTTTCTGAAATTACTTTTGCACCGGCTTCGCGTGCAATATCGCCAGTACCGTCAGGGGAACAATTGTCTGCTACTACAATTTCATCCACTTGATCAGAAAAATCTTCAATGACCTGGCCAATTGCAGCGACTTCATTGTAGGCAGGAATCACCAGGCTGATTTTGTATTCATCAAAATGTATTTTGCGATAAAGGTTCATCGCGCTGTTGTAATCTTCCGGATAATTGATATTCCTGTAGCCGCCTTTCAGCAAGGCAGGTCTCACATCCGCGCCGTTCCTTACCAGTTGCTCAATGACATCGGTTAACTCCACACGGTGGGTCTTGCGGGAAGGCGGTGTATTGTCGATAGCATCAAAAATAGCCGGAGAAAAAATATATGTGCCGCAGCCAAGAAAATGAGTTGTCACGGTTTCCGGTTTTTCTACCAGCGATGTGATACGGTCGTTTTCAACAGTCACGGCATAGTTCTTGCGAATCAGGGTAGTGTCACCGGTTACCTTGATGCCGCACACTGCGCCGACAGGTTGTTGGGCATAACGCAATAATTGTTGGTGGTTGCTGCCGAGATACAGTTCATCGCCAAGAATGACAGGAAAATTGCCACTGATTTTATTGCGCAACAGCAACAAGCCACGGGCAAGGCCTGCATTGATATCTTCACATTCCACGTACTCGATACGCACCCCGGTGCTGGCACCATCACCCAATGCTGCACGGATCTGTTCGCCCTGATGACCGATGATAATAAAGACGGTTTTGACGCCAAGCTGGTCTCGCAGGATGGCAATATTGCGCCGCAGCAGAGACTCGCCACCAACTTCCAGCAGGGTTTTGGGCGTGAACTGTGTGTAGGGATACAGCCGCAAACCTGCGCCAGCTGCTGGAATAACGCCAACTTCAAACATCGTGGAGCACTCAAAATCCAAAAGGAGAATCTAGCAGGCAATGGTGTCCAGCAAAAGTGCGCCGTTGCGCGATGGGTATTTATCTGGCGTGATTTGGCTGAAATGGCGATAATGCGCCACTTGTTCCCGATCCTTCCAATCCGATGAAACAACAGCTCGCTGAACTCATTGCTACAGTGCTGCGCCAGTTGCAGGCTGCGGGCATCCTGCCGACTGACGAGCTGCCAGCCGTGCAGATAGACAATACCAAAGACAAGGCGCATGGCGACCTCGCGACCAATATCGCGATGGTGCTGGCCAAAAAGGCAGGCAAACCGCCACGTGAGCTGGCCGCTGCCATTCTTGGTGCGATGCCAGCCAATAATCTGGTGGCCAAAGCGGACATTGCCGGCCCCGGCTTTATCAATTTTTTCATCGCCAGCGAGGCGCAGCTGGCAGTTGTTTCACAGATCCTTGCTGAAGCTGACCGTTTTGGTTGTGTGAACGCTGGCAAAGGCGAGAAGGTGCAGGTGGAGTTTGTGTCCGCCAACCCTACCGGGCCGTTACACGTGGGCCATGGCCGTGGCGCTGCGATTGGCGATTGCCTGTGCCGCCTGCTGGAAGCAACTGGCTGGCAGGTGACGCGCGAGTTTTACTACAACGATGCCGGTGCGCAGATAGGCAATCTGGCCCGCTCGGTGCAAGCGCGCGCGCTGGGGCTGGGGCCGGATGATCATGGTTGGCCTGAAGACGGGTATCGCGGCGAATACATCAATGATGTTGCACAATCCTATCTTGCCGGCGACAGGATCGATGCGGATGACCAGCATGTAGTGGGCGAAAAGAATCCACACGACGCCGAGGCGATTCGCCATTTTGCCGTGGCCTATTTGCGCCGCGAGCAAGATCTGGATCTGAAAGCATTTGATGTGTGTTTCGATACGTTCTATCTCGAATCTTCACTGTATACCGAAGGTAAAGTGGACGCGGCGGTCGAGCAATTGGTTGCCAATGGTTACACCTATGAGCACGACGGTGCGCTGTGGTTGAAAACCACAGCGTTTGGTGATGACAAGGATCGCGTCATGCGCAAGACCGAGGGCGGCTACACGTACTTCGTGCCGGATGTTGCGTACCACCTGGATAAATGGCAGCGCGGTTTTACCCGCGTCATCAATGAACAAGGTGCTGATCACCACTCGACAATAACCCGTGTACGCGCAGGATTGCAGGCGTTGAAAGCGGGTATTCCTGATGCCTGGCCGGATTATGTGTTGCACCAGATGGTGACGGTGATGCGTGGCGGCGAGGAAGTGAAAATTTCCAAGCGCGCCGGATCCTATGTCACGTTACGCGATCTGATTGAATGGTGTGGGCGCGATGCTACGCGGTATTTTCTTGTGTCGAGAGCAGCCACATCACAATTGGTGTTTGATGTGGATCTTGCTGTGGCAAAAAGCAATGACAATCCTGTTTATTACATCCAGTATGCGCACGCGCGTGTTTGCAGTGTCTTGCGTCAGGCAGATGAAAAGCAATTGCCGTGGGATCAAGCACAGGGTCTGGCCAATCTGGAACAACTGACTACCACGCATGAAACCGATTTATTGAACATGCTGGCGCGCTATCCGGAAATGGTGTCCGTAGCTGCTCGTGATCTCACTCCGCACGTCATTGCGCAATATCTGAGGGAACTTGCTGCTGCCTTGCACGCCTGGTACAACGCGGAGCAGTTTCTGGTCGAGGATGCCGCCCTGCGCAATGCCAGGCTGGCGTTGGCTGTAGGAACCCGGCAGGTATTGCGTAACGGCCTGGGGATTCTGGGTGTCAGTGCGCCGGAATCCATGTAATGTCCGCCTTGTTTGTGTCATCTTTGCACGATATGTCTGTGATGGAGCAGTAAACGTACGATGAGCCACGATTTTGCCAGAAGCCAGCGACTCAAGAAGGAGTCCGCCCGTAAGCCAGCCAGAAAAAAAAGTGGCGGTGTGCCCTCGTGGCTGTGGGTGCTCGTTGGCACACTCGTGGGCTGCCTGATCATGTTTCTGGTGTATTTGTCGGGCATTGCGCCGCCGTTGCCTGATCTCAAAGCCAGCCAGTCCGCTACTGCCGACCATCCGGTGCAAGCCCAGCCGCCTGCCGCTGGTAGCGAGCCGGCTGCCCCGCCCAAACGCGTCAGTCCGGTATTCGAGTTCTACACCAAGCTGCCGGAAGGTGGCCAGCCTGTGACCGATATCCAGCCCGGCACGCAACCTGTGCTGGAAACGCCCGCTGCAGCCCAGCCTTCAGCCACCACTACACCGCCGCCTGCTGTCGCTGAAAACCTTGATCCCATCCAGCAACTGCTGGCAGAAAAAGAGGCCGCCAAGGTCGAGCCAACGCCTGTGGCAGTTGTTAAGCCGGAACCTGCCAAACCAGAACCCGCCAAACCGGACGCCGCTAAACCGGAGGCGGCCAAGCCAGTAACGGCAAAAGCACCTGCCAGCGGGCGCTATCTGCAAGCTGGGGTGTTCCGTAACAAGGCAGAAGTAGACAAGCTGAAAGCGCGCGTCGCCTTGCTAGGTATGAAGTCGACCGTGCAGAGTGCAACCAATGCCAAAGGCGACACGCTGCAAAAAGTGTTGGTGGGGCCATTCAGTTCAGCGGAAGATATGGATGATGCCAGGATTATCCTGGGCGGAAATGGCGTCAATACTATTCCAGTGAAGTAAGACCCATTCCCCTGTTCCGCACTTGAAACCGCCACTCCCGCCCATAGATTGAAGGTTCGCATCTACCGTTCAGGTGTCTCTTGGAACAATTCCGCGGAACTACGATTCTCTCCCTTCGCCGTAATGGCTCTGTCGTGATTGGCGGCGACGGTCAGGTCTCGCTCGGCAATACCATTATGAAAGGGAATGCCAAAAAAGTGCGACGCCTTTACCACGACAAGGTAATCGCCGGATTCGCTGGCGGCACAGCAGACGCATTCACCCTGTTCGAGCGTTTTGAAGCCAAACTGGAAAAATACCAGGGGCACCTCGTGCGTGCAGCTGTAGAACTGGCAAAAGACTGGCGCACCGATCGCGCATTGCGCCGTCTGGAAGCGTTGCTGATAGTGGCAGATAAAACCAGTTCCCTGATTATTACTGGCAATGGCGACGTCATTGAACAAGAAGATGACCTGTTGGCGATTGGGTCGGGTGGTTCATTTGCGCAATCAGCTGCCACTGCGTTGTTGCACAATACCGATTTGTCGGCACGTGAAATCGTCGAAAAAAGTCTGGCTATAGCTGCTGATATCTGTATATACACTAACCACAATCGCACCATTGAAGAAATGCAGTGCGATGAACCGGAAAAAAACAATGTCTAGTATGACGCCACGTGAAATTGTCAGTGAACTTGATAAGCATATTATTGGCCAACATGATGCAAAGCGCGCTGTGGCAATAGCGCTACGCAATCGCTGGCGGCGCATGCAGCTCAGTGAAACCTTGCGTGCTGAAATTACGCCAAAAAATATCCTGATGATCGGCCCTACCGGTGTCGGGAAAACTGAAATTGCGCGGCGTTTGGCAAAACTGGCGAATGCGCCATTTATAAAAGTGGAAGCTACCAAGTTTACAGAAGTAGGCTATGTTGGCCGGGATGTTGAATCTATCGTGCGTGATCTTGTGGAGATTTCTATAAAACTGCACCGCGAACGCGCCATGGAAAAAGTCCAGGCGCGCGCCCAGGATGCTGCAGAAGATCGCATATTGGATGCGTTATTGCCTGCTGCCCGCGGCGTTGACCAGACTGAAAAAGAAAACAGTGCTCGCCAGTTATTTCGCAAGAAACTTCGAGAAAGGGAACTGGACGACAAGGAAATAGACATTGAAGTAGCTGCTGCACAAGTTGGTGTTGAGATTATGGCGCCGCCCGGCATGGAAGAAATGACAAGCCAGTTGCAAAACATGTTCTCCAGCATGTCGAGCGACAAAAAGCGCGTGCGTAAAATGACTGTGAAAGCAGCGCTTAAACAGCTGCAGGATGAAGAGGCTGCGCGCCTGGTCAACGACGAAGAAATCAAGGCGGAAGCCATCGATTCAGCAGAGCAGAATGGCATAGTGTTCATCGATGAAATAGACAAAGTGTGCCGGCGTGGTGAGACCAGTGGCGCAGATGTGTCCCGCGAAGGTGTACAGCGTGATTTGTTGCCGTTAATTGAGGGCTGCACGGTTACCACCAAATACGGCATGATAAAAACAGACCATATTCTTTTTGTCGCGTCTGGCGCATTCCATCTGGCAAAACCTTCCGACTTGATTCCTGAATTGCAGGGGCGTTTGCCGATACGCGTGGAATTGAGCGCGCTGACCCCTGACGATTTTGAGCGTATCCTGCAAGAGCCGGATGCATCGTTGACTGAACAGTATCAGGCGTTGCTGAAAACCGAGGGTCTTGATATATCTTTTGGTAAAGATGGCATCAGGCGACTCGCTGAGATTGCTTGGCAAGTTAATGACCGCACTGAAAATATCGGCGCACGGCGTTTGCATACAGTAATGGAGCGTCTTCTGGAAGAAATATCATTTTCTGCGGGAGATGTTGCAGCAGAAAATACGGCGATAACCATCGATGCTGCTTACGTAGAAGCGCATCTTGGTGCCTTGTCGCAAGATGAAGACCTTAGCCGGTTTATCTTGTAATAGTTCAGTTATCAATTCGACAAGCGTTGATGGCATTGGCGAGATCTGGATAGTGTTGTGACTTTCCTTTCGGCAATAGCAAGGCGGCGCGCTGTAATTTTTTCTGCACGCGTTCGCTGGCTTCACAGAACAATACTTGCACGTTTCGCTTTGCCAGATTCCCGATCATGGCTGAAAGGCTTTCCAGTCCTGTCGCATCAATAAAGGGCACGCGCCCCAGCCGAATAATCAGCGTGCGAGGGTCGTGATGAATTTGCGCCAGCACCTGTTCGAATGTGTCAACAGCGGCGAAAAAAAATGGCCCGTCAATGCTGTAAACCAAGACGTTATCCGGCACATCCAGTGTAGGTATCTGTTGTTGTAACGCTTCTGTTTCATTCAAACGCACTTCAACGCTGGCAGCCATTTTCCCAAGAAAAGTCAACATGGCCAGTAGTACGCCAATGTTCACGGCCACCACCAGATCGGTAAAAACAGTCAGCGTGAATGTAATGAGCAGGATGGCAACATCAGCAGTCGGCGCATGCTTGACCATGTGCAAAAAATGTTTTGCTTCGCTCATATTCCACGCCACCACAAACAGTATCGCAGCCAACGTGCAGAGCGGAATGGCCGCAGCCAGTGGTGCCAGTAGCAGAATGATCAGCACCAGCGTCAGTGCATGCATGATGCCTGCCAATGGACTGTTGGCACCATTACGCACATTTGTGGCAGTACGCGCTATCGCACCGGTTGCTGCAAAGCCACCGAATAATGGTGCAAGAATGTTTGCAATGCCCTGGCCAATCAGTTCCTGATTGGAGTTATGCCGTGTGCCGGCCATACCGTCAGCCACAACGGCCGACAACAGGGATTCAATCGCGCCGAGCATGGCAATGGCAAAGGCAGGTCCGGCCAGCTCAACCAGTCTTGTCAGGGTAATGGCCGGCCATTGGAAATGTGGCAGGCCTTGCGGAATACCGCCGAAGGCGGATCCGATCGTGGCCACGCCTTCAAAATGAAACAATGCTTGCAACACCGTGATGAAGACCAGCGCCACCAATGGGCCAGGCACGCGCTGCATGTATGGCAGGCGTGTTGAATACATGGTGATCAGCAAACTGGCAATGGCGAGTGCAGTGGTGGCGAAATGCAAATGCGGCAGTAGCGCCAGTAGATGCCAGAACTTTTCGTGGAAGTGTTTGCCGGATGCAGCAGGCAAGCCCAAAAAAGCCTGCCACTGCCCCACCCAGATAATCACGCCAATGCCGGCTGTGAAGCCGATGATCACCGGGGCTGGGATATACCGGATCACCATGCCCATGCGCGCGATGCCCAGCGCGACAAGAATGACACCGGCCATCAAAGTGGCAATCTGCAAACCGGCCATGCCGTGCTCGGCGGTAATCGTTGCCAGGATCACCACGAAGGCACCTGTTGGCCCGGCAATCTGCAAACGGCTACCGCCGAATAGCGACACAGCCAACCCTGCCACTATCGCGGTATAGATACCTTGCTCGGGTGTAGCTCCCGAGGCGATGGCAAATGCCAGCGCCAGTGGCAGTGCCACCACCCCGACAATGACGCCGGCGATAACATTACCAGCCCAATGTTTTTTCGAGAAAAGACCTGCTATCCAGGCTTCGCGGATGGCAATCATGCGGTATTTCTCCAGGCCATTATCCGGCAGACTTTTTCAGCCTAGCAGAAATGCCGCAACAAATGTGTGCCTTTACAGCAGGTTTACTTTTTCGCAGCCGCCATGGTGCTGTTGAAGTCCCAATAGGCACGCAGGTTCGTCACTTTGCCTTCAGCATTAACGTGATAGATAAACACGCCTTTTGCCTCGATTTTCATGTCGCCCATGGTATTGAGGATAGAACCGACATTGGCGCAAGCGACATCGCTGACGGGGTAGGATTCACGAATATTGAAATCGACATTGCCCGGCGCAATACACATATCCCAGAAGGCAGATATAGCCGCTTTGCCACGATGGCCGTTGCCGGTCTGGTCCAGCGGCGATTTGCCGACGGGATCTTCGATACAGGCATCATCGGCAAAATTGGCCACCCAGCCATCCTTGTCTTTGGCGCGAACAGTATCGATGGAACGTTGCGCGGCAGCCTGTGCTGCATTCCTGATGTCAAAATCGCTCATGTGGTGTTTATCCATATCTGGTATGTGGGGAACCACCATGCTGCCGCCAGCGTGGCAGGATTGCAATGACGGTAGGCCGAGATCATCATGGCAATTCTGCCTATGGTAGCCATGCGGAAAATCTGCGAAGTGAATGACATTCCTGATTCTAATGTCGACAAACCCATGACTCTGTATCGCATCACGCGTTTCGGTAGTGAAGGCATAGTGCAGCAGGACGATACGCTGGCAGTTGAGGAACCGCTGGAAATTCGCCTGCGTTGGCAGCGTGATAGCGGATGGGAAGAGGAGCCGCTGACAATCACTATGCGCACACCGGGTAACGATGAGGAACTGGCGGCCGGTCTATTGTTCAGTGAGGGTATTATCCGTCAGCGCACGCAGATATTGGCGATGCACCGGGGCGACAATAACAACGCAATAGTTGTGCAATTGGCGTCAGGTCAACAACTGGACATGAAGCGTTTCCAGCGACATTTTCTCAGCACGTCCAGCTGTGGTGTATGTGGCAAGATGGCGATTGAGTCCTTGAAATTATTGCATCAACCCGATCTGGACCAACATACACTGCGAATTGATCCGGCTACGCTGAAAACACTGCCAGAAAAATTGCAGACAAGGCAGTCTATGTTCCAGAAAACAGGCGGCGTGCATGCGGCGGGGTTGTTTAATGCAGGCGGTGAGCTTTTGCTGTTGCGCGAAGATGTTGGCCGGCATAATGCGGTGGATAAATTGATAGGTGCCTGTTTGCTTGAAGGCAAGCCATCTATGCGTGACTGCGTTTTACTTGTCAGTGGCCGGGCAGGATTCGAACTGGTGCAAAAAGCACTGGCTGCAGATATTGCCGTGATGGCAGCAGTGGGTGCGCCAACGAGCCTTGCTATTGATATGGCTCGATCGTACGGCATGACACTGGCAGGGTTTGTGAAGGCATCTGGATTTAATTGCTACAGCGGTGAACAGAGACTGCATCAAGAGTAATATTTAGCGTGTGTGGGTCTCTGGTAAAGGCAGTGGAGAAGATGATTTTCCTGACAATACACGGAACCATAATTTTCCAGCAACCGGCCAGCTGAACAGTGTATTGATTGTCATGGCGCACTCGTAGCTGCATTTGCATTCTTCCGCGACAATTTTCTTGCGCAAAATATCCGATTTTTCGTTTTTAACAATTGTCGAAAAATTGTTTTCCGGGTTATTGCCGATAATGTTTCCGACTGTATCGGGCAGCATTTCGCAGGCGTTGACCCGACCATCTTCCCATATCACATAAGTAAGTGCGCCAGCCGTGCAAGGTGTGACAAACTCATTAAATCGCATCACACGATAGATCAACTCTTTTTGTACGGATTCCTTGGCACGAACAATAGCGCCACCCAGATAGCCAAAAGCCGTCAGGGTTTTATGCTGGATATGCCACTCATATCGCTCAATCGCGCTTTTATAGGCATCCAGAACAGTATGCGGTACTTCTGCGTTCCTGTTTTCTGTATCCCGTATCAGGTTAATGCTGATCTGGTTAGGCTGGAATGTATCAGTGATTTCGTCGATAAAATCCGGATAAGAAAGATAATTGGTATGGTTAACCACGGTGATAATACCCAATGACAATTGCGGATAAATTCGCTGAAGCTCCTTGAGTTTTTGCCAGGTTTTCAATAGATGTTGCCAAGAGTCGTCGCCACGGATTGCATCATGTATGGTTTTAGGTCCGTCCACTGAAATCTGGATCGTCAACGCGCCGCGCTGCATCTGTTGCAGCATTCTGAGTGTGTTGATATATGTTTTTTCAGTGTACCAGCCGTTTGTGGGAATGCTGATCATCATCGGTTGACAGTTCTGCATGATAATTCTATGGATGTCATGCAGGTCATTGCGCAGGAAAGGCTCGCCGCCGCCAAGTGCATACCAGAGCACGGGGCCAATTTCACGTGTGGTTTTTTCAAGTTGCAGTAAATCCTGTTCGCCAGGATCCTTGAGATCCAGTGTTTCCTTGTAAAAGCAGTGTTCACAGCGCAAGTTGCAGCGCGAAGTGACGAAATGAATGATGCTGACCGGCATGCCGCGCCTGAAAAATACCCGTTTCCCCAGCTCTGCTAACACAGCAACATAGCGAATTTTTCTGATCAGCGCCCGGCTATAGACGCGAACATTGGCCAGCATGACGCCGATGCAGATTGTCGCACCCATGCATGGCCATAAAAGAATGCCCGTCAGTTTCTCCTTTAGCCTTGAAGGAATAAATATTTCATGTGCCAGCAAGAGGGGGGACAGAACCATCCCGAGAAAAATCCCACCTGCAACTTTTGCAGACAGGATATTCAATCCTGCCAGAAGCAGCAGCAGTATCGGTGAAATGAAAGACGTGATAAGGCTGGTCTTGAATCGTGTGCTGAGCTGGTTTTCAACCTTGTTGAATATGTCCGGGTTATTGAACTGGGTTTCGCGCGCGAGGTAGGACTTGTATCCATGATCTTTCATCAGGTCGATGAAAGAAAAGATCTTGATATGGTCGGCCAGAAACTCGGGATAAACGTTGATATCTACACCGGCATTGATGGCCCTTATACAGATTTCTTTATCTTCGTGCATGCGTAGATGCGGATTGAAGTAACCCATTTTTTTATAAAGGTCGCGCCGCATCAATACGTGGGAAGACTGACCGTAGCGGAAATGATTTCTGGAAAATTCCTGTTCAAAACGTTGGCGCTGCATGGTCGTGATAAAGCGACAGATGCTGTTGTAGTCAGCGCAATCCTGTGTATACAGGCCGAAGGCAAGGTCATGCGGATTAGCCGCTAGATGCCTGTGAACAAAATGACAGGCCTCCTGTGTCAGCACGACATCCGCATCGACGAACAGCACATAATCACCCCGGGCCTGTTGCCAGCCGGCGTTACGCGCAGCCCCGGGAAAGGCGCGCTGCTGCAAATGAATGAGCCGTACGGTTGGAAAGTCTGGCAGTGCTACCGGTGCGGGGCTGGAATCGCAGACCAGTATCTCCAGGGCGGCTAGTGGCAGCAAAGCCCCCAGTACGCGTGTGGCTTGCCATGCGCCATACACCGGTATGACGATCGAGAGCGTGGGCGCGGAGGAAGCAATGACAGGCGTCTGTATGGCTGTTTGTGACATGAGCCGTTGTTTTCTATATTTGACCGCCATTTAACCATGTGGACAGGTGTGCGTCATCCATCCAGAATAGGGTTTTACGATGAGGTTTTCATGTCGGTAAACATTAGCAAGCTGTCTGGCCGTAAAGGGCTTGATGACAACCTGTTCCAGCGCATTACTGCTTTTGCTGATGAACAGGCCACGCCGGATGCCGGACAACTGGCCTTGATTGCAAAAGAGTACCTGCTGGGCAAGTCTACTGTGGCGGGTAGCCAGTCTTTCTACGATTTTCTGTCGGCTGAACATCTTGGAAAACAAGCGTTTGTCTGTAACGGCTCCGCGTGTCTCTGTGCGGGCACACAACAGTCGGTGCACGATGCGTTGAGCGCAAAATTGGGCGCTGGCAACATCGGCCATATCACGTGTCTTGGGCGTTGTCATGAAAATGCCAGCTTCCAGTTGCACGGCAAAAACTATTCCGGTCATGCTATCGGGCAGCTCGATGCCATCCTTCAGGATAGTAATATCGGGCAAGAAGACCGGTATCACATTGCAGCGACCGGCCCAGCACTGCTGACTGCGCCATTTGATGATATTGACGTGTTCCGCGCGGAGTTGGCCAAAGCATTTTCTGAAGGCGCCTTTTCTTTGCTGGAGCAGATCAAGTCTTCCAGACTGCGTGGTCGCGGCGGTGCAGGATTCCCGACAGGCATGAAGTGGGAGTCCTGCAAGAATGCACCGGGCGATGAAAAATATATTGTCTGCAATGCGGATGAAGGTGATCCGGGCGCCTATTCAGATCGCTATTTGCTGGAGCGGCAACCGTTACGTGTTTTATTTGGCATGATGGTGGCCGGTTTTATTGCGGGCAGCAGGAATGGTGTCTTGTACATCCGCGCCGAATATCCCGAGTCGATAGAAAAAGCACAACAAGCCGTCGACCTGCTCAGGCAGCAGCATTTACTCGGCAAGAATATTCTCGATAGCGGATTTGATTTTGACTTCAAAGTCATCAAGGGCGCCGGGGCCTATATTTGTGGCGAAGAAACTGCACTGATTGCTTCTATTGAGGGGCGCAGGCCAGAAGTGGATATCCGTCCGCCTTTCCCGACCGTTGAAGGTTTGTACAAGAAACCGACGATACTGAATAACGTGGAAACCTTTGCTGCGATTCCTGCAATCCTTGAAATGGGTGGCGGTGTCTACGCTGCTATCGGCAGTGCACAATCCTCCGGCACCAAACTGCTGTGTCTGGATGGTTTATTTAATCGTCCCGGTTTGTATGAAGTACCGATGGGGTTTCCCCTGCGCAAGGTGATTGATGAACTGGGTCAGGGTTTTCGTGTTCCTGTGAAAGCCCTGCATATAGGCGGGCCGCTCGGTGGTCTGGTGCCATTGTCAAAAATAGATGATCTGACAATCGATTTTGAAACGTTCGCAAAAAATGGTTTCCTGCTGGGGCATGGCAGCATGGTTTGCGTGCCTGAAAAATTCCCCATCATCGCGTACATGGAGCACTTGTTTGCGTTCACTGCTGCGGAATCCTGTGGTAAATGTTTTCCATGCCGACTGGGGTCGACGCGCGGCAAGGAGATGTTACAGCGTGCTATTAATGGCGAACAGAAACTGGACCGTAAGCTGGTGGATGATTTGCTGGATACGATGCAAAGCGGTTCACTGTGTGCGCTGGGCGGGGGATTGCCCTTGCCGGTCCGCAATGCATTGCAGTATTTTCCTGAAGAACTGCAGCCTTATTTAAACTGACAAGTGAGGGATGTGTAATGAGCAGTACAGTTATTAACGGCGTTGACTACGGCCCACTGGCTGGTCTGGTCGGATGCTGGGAAGGCGGCAAGGGAATGGATATCGCGCCGGATCCTGATATGCCGAAAGAAGAAAACCCATATTTTGAAACTATCACCTATGAAGCGGCGGGTGATGCCACAAATGCCAACAAGCAAATCCTTGCCGCTGTTTTTTACCGGCAAGTTGTCAGCCGCATTTCCGACAAGAAAGTATTCCATGACCAGTGTGGATACTGGACATGGGACAAGGCGACAGGTGAAGTGACGCATTCCCTGACCATCCCGCGTGCAATGGCCGTGCTGGCTGGCGGCAAAGCCACCGTGAATGGCAGTGCAGCTACACTTGAAGTGCAGGCAAAGCTGGGCGACGCGGACTGGGGCGTGGTGCAACAACCTTTCCTGCGTGACAATGCTTCAACCAAGGCGTTCCGTATGTCGCTTACGGTTGATGGCAATACACTGAAATACCGTGAAATTACTACGCTGGATATTTACGGGAAGACATTTGCACATTCTGATGAAAACGAGCTGAAAAAAGTCTGACACTTTGCAAAGGGCACGGTCATGAGCACAGCACATACCATTGCATTTATCGACGGCGAAGCGCATGAGATTCGTCACGGTGAAACCATTCTGCAATTTGCCAAACGGCATATCGGTGAAGACTATATTCCGACACTATGCGATGACCCGCGTCTGAAGCCGCATGGCGCCTGTCGTGTCTGTTCAGTAGAAGTGGCTTTGCAGGCGGACGGCCCGATCCGAACGGTGGCATCCTGCCATACGCCGATTGCACCAGGCATGCATATTTTCGCGCAATCTGAATCTATCCAGGCGCTGCGCAAGAATATCGTTGAGCTGGTTCTGACGGATCATCCACTGGATTGCCTCACTTGCGAAGTGAATGGCAATTGCCAACTGCAGGATGTGGCGGCACGCGTAGGCATTCGCGAAGTGCGCTATTGGGATGGCGGTGAAAACCATCTCGAACGTGAGAAAGATGATTCGCATGCTTACATGCGCATGGATCTTTCAAAATGTATCAATTGCGCACGTTGTATCCGTGCCTGTGATGAAATCCAGGGGCAATTTGTACTGGGCATGCAGGGCCGTGGTTTCAGCAGCAAGATCATCAAGGATAATGACTTGTTATTCGGTGATTCGTCATGCGTGTCTTGCGGTGCATGTGCAGAGACTTGTCCGACAGCAGCCATTAGCGACCGTTACCAGTCCAAGGCGATAAAGGCAGATAAAAAAGTCCGTACCATCTGTTCATACTGCGGTGTCGGTTGCAATCTGGAGGTGGCGGTCAAAGGCAAGGAAGTGCTGTCGATCCGGGCGCCGTGGGATGCAGAAGTGAACAAAGGGCATACTTGTTTGAAAGGGCGTTATGCCTTCGGCTTTTACAAACACCCGGATCGCCTGCGTACACCGCTGGTGCGCAAGAATGGTGAACTGGTGCCGGTGAGCTGGGACGAGGCTTACGACTATATCGCAGAAAAACTCAATGCCATCAAGGTGCAGTATGGTGCTGATGCCATCAGCGGTATTTCTTCCGCGCGCTGTACGAATGAAGAAAATTATCTGATGCAGAAATTTATCCGTGCGGTGGTTGGCACAAACAATATTGATTGTTGTGCGCGCGTTTGCCACTCACCGACGGCCTGGGGTATGCAGCAGAGTTTTGGCACTGGTGCCGCCACCAACTCGATTGCTGATCTCGACTATACCGACTGCATGCTTGTCATCGGTGCAAACCCGACTTCTGCACATCCTGTCACCGGTGCAAAAATCAAACAGCAGGCGATGAAAGGCAAGACACTGATCGTGATTGATCCGGTAAGAACTGTGCTCGCCGAACTGGCAGATCACCATTTGCAATTGCGCCCTGGCACCAATGTTGCGCTGCTGAATATGATGCAGCATTTTATCGTCGAGGCTGGTCTGGTCGACCATGATTTTATAGAGAACCGTTGCGAGAATTATGAAGAACTGGTTGCGCAGTTGCGCCAGCTTGATATCGGCAAGATGGAAGCGATCACTGGGGTGCCTGCAGAAAAAGTCAAAGCCGCTGCGATTGCCTATGCGCGTGCGAACAATGCGATGTCATTCCATGGCCTCGGCGTCACCGAACACAGCCAGGGTGCTAAGACGGTCATGCTTATTACTAACCTTGCGATGATGACGGGAAATATCGGCCGCGCAGGTGTTGGTGTCAATCCATTGCGTGGCCAGAATAATGTACAAGGTGCCGCAGACATGGGTTGCCAACCGCATCAGGGGGCTGGCTATTTTGAAATGTCAGCACCGGAAAACCAGGCTTTCTACGCCAATGCTTACGGCGTGCTGTCACCGACATCGCCAGGCAAGAAAATTCCTGAAATGTTTGATGCCATGATTGAGGGCAGCATGAAAGCTCTGTGGGTCATGGGCGAGGATATCGCGCAGACAGATCCGAACACCCATCATGTTGTCGCTGCGCTATCGCAACTGGATTTGCTCGTGGTGCAGGAATTGTTCATCACGGAAACGGCAAAACTTGCGCATGTTGTGTTGCCTGGCGCGTCCTTCCTGGAAAAATCCGGTACGTTTACAAATGGTGAGCGACGTATCCAGCGTGTGAATGCCGCTGTGCCGCCATTGTCGGGCACAAAAACGGATGGCCAGATCATCGTGGACATCATGAACCGCATGGGTTACTCGCAACCGGCTTATCTGGGGGAAGATGGCGCACCAGACACCATACTGGAAGAAATTTCACATGTTGTTCCATTTTTTGCAGGAGTGACGTGGCAGAACCTTGGCGATAATGGTTTGCAGTGGCCAGTTCAGAAAGGTGGTATTGATACCAAGATACTGCACACAGATACGTTCAAGCGTGGTAAAGGCAAGTTCCACCATTTTGATTTTTCTGAAACAACAGAATTGCTGGATAATGCAGCCGAATTCCCGTTTATCCTCACCACCAGCCGCGACCTCGTGCACTACAATGCCGGCACCATGACGCGCCGCACACACAACAGCGAAATTGTTGAACGTGATGTGCTGTTGATCAATCCAGCTGATGCGGCGAAGAAAAATATCAGCAGTGGCGATATCACACGTCTTTTCTCGGACCGCGGTGAAGTCGAGTTGTTGGCAGAGGTGTCCGACAAGGTGAAACCTGGTGTATTGTTCACCACGTTCCATTTTCCGGAACACATGGTGAACAACATCACCAGCAGCGTTTGCGATGGCGACACCATGTGCCCTGAGTACAAAGTGGTAGCAGCAGATGTGGAGCGGGCAGCGTAAGGGGCGCGACAAGTAGCGCCCCTACAAATTCAGAGAATAGCCTCCAGTCGCTGCACAATTGTTTTCAACACCTTGATGCGCGCATAGCGTTTGTCTTCTGCTTCCACTAGTGTCCACGGTGCATGTTCGGTGCTGGTGCGGTCAACCATATCGTTTACCGCCCATTCATACTCGGGCCATTTGTTGCGGTTGCGCCAATCTTCTTCAGTGATTTTGTAGCGCTTGAAGCCGGTGGCTTCACGCTCCTTGAAGCGACGCATCTGTTCTTCCGGGCTGGTAGCCAACCAGAACTTGATCACTTCGGTACCACGCTCGTGCATCTGTTCTTCGAATTCGTTGATCTCGGTGTAGCCGCGCATCCAGTCAGCTTCCGAACAAAAACCTTCCACGCGTTCCACCAGTACACGGCCGTACCAGGAGCGATCAAAAATGGCTACATGCCCGGCTTTCGGTACATGTTTCCAGAAACGCCACAGATAGGGATACAGGCGTTCTTCCTGTGTCGGTGAAGCGATCGGTGTGATGTGGTATTTGCGCACATCCATTGCAGGTGTGATGCGACGGATTGCGCCGCCTTTGCCTGCTGCATCGGAACCTTCAAATACAATCGCCAGCGAGCGGTCTGCAAATTTCTTGTGGCGCAAACCAAGGCTCAGGCGTGCCTGTAATTCATCCAGCTGGGTTTCATAGCGTTTTTTGGCCAGTTTTTTCGTCATGTCCAGACTGCTCAGTACATGCACGCCATCAGCAGGCCGGGTGGGCAGTACTGCGACGTTTTCCTGCGGCTTCACCGTGTTTTCCGGCTTCAGCGCGGCCAGTACGGCGCGACCTACTGTGATATGCCGATAGTTCGGATCCGAACCCGGGATAATGTGCCACGGCGCATAGTCGGTACTGGTCTCGCGCAAGGCTCGTGCCGACACCTTGGCAAAACGGTCATACATCTCGAACAGTTTCCAGTCGATGTCGGTGACGCGCCAGCTTTGCTGTTTGTCCTTACTGAGTTTCTTCAGGCGTTTTTCCTGTTGTGCCTTGGACAGGTGGAACCACAGCTTCAGGATGACCCAGCCCTCATCTGCGAGAATCCGCTCCATCTGGTTGATACGCGCCAACGCAACATCCATCTCGAGACGCGATGTGCGTTTGAACGCGTGGTCTACGATAGGCATGCTGTGCCAGGAACCGAAATGGACGCCAATCTTGCCCTTGGGCGGCAGTCGCCGGAAGTGGCGGTAATACTCGGGGCGCGCACGTTCTTCATCACTGTGGGGGGGGAGGGCATGGATATCCAGATAGCGTGGATCCAGCCAGCTGGACAGCAGGTTAATAGTGTCCCCTTTGCCCGCGCCTTCGACCCCACCCACGATAATCAGCAACGAGCGGTCTTTCTTTTCCAACAGGTCGAATTGTGCGTCGAGCAGGGCTTCGCGCAGTCCCGGCACCTCGGTGTCATAATCCTTGTCCGACAATTTGTGCTTCAATTCAGCAGATTCAAACATGTTGGTTCTCCCTTGATTGATCATCACATTCTAGAAATATTCCATGATCATGTATTGATGCAGGTTAACATGGTAGAACCATCAGGCAGTCTCTGCCTATCATGTACGTGCAGGTTCTGGTCCCGGTACACAAGATGACAAACAGCAAATCAGACTGGCTGGTATTTCCGACTGCGTTGGGACACTGCGGCATCAGTTGGCGCGAACAGGCTGTCACGGCCTTTTTGTTGCCAGAAGCCACGCCAGCCCGGATTTGCAAGGAGCTCCAGTCCGTTACTGGAAGGAGCAAGCCCCCTACAGTCTGGCCTGCGTGGATAAGGGCGTTGGTGCATCAGGTAAAGCTGCACATAAAGGGGCAACACCAGGATTTTTCTGCTGTGCCTGTCGCCATCGATGGTGCCACTGAATTCATGCACGCTGTTTATGCGGAAGCCCGGAGGATCCCTTCGGGCGATGTTATCAGTTACGCACAACTCGCTGAGCGGCTTGGCAAGCCGGGCGCCATGCGTGCAGTGGGGACAGCGCTTGGAAAGAATCCGGTTCCACTGATTATTCCGTGTCACCGGATTATCACGACAGCAGGCAAGCTCGGTGGATTTTCAGCCAACGGCGGTATTGCAGCGAAAGAAATCCTGTTGGCTTGTGAAGGTGTCAATCTCGAAAAACCACGGTTACTGGTCAGCGCTGCGCAATGGCGTGAAGCTACGCAACATTTGCAGCATGAAAAAACCATGAAGCAGTTGATCAGGCGCGTGGGAGTGTTCCCTTTCAAGCCCCGGCAGAATGATGATCCACTTGAAGCATTTATTGATGCCATTGTCAGCCAGCAGCTGTCAACCAAAGTGGCGGCTACCATCCTGAAACGTGTGCATGCGTTGATAGGAAAAAAAGGCAAACCCTGCGCGAAAAAAATACTGGCCACAGACGATGAGCTGTTACGCGCAGCGGGATTGTCTTACATGAAAGTGTCGTATCTGAAAGATCTGGCGAAGCACTGTGTGGATGGAAAGTTTCCCACGCTGGAGCAAGTGCGGCAGATGTCGGACGAGCAGATCATCAAATCGTTCACGCAAATCAAGGGCGTTGGCCGCTGGACTGTCGAGATGTACCTGATTTTTGATCTTGGCCGAGCAGATGTTTTTCCCGGTGATGATTACGGTATTCGCAAAGCGATTGCAAAATTGCATAACCTCCCTGAATTACCGCCGGCAAAACAGATGGCGCAATACGCCGAACAATGGAAACCGTATCGCAGCGTGGCTTCGTTATATCTGTGGCGTTCGCTGGATATGCGCTGATCCGGGAAAGCATAAGCTGCGACATCATGTCGCATCGGTTTCAAGGCGTTAAATCCCTACAATTCGCCCGCTTTTTTCTATTGCGGGAGTTTGTTTGATGTTGCAGCCAAAATACGTGTCGTTAGCCATTGTCTCTGTGCTGGTTTTTTCTGGAGTCTGCCTGCCCATTGCGGCCATGGCACAAGAACAGGAGCCGGTTCTGGAGGAAGTCAATGTCCAAGCGGACAAGCTGCAACCTGCCGCAATGTCTAGCGCTGTCAGCACAGACAATCTGCAGCAGATGCGTGCTGCCACCAGTGATACGGCCAGTCTTCTGGCAAATACCCCGGGTGTCAGTCTCTACAGTGCTGGTGGTGTTTCGAGTTTGCCTGCTATTCACGGGTTAGCAGATGACCGGTTGCGCATCAAAGTAGACGGCATGGACCTGATTGCTTCCTGCCCCAATCACATGAATCCACCGCTCTCTTACCTTGATCCTGCCAGTATTGGCACGCTCACCACGTATGCAGGCATTACGCCCGTCAGCGTGGGCGGCGACAGCATTGGAGGCACCATCATTGCTGAGACGCGCGAGCCGGTTTTTGCTGCCAATGGAGAAGATTTGCTGACCCAGGGAGAAATGGGTGCGTTTTATCGCAGCAATGGCAATGTTCGCGGCGGCAACATTGCGGTGGCAGCAGCGAGTGAGCACATCAACCTCAGTTACACAGGTTCTAGCGTGCAGTCGGACAATTACAAGGCGGCTGACGATTTCAAAACATCGACGGCAACGGGGCGTCTGGGGCATACGCTGCCGCAAGATGAAGTGGGGTCATCTGCTTATGAAAGCATTAACCAGACACTGGGTCTGGCGCTGAAAGGCGGCAATCATCTGCTGGATACACAACTGAGCTTCCAGAAAGTTCCTGAGCAACTCTACCCGAACCAGCGCATGGATATGCTGGAAAACGAACAGAAAAGTATTAACACACGCTACGTGGGCCAATTTAACTGGGGCGAACTGGAAGCGCAGGTATACGAGGAACAAGTGGAGCCACATCACATGGATTTCGGCGATGACAAGCGCGTGTGGTACTCGATGATGATGCCGGTGGGTATGCCATGTTCACCTATCGGTCCCGGCTGTGCGTACGGCATGCCGATGGATACGGAAAGTACAAATACGGGCATCAATCTTAAAGCGGATATCAATCTTGATGATCGGAACCTGTTGCGTGTGGGAGGTCTGTATCAGGAATATTCGCTGGATGACTGGTGGGAGCCTTCTGGCGGCATGATGGGCCCCGGTGTTTTTGTGAACATCAATAACGGGCAACGTGATCGCGCTGGTCTTTTCAGTGAATGGGAATCAAGGATCAACCCGGAATGGCTGACATTGCTGGGTGTTCGTTATGAAGCAGTCAATATGAATGCCGGTGATGTGCAAGGGTACGAAGATACGAATGGCATGATGATGATGCCCAGTAACCAGCGAGCAGATGCGGCCGCGTTCAATGCAGAGGATCACGAACGCACAGACGATAACTGGGATCTGACAGCGTTAACCCGCTACACCCCGGATACGAATGCAGATATAGAGTTTGGCGTATCGCGTAAAACGCGTTCGCCCAATCTTTATGAACGTTATACATGGTCTACCTGGGGTATGGCTTCAATAATGAATAATTTTGTTGGTGATGGTAACGGTTACGTCGGCAATATTGATCTTGATCCTGAAGTGGCGAATACCGTGTCAGCTACGTTTGATTTTCACTCGACAGATCGACAGTGGGAAATCAAGGCAACGCCGTTTTACTCGAGAGTTGACGACTATATTGATGCAGTGCGTTGCACATCAGGCGCTGCATGCACACCCATGAACCAGATGGCCCGTGACCAGTTTGTTGTGTTGAAGTACGAGAATCAGGAAGCTGAATTGTATGGGGTAGATTTGTCTGGACGCATGCCACTAGCATCAACTGCAGCGGGTGATTTTGGATTACAAGGTCTGGTGAATTACACGCATGGTGAAAACCGCGATACGGATGATGACCTGTATAACGTTATGCCGCTCAATGCGACGCTGACATTGACACATAAACTTGGCGGATGGGAAAACGGCATTGAATTGGTCGCTGCAGCAGCAAAAGATGATGTTTCCGGTGTGCGAAATGAAATCAAGACAGCTGGTTATAGTGTCACCAACTTACGTACCAGTTATTCATGGGAGCAGGTGCGGGTGGATGTGGGTGTGGATAATGCGTTTGACAAGATGTACTACGAACCACTGGGCGGCGCTTATGTGGGCCAGGGAACTACAATGGGTATCAACTCTATTCCTTGGGGTGTCGGGGTTCCAGGCATGGGTCGTTCAGTTTATGCAGGCATCACTTACAGGTTCTAGATAAAGCTAACGCTTGATGTGTTTGCATGCTTCCAGAAACTACAGCAAGCTCGCAGCAATATTTATGGTAAGCGCCAACACAGTTGTGTTAAACACATAGGCCAGTACGCAATGCGCTGTGCCTATGCGGCGCATGGATTGTGATGAAAATGACACATCGGCTGTCTGGCCGGATGTGCCGATAATGCAGGCAAAATACAGGAAGTCTGCATAATCGGGTTTTTCTGTGCCTGGAAATTGTAGCCCACCATCGTAGCCTTTATTCTTCTGTATATAGAAATCATGTGCATAGTTAAAGGCAAACATAAGATGAATAAAAAACCATGATGTGGCGACTGTCATTACAGCCAACGTAATGTGAAAGTATTTCACATTGCCTTGTAATGCTTCCACGCTGGCGAGATCTATAAAAATAGCGGCAAGGCAAGCAATGGTGGCGAGAATTATGCTCACCATAACAGCCAGTCGACCTTCTTCCTGCTCGCGCGCACGGGGGTGAATGTGTTCATGGGATGATTGCACAATCATGATGCCGGCCAACAATAAATAGAGACAGACGCCGCTGTTCCAGGTGACGAGGAGACGGGTTGTGATTTGCGGTGTCAATGTGGACGGGAGCAAGAAAAAAACGATGACAGCAAACAGGATGCATGCCAGTAAACGCGGCCATGCCCGCAGTTGCCGGATCAGGAATTGGTGGTGCGCCCGGGTATGGCGTGCTGTGTTGTCAGTAGGCATGAATCGATCCTGCCACCATCAAGACGGCTAACTCGCCCAACTGCTGTGCCCCGCCCAGGCAATCACCGGTATAGCCACCAATGCGTTTGCGGTAATACCACGCAGCCCAGCTGCGCACAGCGAGTTGGCTGATGATCACGGGTAGCCAGCAGGAAGCCGGCAAAAGCAGCAGGGCGGGTGCCGCTGTGAGGAGGGTAAAGAGCAGATCCAGTGAGGTGAAGTCGGACACGGGTGTTTTGACTTTAGCCGGATCTTCGGTATCGCGGACGTAAGGCAGGGTGAGCAGGAGTGAAGTGGCTGTTGTGCGACTCAGCACATGGCCTGCTATCAATGCCGCTATGGCGGTGGATAGCGGCAGACTGGCCAGCAGGCTGATCTTGCCCGCCAGCATCAGCCCCAGCCCCAGCGTGCCATAGGTGCCAAGCCGGGAATCCTTCATGATCAGCAGCACTTGTTCTTTCTCCCAGCCGCCGCCAAAGGCATCGCACATATCGGCAAAACCATCTTCATGGAAAGCCCCGGTCAGCAGGATGGATAACGAAGTCGCCACAATAATGGCCGGTATCCAGGGCAGGTACTGCGCGCAGATCCATAGAATACATGCAGACAGGAGGCCTACCAGCCAGCCCACCAGCGGGAAAAAACGCGCCATACCGGGTGAAAGTGCTGGGTCATAATGGACAAAGCGAGCCACGGGTAGCCGGGTGAGGAACATCACAGCCATCAAGAATTGTTGCCAGTACTGTGGGGTCGTCATGCCGGAGTCGCAAGGTATAGGGTTGCTGCCATTATGGCTGATGCGAACTTCAGGCGTACAGTTTTTGCCGGACGCACTGTCATGGCGCAACCCGGCATATCCCTGTACTTTTGGGCGGCATTTTTGCACCAATTAAGTCAAATATCGAAGACAAAACACAGCCGCTTTACTGTAGAATCTCGCGCCAACTGAAGTCCCGCCGTTGGGGAGTCCATGGTGAAACCCACCAACATCCAAGATCCTGAATATTTCCACAAAGTCGTTGACTGCCAATACGCCTGTCCGGCGCACACGCCTGTGCCTGAATACATACGACTGATCGCCCAGGAGCGATACGCCGAGGCCTACATGGTCAACTGGGAATCGAACGTGTTCCCGGGCGTGTTGGGACGCACATGTGATCGTCCGTGTGAGCCTGCTTGCCGTCGTGGACGTGTTGAAGAGACACCTGTCGCCATATGTCGTTTGAAGCGCGTTGCAGCTGATAATAAAGGCGACGTCAGCGCAATGATGCCGAAGATCCCGTCGCAGAAAAATGGCAAGCGCGTTGCGCTGATCGGTGGCGGCCCTGCTGCTTTGACAGTTGCCCGCGACCTGATGCCGCTGGGTTATGAAATTGATCTGTTTGATGAGCAGCCCGCTGGTGGCGGTTTCATGCGCAGCCAGATTCCATCATTCCGGTTGCCGCATGAAGTGTTGGATCAGGAAGTCAATTTTATTACCGATATGGGTGTGATCACGCATTACAACACGCGTATTGATAGTCTCAACAGTGTGCTGGCAAAAAATTACGACGCCATTTTTGTTGGCACAGGTGCGCCGCGCGGTCGCGACCTGAAATTGCCTGGCAGTGACGCAGCCGCCGCCAATATTCGCATCGGTATTAATTTTCTCGCGGATGTTGCATTTAATCACACCAGCAAAATTGGAAAGCGCGTACTGGTTATCGGTGGTGGTAACACAGCGATGGACTGTTGCCGTACGGCCCGCCGTATCGGTGGCGAAGATGTAAGAATTGTTGTGCGCAGCCCATTCGAGGAAATGAAAGCCTCGCCGTGGGAAATTGAAGATGCGCAGCACGAAGGCATCCCGTTTTTTAATAACCATATACCGAAAGAATATGTGGTAGAAAATGGCAAACTGGTCGGCATGCGTTTTGAAAAAGCTGTCGCCAGCGTGAACACTGATGGCAAACGCGAAATGAAGCCGACTGGCGAAATCGTTTTGTTTGAGTGCGATGACGTGTTGATGGCAGTGGGTCAGGAAAATGCGTTTCCATGGATCGAGGCCGACAGTGGTGTTGCCTTTGATAAATGGGGAACGCCAGTGCTTGATGCGGTGACGTTCCAGTCGACCAATCCCAAAGTATTTTTTGGCGGTGATGCAGCATTCGGCCCCAAGAACGTTATCACTGCGGTAGCGCATGGCCATCAGGCGGCTATTTCGATTGATTTGTTTTGTCATGGTAAATCTGTCCAGGACCGTCTGGAGCCGGGCACTACGCTTGTCAGCCAGAAAATGGGTATCCATGAATGGAGCTACGACAGCAGCATATCGCATGAGTTGCGCCATGCTGTGCCGCACGCGCCTAAAGAAAAAGCATTGACTGATCGTATGCTGGAAGTGGAGTTAGGTTTCGATCGCGAAACCGGCTATCAGGAAACCCAGCGCTGCCTGAACTGTGATGTGCAAACCGTTTTTACAGCAAACAAATGTATTGAATGTGATGCCTGTGTTGATATTTGCCCAACACGCTGCATCACATTTACTGCGCCTGCAGAAGATGAGAGTGTTTTACGTCAACAGCTTAGTGCGCCGGCGATTAATCATGAGCAAGCACTGTATATTGCGGATGGTTTGAGTACTGGCCGTGTAATGGTAAAAGACGAAGATGTCTGCCTGCATTGCGGCTTGTGTGCGGAGCGCTGCCCGACTTCAGCCTGGGACATGCAAAAGTATCTTTATAGCGTCACAAAAGCTGGCAAATGTGCAGCCTGATGGCGGGGATGAGATCATGAAAAAAATTGAAGCGGTCAACGACTTTGTCGTCAAGTTTGCCAACGTCAATGGCACAGGTTCATCAAGCGCCAATGCTCTGTTTGTGAAAGCTGTGTTCCGCATGGGTATTCCTGTCAGCCCGCGCAATATTTTTCCGTCGAATATCCAGGGCTTGCCTACCTGGTACGAAGTCCGTATCTGTGAGAAAGGTTATCTGGGCCGTCGTGGTGGCGGGTCTGACATCATGGTGTCGGTCAATCCACAGTCAATAGCAAAAGATATCCAGGATGTAACGGCTGGCGGTTATTTTATCTATGACTCTACCAAGCCGCTCGATAAAAAACTCGTGCGTGACGATATTCATATCCTGCCTATTCCGCTCATGGAAATTTCCATGCGCGAATATACGGATCCGCGCCAGCGTCAGTTGTTCAAGAATGTGATTTATGTGGGCGCATTGGCCGCACTGGTGGACATTGAGTTTGAAGTGCTCACCGGCCTGATCGGCGACCAGTTCAAAGGCAAGGAGAAACTGATAGCGCCAAACGTGCATGCGCTGGAACTTGGTTACCAATATGCCAAGGATCATTTCCAGTGCCCGCTGGGTTTGCGCCTGAAGCGTTGCGACAAAGTGGGTAACCGCATTCTGATAGATGGCAACACAGCTTGTGGTCTTGGCGCTGTGTACGGCGGCGCCACCGTCGCTGCCTGGTATCCGATTACTCCGAGTACATCAGTGGTTGATGCATTCGAGAAGTACGCAAACCGCTTGCGGGTTGATGCCGGCACAGGTGAGAAAAATTTTGCCATCATGCAGGCAGAAGATGAACTGGCTGCTATGGGTATGGTGATCGGCGCTAACTGGAACGGCGCGCGTTCATTTACAGCCACATCAGGCCCGGGTGTGTCTTTGATGAGTGAGTTTCTCGGCCTCGCGTATTTTGCAGAAATTCCAACAGTATTGATCGATGTGCAGCGTTCAGGCCCGTCTACCGGCATGCCAACGCGCACCCAGCAGTCAGATATTATTTCTGCCGCGTATGCCTCGCATGGCGATACCAAACATGTATTGTTGTTCCCGGCAACGCCAAAAGAATGTTTTGATATGACAGCAGAAGCATTTGACTTGGCAGAACAGTTGCAAACGCCGATCATCATGCTGACCGATCTCGAGTTAGGTATGAACGATCATTTGTCGCAACCGCTCCACTGGGATGACAAGCGTTCTTATAAACGCGGTAAGACATTAAGCGCAGAGCAACTAGACAAGATCGAGAAGTTTGGCCGTTATCTGGATGTTGATGGCGATGGCATTTGTTATCGCACAATACCGGGGACGCATGCGAGCAAAGGTGCTTTTTTCACCCGTGGCACATCACGTGATACTTATGCGGTGTACACCGAAGATGGCGATAAGTATGTCGAGAATATGGATCGCCTGATACGCAAGTTTGAAACTGCCAAACAGTACGTGCCTGCACCAGAACTGTATAAGCAGCATGACAATGCCGCATACGGCGTTATCTTTTTTGGCACATCAACGGAATCTTCACTGGAAGCGCTCGATATTTTAGCGGATGAAGGTATGCGCTTGAATGCACTGCGCATTCGTGCATTTCCGTTCAGTGAAGTGGTTGATGACTTTATTGCGCGCCATGAAAAAGTATTTGTTGTTGAACAGAATCGCGATGCGCAGTTGCGCACGTTGCTGATGGCTGAGAACGATGTGCCGCCACAGAAAATGATCCCGGTACTGAACTACGATGGTATGCCAATTACTGCGCAGCAGATCCTGCGCAAAATCCGTGGCTATTTGCATCCTGCGACTGTTACCCCCATCCGCAAGAGTGTGTAAGCGAGCCTTTAACAAGAGAATGAGACAGTCATGACTTACGTTCGCAGCCGTTTTGAACACCCTTCAGCAACCCCTAATAGTCTGGGTTACAGCCTGCGTGACTATGAAGGTTCGCTATCAACCTTGTGTGCAGGTTGTGGTCATGATTCTATCTCGGCTGCGATTGTTCGCGCCTGTTATGAGTTGTCGATTGAGCCGCACCGTGTTGCTAAATTGTCCGGCATAGGTTGTTCATCAAAGACACCAACATATTTTCTAGGCCAGTCACACGGCTTCAACTCTGTGCATGGTCGTATGCCGTCTGTGGCGACTGGCGCGAATCTGGCAAATCGTGATTTGCTGTATATCGGTGTATCCGGTGATGGCGATACGGCATCTATTGGTATGGGGCAGTTTGCGCATGTTGTTCGCCGCAGTCTAAATATGCTCTATATTGTTGAAAACAATGGCTGCTATGGTCTGACAAAAGGTCAGGATTCTGCGACAGCTGATGTGGGCTCTATTAGCAAGAAAGGTAGTGAAAACCAGTACCAGCCGATGGATCTGGTTAGCCTTGCTCTTCAGCTAGGCGCCACGTTTGTTGCGCGTAGTTTTTCGGGTGATAAAGAACAGCTTGTGCCATTGTTAAAAGCTGCCATGTCGCATCAGGGGTTTGCATTTATTGATGTTATTTCACCATGCGTGACATTCAATAATCACAAAGGCTCCACAAAAAGTTACGACTATGTGCGCGATCATCTGGAGGCAACAGGAGCCGTGGATTTTGTGCCGATGCGAGAAGAGATAGTCACCAGTTATCTCGAGGGCAGCGTGCAAGAAGTCACTTTGCACGACGGCTCGGTAGTGCGGTTGCAAAAAGCGGGCAATGACCATGATCCCCGCGACCGCAGTGCGGCATTGGCTGCACAACGTGCCGCCACTATGGAGGGTGAAATTCTCACAGGGCTGCTGTATATCGATCCAGAAGCAGCTGAAACGCATCAATTTTTGAATACAACATCAAAACCGCTGAACGCGTTGACAGAAAAAGATCTTTGCCCGGGCAACGCGGCGCTAGATAGAATCAACGCCAGTTTGCGTTGAGGGTCACGCGACAGTTGCATAGCCGATGCCTCCGTTGTGCCGGATGCTCTCCGTGCAGTGCCTTGACTCCTGTCGGCGCCTCCCTCAAACTTACTCGCAAGTAAGTTACTTTCATATGAGTAAGTTGGGCTGCCGCTATGTTTAATCGCATCTGGACCAGAAGCCGCTTGTACCGTGTACTGTTCAGCGTTGAAGAGTGGGGTAAGAAGCGCGTATTTGGATGCCATAGCTGTGGCCAGTGTGTGCTTCGCTCCACCTCTTTCGTCTGCCCGCAGTCTTGTCCCAAGCAAATGCGCAATGGGCCTTGCGGCGGCTCCATGTTTGGCAAATGCGAGGTATTTCCCGACCGCGACTGTATCTGGACCAAAGTGCATGAACGCGCCGATGTGGCGGCGATGCAGGTGTTTGATATGAGCAATAAGGTCGTGAAGATCCAACCCGCTGTGGACTGGTCTATTGTGGGTACATCGGCAGTCGGCAGTATTCTTGAAGGCAAGACAGATCGCGATGGCGGTATCCTG
>ERZ724527.186-NODE-186-length-31912-cov-4.799071_pt1 | contig 31912 bp, 45 predicted proteins | sample MGYA00376060_ERZ724527 | MGnify/ENA primary metagenome ERZ724527 (study PRJEB28724, sample SAMN07190886) | activated sludge metagenome | isolation source: activated sludge of sewage treatment plant in Hong Hong | place: USA: Christiansburg, Virginia | collected...
CCTGCGGGTCGGTGTCCACAACCAACACGCGCCACCCAGCCAGCGCGTACAGTGTTGCAAGCTGGACGGTTGTTTCGGTAGCTGCGACGCCGCCCTTGAATTTCGATAACGTAATCGTGTACATGTTTGATCTCCTGTTTTTGAAATGTGAATCTGAAATATGTGAATCTGAATCCCTGTTTGTATTTTTAGTGTATGATTAAAAAATAACATTGTGTGTAATTTAAATTACACACAATGCCCAGGTTTAAAAAATACACCCCAAAATCTACAGTTTGGGCAGTTCAAAAAATATCACCGCCGCATACATCTCGTCTTGCCATCTACAAGTGAACTCATAGACAGCTTTGATAAGCCAGTACAACTCTGACGTCTCGATTGTCCAGGACACACTGGTCGCACTGCGCACGCCGGGTCCAATGAGTGGAGATGCGACGGATCCGCCGTAGATATCGCTGAGCGCTTCCAAAGACCTGTTTGCCGCCTTGGGCACAGTGACGGTCAGTCGGTGCCCAAGGATGCCACTTTGGGCACGCACCGTCTCAAATCGCCCCGCCGCGTCGATGATGCCAGCAGCGTAAGCGGCATAGCTCTTCTGCTTGGCATTCAGTGCGGGAGTCGCGCTGGCGGCTGGTTGGCGTTCCCAGCGGTCAGTGTGAATCTGGTGACTCACAGCCCGGTTGACCTGGTGGAAGCCCGGCAATCCAAGCCTGCTGGCACGTCTCACTGCGCTGTCTTGTCTGTAGCCGGTGCGCTCACTCACTTCGGCGAGGTTGCGGGATGCGGTCCAGATGTGGCGAAATTCATCGTCTGATAAAATTGTTGCTCGTGGTTTTCTCGTATCGTTCATGGAAATGTCCTTGTTCGTGTCACTGCGTCTTGAACTGTAACTGCACACTCTTTCCTGTCAGTCGCAGTAGATTCCTGCGAATCATCTGTCTGAGTCTGCTATGCAGCCACTCTTTCACCGACTGATCCTTTGCGATAATCCAGTAGGTGCCACTTTCGTCAATCTCCATCTCGCTGCCGACCACCCAGGCATTGTAGGTTGCCTTCGGCAGCTCACTCGCAAGGCACTGGAGCAAGGCACTCCAAATTGATTCAGGCTGAGAGGCAATCATCTGACCATCTCCTTCCCGTTTACTGGGCTTTGCGCCAGCGGCACATATCTGCGCTGCGCCGAGCGCATTGATGGTAGCGTCGCGTGAAAGAATCCAGGAGCGAAGTAACGCGTAACCCCACCCACATTCTCTTTGAACTGATCTAGGCACGCTGGAAGAAAACGCTCTTGACCTTCAGGCCAGTACCTGTTGAATCGCCCATCCATCCAGCGGTCTGTGAGGTGCCCAATGCTGCCAGCATTCGACCACTGCGACGGGTGCTTGTTCATAGCGAAGAGCGTGACCAGTTTTTCAGATTGTCGGTGCCGGTACTCAATGAGCGCACCAATCTTTTGCACCTGCCAATCCGACCACTTGAGCTTATCCATCTCGTCGAGCGCCAAAACTGGCGTGCTCTTCAATCGGTTCAGGTTGGCGTCTGGGTTGCCTGGCACATAGCGAAAGCCATCCACTTCTGTGTCTTCGCCAGGGCTGAGGAGCGCCACGAGATCATCGGCATTGACGTAGACGGCTTGACGCCCACTTCGGCAGAACTCAGCGACCAAGGCGACCAGCAGGAGGCTCTTCGCGTTGCCCGGCGTCCCCCAGATAGTCAGGAAGCCGAACGGGTCCCGCAACATCTCTTTCGCCAGAAAGCGCAATGCCAACCCTTCGCCGTACTTGTCATCCATGCGAGTCGTGATGTCATCAATGCGGGCGGCTTGCTCTTCTTCGGTCAATCGACTCACCTTGAGGAGATTTGTGCATTTCCCACATCGCACAAGCTCGCCATTGTTGCCGATGAGCCAGCCAGCGCCGCCACAGGAACAAATTTCCTTAGTAAGGTTCGTTTGCGTACTTCCCTGCTGCAATTTCTTTTTTCCATTCCCAATAATCGAAGGCTTCGGTGCGTTCCGGTATGTTCCCGTCTCCAGTCGTTGCAGAATTTCCCGGTTTATTTCGTCCAGACTCTTCATTTTTCCCTCCTGGATATCTCACGCGTCCGCCTGCCAAGTTGGCGGCAAACTCTAAAATCCATTCCTCCTTGGGATTGCTGGCGGCATTCGGGCGGGCTTTTTTCCAGCACACAAAGAGATTTTCAATCCCTGCCTTGTCACGAAACATGGGCGAGACTTTGACAGCGGTTTCGAGGGTGTCAGCCGCCTTGCGCTTTGCCCAAACAACATTGGCGTCTGCCAACTCGCGAAGTCCTAAACCGTCCAGCATCGCGCCGACCATCCCCGTCCACTCCGAAGATGCGACAATGACTTGCTCTCCATTAGGGAGCGAAATAACTCGATTGGGGTTTACGGTGGGCGGTAGCTTGTCCGCCGCCTTGACGATGGGCTTTTCGTCGGGTGGTGGCTCGGCAGCGACAATTGCCGCTTGCTGGGCACTCATGCGCACTTTGACGGGTTTTGGCGCATTCTTTGACCAGCGCCGCGATAGCTCTAGGGTTTGTGGGTCGATGCCTTGAACGATTTCGGGTGTATTGGTTCCCGAAACGATTACTGGTTTTTCAAAAGCGGGGGGGGCTTGCGGCTCTACGCGATCACTAACTCCCTCCCCCTCTTTTAGTTCTTTATTCAGTAATAGTTCTTTATTAGTAATAGTTAGTGTTCGATTTTCGACTTGTGGAAAATCGACTTGTGGAAAACCGAATTGTGGACTATCCATAATTTGATTTTCGACTTGTGGATAATCGCATTCTGGCTCTTCCACAATTTGATTTTCTGATTGTGGGCAAAAGTTAGGGTTAAGGGATGGCGATTCGTAGGTATCTAACAACCATCGAGTCACGCGTCCGCGGTCGTCCACAACGCGACGCCGGTACATGTATCCAAGTTCAATCAGCTCGGCGATTCCTGCTCGCACAGACGCGCGCCCATCGTCGTGGCGCTTTACCAGGTCGTCTTCATTCGCTTCCCAGTTGTCCGGCTTGCTAAGGACGTACATGAGAATACCAATCGCCTTGTACGACAATCGAGACTCGCCTATGGCGTCATACCCAGCCACGAAATAGCGATTCCCGTTTCCTCTTTCCTCTCTAATAATCACTTGCTACCTCCAGAGACTACGCTGGCAAACTTAGTCGTTCACAATCTTCAGAGCGAACAGGCACGGTGAGGAGTCTATGTATTCAAGTGCTTCCGCGAATGTCACTTCGTCACCATCTAAGTCAAAATGCTGCCATTCAAGCTCTTGGGGCGCGACGGGGTGCACTGTAGGTAGAACATCCTGCGCGTCCACGCCGATTCCGGCAGCCACTTTGGCAGCGACTTCAGTCTCACTGCTGCCAGTCCACCACTGTGTTCCAAGCACTTGATACAGCATATAATTTCTCCTTACTGTATATTTCAAATAAACGGCATTTCAGTCAATCATTTGACCGATTACAAGTGGGTGATGATTGACTACAATTAACTTACTCTTCACGAGTAGATAGCCCCCAAGTTATCTCCACGTTGTTGTCTACGGGGACTTCATTACGATTTCTTCTAGGATTCGGAGCTTCTCAAGTATCGAGGCGATTAACCCTTCACTCTCAGTGCTGCTTGGTTCGCATATCCGTCGATTCATCTCGTTGATAATCTGCGATTGCTTTGCCATGCCCGCTTGCAGGTTGGCAACAATCGTTAATGCCTTGCCGACCTGCAAGGTGCTGTTCGCCGCGAGAAGTAGTTCGAATTCTCGAATTAATTGCTTGACCATTCGCTCTTGCTCCTGCACTGCATCCTTCTGCTGTTGCAGCCAGTAGCGATGTTGGTATCCTGCAAACTTTACATTTTTCATCGTTGTCCTTCCGAAACCGTTTGGTTTCGTTGGGGTTTTTACCAGTTTTTGACCTATATTTGTTTTTTTCTTGCGAATCGCCACCGGCACTGATTCAATACCCGTAGGAGCTACACATGACTACCATAGGAAAGATCAATCGAAACCCTGATAAACCATCATTCAATCTATTCGACTACCAGTGGTTGATTGATGCCTGGCTCAAAGACCGCGCTCGCCACGTGAGTGACAATACGGTCCGCGGCTATTCGCAAAAGATTCACTACTTTCAGGCGTGGTGGGGAGATGCCGGAGAAAAGCACGACTGGCTGATCAGCGAGTCACTATTTGAGGAATTTGAAGCTTGGCTGCGCGTAACTTATCGTACCTGGCGCAAGGAAAAGCTTGCCTACAACACCCGCTATGACGCGATTCGCCGCGTGCGAGAGATGTTCAAATGGGCTTATGAGCAGGAGATTATCTCTGTCAATCTGTCCAAATGGGTGTACATGGCTGAAGGCTCGCCACCGGTGCGCAAGGCTGCGACACCAGAACAACTGCAACTCCTGATCGATGCCGCCCAGCGCACGGGCTGGCCGGAACGCTCTCTGGCGATTCTTGCATTGCTTTTGGGTGCTGGGTTGCGAAGAAAGGAGTCCATCGCGAACGATGATGATGCAGGCGACGAACATGCAGTCGATGAGCGGGATCTGAGCGGGCTACTGATAGAGAATATCGTCTTCCACGCTGGCAATGCCGGTATCTTGACCGTCGTCGGCAAGAAAACGAAAGCGAATCCGACCGGGCTACGCCAAGTCGCCTTCGACGCCCAGGTCGGCACGTGCTTAATCGCTTACCTGGACAATCTTGGTGACTCCTCTGGTCCGTTGTTGCGTAACGCTCGCTTTCGAGATCGCCCGTTGGGGCACAAGGGCGTCTACAACACGGTAAAGGAGATGGTTGCGTTGGCGGGATTGGAAGGTACCATCGATGCCTGTCACCAGCTTCGGCGGAACTATAGCCACTACTGGATGAAGAGCGCCGAGGGTGTACAGTCGGCTGACTTTCTGCGCCGTAATCTTGGGCATAAGAATTTCAGCCAGACAACGGAATATACAATGCTCGATGCGACCGACATCATGGAGCACGCACATTCGCCGCTATCAATGCTGGCGGACAGAAAGGTGCGCAAAAAATAGATATTACATTTCGTAATGTCTGAGTCCTCGTGATTTTTGACGTTCACGGATTCTGCTAGACAATTACGGTCATGTCCGCTTAGGACGTGTCCGTTCGAGTCGGACTGGGGGCACCACGCCTTTATGGCTATTCGGTTGTAAAGGTGCAGATGAATACAGCTTCGATACAGATTCGAGGCTAAAGAATGGCTCACTGTTGACGCAGTGGGCTTTTCTTTTTTCTAGCCCCGACCCTCCTGGACTTTTACGCCGCTTGTAGAACTGGCGTCGGGGCGAAATCTTTTCCCGCAGGGGAGATCTCTAGCGTTGGCTTACCCTCGGCGACGTATCGCACCGCCAATACGACGAGTTGGCGAACGTCTATCTCATACATGTCTGCGGTTGACTCGATCATTTGCTTGTCTTCAGGCTTTACTCTGACCTGCAACAGTACGTTGGATCCAGATGAAGAAATACTTTGTGGCATGATTGGCTCCTTGATTCACTTTTCGGACTATGAAATCAGGATAGCACAGTTAACTACTAGTGTCAATACTGAAAGTATGATTGTTTGATGCTTGCAAGATTCTTTGAGGCATTCCATGTGGATGATTTGCGATGCGTAGCTCTCTGCGTACTATTCTAGCGCGATTTGTTATATTTTGCATACGTCAAATGTCAGTATCTTAACGTATTTCAGTATGCTAGCCTTGTGGTAGCATGTCAAGTTAAGTTTCTAAAACTTCCGTTTACTCTCCATCGTTCTTGATCGCAAGAGGAGCCCGTACTCCCATGAGCCAATATCGCCTCACAAAGCCAAAGAAAAGCAGGTCGAAATTCAGTTTTCTACTAACAGCCGTTCTTGTTATTGTCGTTCTTGCTGTCGTTGCTTTTATTTTTCTCGCCAAAAATAAAACTCCGCTCGCCATTTCGTTGCCTGTTGTTCCTGTCGAGCCGACGTCTTCGCTAGATTTCATGCGCAAAAAATTTGGGGGTTGCACGACCGCGGCGCGTGATCAGTTTGTGAAAGATGCCAGCCGTATCAATGGCGTATTCGAGGATAACTTCACCCTTGCCTCCGGCACATCAAGAATCGCGCTATCGCCCATCGTGGCGAACATGCAGAGCGCGGCGCGGGAAATGAAGGCGTTGACCGTGGATGATTGCGGAAAACTCGTCCAGGAGAAGCTGGCAGCCGCCTACGACGAAGCCGTTGCCATGTTTCTGGCGTTCATGAAGGAGAGTTCGGCAGGCACTGGGCTGATAGAAGTCGGCACCCAGTTGCAGGCAGCGTATCGTTTTCTGCTTGCCTATCAGATAGACGTGGCGGCACCATTCATGCTGGAAGATTTCTTTGCCTGGTCGAAGAACGACAATAATAAGCTACCTCAGCCGCCAGAACTGCAATATATTAGCGAGATCAAAAGCGGGAAAACTCGGTGCGATGATTACGAGGTGATTGAGAGTCTAGCATTTAGCTATCATGAGGCGACCGCTCATTATAGCGAGTCTGACGTACTGCGCGGAATAGCCAAGGAGAGGATGCTGACGCCGACGCCTAAGTTATGTAATGGAAAAGTCTGGCTGGACACTACCCTACCGGGAAAGTAACGCCCATTTCGTAAAGTGTTTGAATTTAACCAAAATGTGTATTATCCCAAGAGCGACCATCTATATGATGGTCGCTCTTTTTGTTTTCCGTGGAACGTCCGCTCAAATACGAAAACGTTTTCGCATTTGGAATAACTGGATTCTAATAGTGAATGTCAATAGTAATACGTAAATCATACTTAAAGTATTGACATTGTGTTGATAGTGTGGTAAAATCATAGACGTAGGGTATAAAAAAAGAGGCACCTGGCGTTCCCGTGGAAAGTTGCGCCAGATGCCATAGCGATAATCTCGCAAGGAGTTATCATGCGCAATTCTACCACATTGGGTGCGGTTGTTCAAGTTTACCTAAAGAATGACCCGCGCCGCATCAACCCCTTTAACCGTCCCGACCACACATTCCAACCCAGTGACGATCCGTCTGCCGATAAACTTTACCTGGCAGGCGTAAAGGCTGGCACGATTGCCCGCTTTTACGTGACAGCCAGCGAGTCAATTCGCCCAGGCCACCTTCAAGCCACGATCTACGACCGTCACAACGGCAATATCGTCGCCAACTTTGAGCCACGGCAAAACAGTGGGTTCGCCAGAAAGTTTGGCACCCATGAGGCGAACCTCTTCCCGTTATTAGAACTCATTCAACGCATTGCGGATGAGCAAGGCGTTGAAATCAACTTAGACGACGACCATGCCAAAGCGCACAGCGCAAAAGGCGTGGGCATGGTTGCCATTTTGCGCGACATGCTTGCGCAAAGTCAGAGCAATCCGATAGACGCGCAGTTGTTCGCCGAGGGCGTCGCCCTGGCGAAATCCCAGCAGTCACCAGTCAAGCTGTGGCACGAAGAGCAACGTCGCGGCTATTTCTCCATCTCCAATCAATTCGCACACGCTGGCGCGTAAGGAGAGGGATAGCCATGAAAACTTGCGTTCCATCCCAGGCATTGGAAGCCATTCGACCATATAAGCCGGTGCTGATCGGTTCTGCTTCATATGGCAGCGTCTACGCCAACGACATCGACATGCTGATTTGTGTCGATGTAGAAAAGTTGGAAGAGGTCGAGTCTAAGCTATCTGAACTGGGCTTCACTCAGCAAGTCCCCGACCCAGAAACGCTTGACCCGCGCGTGCATAGCGCGTGGAAGCTGGAAAAACTGGACATCCAGTTGGCGACCCCCGCCAACTACGAGAGCAAGGTTGCAGCGCACCGGGAAGTGTTGCGCAAGCGACTCTACAAGGGATTGAGCAAGGCTGCACGCTATGCTCTGTTGTGTAGCTTGATGTAGGGGTGGCGCTCATGGTCAAGATGAAACAGGATCGTTCACGCAAGTCTGGGCACAAGCATAGTCTAAATGCCCAGGATTACCAGTACAAGCCCGACAGCCGGGCTACGGTGAAATCTAATTTGCGCGTCATGCTGTGTTTACTTCAGTCCCGCCCCACGCGCGAAGTGTTCGGCGATGGGGCTGAAGCGGCAATTCGAGAGATCGAAAAATTGTTGGAGGTGGTCAAGTGAACAACACCGTCGCCGAATTCATAAAACAAGGCTGGGACCCGGCGCAGGCCGCAATCCTCGTAGAGGCACAGAAGGGCGTCGCCGTAGATGCCCGACAAGAGGAGAAGGTTGACGCTGCCCGTTTGCCCCTTCTGCGCTTGGTTGAAGGCTATGAGGAGAAATGGCCTGGTATTCATTACGCCAAGGGCGGCAGCCGGGCGCGCAAGGCAATGGAAATTGTGCTCAATGGTGGGCTGTATCGAGTGATTGAAGCTGACCGCAATGGCAACGATCTATGGCAAGTTGGCAACCACCGTTGCAGCAAGCGCGGCGGGTGGTGCGATTGCAAAGACGAGCAAGCGCCCACAATCGTCGGCTACGGCAAGCTTTGCCAGCACCGGCTGGCGGTTGCGCTAAAAACGAACTGGCTGGGTGATCAGCACCCGGAGCTACTGGCTTATCTTCAGCCCATCATCGAGACAGCGCCAGGGATGTTTGTGGACTTACTTATCGAGCGAGACTACGACTGGCACGGTGAAGGCAATCGCGCACGCGTGGCGGGCTACTGGCACCACGGCATGAGCCAACACGTGCGCTTGACTCCGCTCGAAATCATTCCGGTCACATTGCCGCAATTTCAGTGGGTGATGGGGCAACTGGGCTGGGCGTTGGTGGATCTGCCGATGAAGTTATCGGGTTTCACTGACTACTATTACCGGATTGCCAAGGGGGACGGATTGCCGTTAGACGAGGCAGTTTTCTGGCACAAGGGGCGCACGTGGCAGATGGCGGACCGTGAGCGAATGCGCCGCTTTCAGTTGCGGGACATCGCCATTCATCTGGACGCATTTGTCAAGAGCCCGTTGTACGTTGAGTTATCTAGCTATGAGGCTGGGCGTGTTATGCAGTTGCACGCGCAGATTGCAGTCAATCAAGACCAGGCGCTTGAAGTTTGGGAAGCGCTGCCAAATACCGTGAAGCAGTTTATCTTAGAAAACAAAGGGGTTGAATATGCCAATTAAGAGCTTGCAACAAAATCAGACGGCGCAGTTTCCAATCATCGGCAAGTTGCGCAAGGGCGATGTGAAGCAAAAGAAAACTGGGAAGGACGGGCGAGAGATTGAGGTCTACGGCAAGGACCTCAATTACTTCCGGTTTGTCACCGACGACGCGCAGGCTGCCGAGGCGTTTGCCAAAGCGTACAAGAATGAGCCGAAGCAGATTCGTGTACTCCTACCTTTTGCCACACCTGATCAGAACTTCCAGGCATGGATGGAGGAGTACAGCGCGGGTGGGCTGCTGCGCCAGTGCGACACCGAGAATCAACGGTTTCATCGCAGCAAGACTGGTAAAGCGGACATGACCCCCAAGCCATGCGAACGTTTGTGTGGTGGGGCTTGCGGGTGCAAGCGGGTTGGTCGCCTGTACGTCATCATTCCAGAGTTGGCGCGGCTGGCCTATGTCGAGGTCGAGACGCACTCGATCTACGATATCATTCAGTTGACGCAAAATCTTCAAGCCGCCCATGCTGTGCGCGGCAGTTTGAACGGTGTGCCATTCCTGCTGAGTCGGCGTATGCGGGAGATTAGCACGCCAGGGGATGATGGCAAGCGCGTGCGTCGTTCCAAGAGCTTGCTCTTCCTGGAGCCAGATCCAAAGTGGGTTCGACGTAAGTTGGTATCCATGCACAGCGAGGCGTTCGCTCTGTTGCCGGACCGCTCAAGCGCCGCTGATGAGCCGCTTTACACCTTCGATGATGGGCAAGAAGGCGAATTTATCGACGGCGACATCTACGAAGACTTTGACGAGAACGAAAACCCCTTCGAGCGAGCGCCGCGCCAAAGCCCAGCGATTGACCGGCTGGTAAGCGTGATCGATAAACTGTTCGGCGCGGACGCGGCGAATGCAACGACCTATGTCGTCACCGGCTGGACGAAAAAGGTTAGCAAAGGGCAGAATGTTCGCAGTACAATCATCGAGCTGTCAGACGATGAATGCGACGCCATTTCTGATGCGTTGACGGTAAACGGGGAGCCAGTCAAGGCTAAGTACGAAGCTGACAAAAAGTTGGTCGAGTCGGGCACTACTTCGGGCAAGTGAGGGTGATGGGCATAGGCTACGATGATTGTCTTCAGCGAAGGTGATCATCGTAGCGCAGGTATGTTTCAGCATATCGAATTGATAGATAGCGACCTATAGAAAGGCGATTACGACAATGTTTAACGATGGATTTTACCCCAGCACACCAGAAGTAATTGAGCTAATGATCGCTCCATTCGTGTTTGATAGCCGAAGAGACTACTATACAAAAAAGCGCGTGTTGCGCGGAGTGAAGCGGATACTCGAACCATCCGCAGGCAAGGGTGATATCGCGGATTACATCACCAATGAATTCGAGGTAAAAAAAGAGGACATTCTCTGCTGCGAGATCGAACCAGAGTTAGTCTCCATTTTGCAAGGCAAGGGATATCCAGTAATTGAGCGAGACTTTCGCAACCTGGTGGATCCGTACCAGTTTGATGTAGTGTTGATGAATCCCCCATTTCGCGATGCCTCTACGCACATCTTGAAGGCATGGGACGTACTTCGCATCTTCGGCGGGGAAATTGTCTCTCAGGTGAACGCAGAAACAATCCGCAACCCAACCGGGTTTGATGATGGTGTTCTAGCAACACTGATCGAGAAATACGGCAGTGTTGAGTTTATCGGTCGCCCCTACAAAAGCGCACAGCGCACAACAAGTGTCGAGGTCGCAATAGTGCGATTGAAGCGTGAAGCGCTGGGTAATGGGGTGTCGTTTGGTGGCAGTGGCGACTATGAGCAGGATACAGCCGAGGGCGGCAGTAGCTATGAAGAGTTCTCCATTGCCAGCACCAACATGTTGGAATCAATTGTATCCAGCTACAACGCAGCCCGACAGGTAGTAATCGACAAGAGCGAACTTTCTGGCCGGTTTTACTTCTACACCAAGACGCTGAACGATAAGCCGACCGGCACACCCGAAGATATTGTGCGCAAGCAGAAGGAAGCCGACAACTCAGAGCGCGACAATCAAGCGATTGCCCTCAACAAAGACTTGGACTCACTGAAGGCGCGCTTCTGGAATTACTTACTCAATCGCACGAAGATTGCCGACATCGCCACAAGCAAGGTCCAGGCAGAGTTTAAAAACTTTGTGGCGAATACAAACCGCATGGCGTTTACAGTCGCCAACATCATGCAAGTCTTCGAAATGCTCACTCTGCAACGTGATCAGATTCGTTCCGAGTGCATCACAAGCACATTCGACAAGATGACATCCTATGACACTGAGAACAAAATTCACCCAGAGGGATGGGTAACGAATGATGCCTACAAGGTCAATAAAAAGGTGATTTTGCCCATTCGCGCCGCTCGTTGGGGCGGTGAATGGGAAACGTACTGGGATAGTGCCGAGGAAGCAATTGCCAACGATATCGACAAGGCAATCTGTTTTGTTGAGGGGCGCGCCTTTACGTCGATCAGGACAATCTACAACTCTGTTATCGAGACTGTGCGCGGCATCAGAAGCGCGTCCCGCTGGAATGAAAAGACCGGAGCCGCACCGCAGATTGAAAGCGAGTTCTTCCGAATCCGCATCTTCAAAAAAGGCACCATCCACATCACCTTCAAGGATGATGATGTTTGGGAGCGCTTCAATGTTGAGGCGGCAAAGGGTAAAAATTGGATTGGGGCGCAAACTGAGCATAAGTATCGCAAGACCCAAACCAAGCGCTGCAAGACTGTAGACCGTGCAAAGGAAGCGGCATTCTGCCGATAAGCCCAAACTTGCCGAGGCTGGCGGCTAAACCAGCCAAGGAAACACCATGAGCGAAATTATTTATCCCGATGAAGCAAAGGCGAGAGTGCGGGAGCTTTTGAGCCAACTGGCAAAGCTGACCGATGCGCGTGATCTGCGCGAGATGGATCGCCAAGCCGCCATCCATCTCGCTACGCCCGAAGAGGTGAGGATAGCGATTCGCGATATCAATGCCGAGTTTGACGAGCATCTTGAAACCGTCAACGCCAGTATCGCCGAGACGGAAGCGGAGCTGCGTGCCGTTGGCGTCTTCACCGGAGAGACGGTAACGGATGCCAGCGCGGGCTATCAGATTGTATTCAGCAATGGGCGGACGACATACGACGCAAAAGCTTTGGATGCTATCATTGGCGCACCGGGCAATGAATGGCTTTCCAAGTACCGCGTGGATGGGAAGCCCAGCGTGTCAATCCGAAAAGTGAAGCGAGGGTAAAATGGCTAAATGCGCGAGATGCGGCAAAGAGGCAGAATTTCCGATTAATGGCAAGATTATCTTCAGGAACTCCTGCCAGCAACTGGTCCGTGTGCGCGGCAAAACTCAGTGGAAATGGGTACAATTTGTTGACCAAAAGACAGAACCGTTTTGCAGTAATGAATGCCATAGCAATGAGCAAATGGCATATGAAGGATAAGGAGCCTGTTATTATGATTTTCCTAGACATAGAAACAACCACGTTTTTCCAGGATGCTAACATCAAAGCCTTGCCACGCGACCAGCAGATCGCCGCAATGGAATTCGGCATCGCGGTCACCATCGATAGCAGCGAACAGTCACCGCGCGTATGGACGAAAGACCAGGTGATTGACCTGTACAACTACCTGGTGTGGTGTGGCGTTGAGGTGTGTGGCTGGAACATCGACGCCTTTGACCTGCCTGTCATCATCAACAACGCGGCGAAGGCTGGCTGGAATACGTTGGAGGTCGAGCACGAAACAATCCGCACGCTTGACCTGTTTGCCGAAATCCGCCAGCATACGGGACGCTGGTATGGGCTGGGTGTGGTAAGCGAGGCAACGTTCAAGCGGTCAAAGCTTGCCGATGGGCAGAAAGCCGCCGAGTGGCTGCGCAGTGGCGACCCGGCAGACTTCCAAAAGGCTGTCGAGTATTGCACGGCGGACGTGGAATTGGTGCGGGAGATGTATGAGCTTTGGTTTCACGGTTCACCCATCATCCTTCCGCCACGCGCCGAACGCGGCGAGATTAACCTGATCAACTGGTGGTACGATGGTGGGTTCGAGCGCGTGCCAGATGCAACTGGGGCGATATCGACAAAGTAAATCGTGGTTATGGGAGCAAAGGAGGGCGATGCACATTAGCATCGCCCTCCTTTTATTGGTTGCATCATGTAACCGCTCTTACTGTGGGTATAGCAAAAAATACTATATGATTCAGTGAGGAGGATTACAAATGCAAAGAAGGAAATTGCGCGTGGTGCTGATCACTGACGCGGACGGCGGAAAGCGACAGCGTTCGCTCTACGCAACTGAGATTACCTGGCAGATGGCTGATGCCATCAAGGCTAAAATGCCCAACAACCCAACAATGGGCGAGGTGTTTGAGAGTCTGGTTAATTTCGCCAGGATGATGCCCGAAGCGTTCGGTCTGGCATTGCCGGAAGATACGACGGGTGCGATCTGGGAGTTGTCCGGTAGGATTGCGAAGGCAAACAAACTGGGGAGCGCGGGCGGATTGTTTGACCGGCTCGTGTCAACCGTGTCGCTATTCCCTGAGCGGTTCTTTTTGGATAAGCCGGGGGATAGCGTTGAGAAGATATTTTCAGAACGGGCAGAGTAGGCACTCTGCCCGTATCTACGTCACGCACAAAACCCCTTATTGCACTCATTGAACTTTCATTCGCCTTGACGAATTTTCTATCAGGCGTCGCACTTTGTTTGTCGGTAATACGTTTGCTGGGCAGGGTGTGGCGCTTTTGTTTGTCATGCACAGGCAGGGGTGATAATTTAAAAGCGAGAGAGCCGAGTCAATTGACCCGGCTCTCTTTTTATAATATAGCGGCAAGCGTTGCCAATCCCCTGGCGCGCACTGGACGAGTGGGGGCAAGAGGTCGAGCACCGGCAGGGCGGACAAAGGTATAGGAGTCGGGCAGGATGATGCCCGACTGGTCGAGATATGCCTGAATCTCTGCGCCCCGCTTCCAGCCATCAGGCAACGTGCGACGGAATCCGCCCAAGAAAATGCGGGTTTGTTTCGCCTCTGACTGGTCCGCATCGCTGCCCCATTTGCGGCGACCGGTGATGTGGACAGATGCCCGCGGCAGGTTGAGCACGGCGGGTTTGCTGCTCTTCTTCCCTGGCTGCTTGGGCGTCGATTTGGGGCGAGGCGGCTGGTTGTTGGCTGCCACCACCACCGTCTCACCAGCCACCAGCAAATCATGCCAAAATGCCGCCAGAACTAAGTCGAGCAGATCGCCGGGCGGATCGAGTGGCGACCAAACATCAGAGATTGTGCGTTCGTTTTTGGTAGTGATGCCAGCCAGCCAAAGCCGATCAGGCGCGGCATAGATTGCTAATGATTTAATCTCCCCTAACGGCAAAAACTCTGGCAACTCCAGCAAAAACGAGCCGCTTGCCTGATAGGCTTGGTTCGTTTTCGCTTCCTCGATCAGGCGGGTGTAGACCTGATTCTGTTGGTCGGTTGTGTCGATTACGAGTTTGCGGGCTGCCAAGTAACTTTCGTCAGTGGCGACATAGCCATTAAACATGGTGGCAGCACCAGCAGGGATGGCGTGGCTGGTCCATTTCAACGCCTCGACCCAGGCACTGTGATAGGTGAGTCGTTGCAATTTGAATTGTGCGCCACCGGGCAGCGTCACCGCGGTCATGCCCTCGATCAGTGTAGCGGCGGCTGCGAGCATCGCGAGTTCCTCTATCCGCTCTGGTGGAGCGGCGCTACAGAGTTTCAGCGCGGTTGGCTGCCAGAGTTGGTGCGCAATCTCCATCCAAAAGCGGGCGCGATTGACCATGCCCGCAGGCTCGCTACCCGGCTCACCATTGCAGACGGCACGAATATGATCGATTGCGCCATTGCCGATCACCGCCTTGCTCATGCGATCCAACGCGTGCGATCCCATCTGCCGGCGCGTGCAGAGGTTGGCGATCATGGATGGCAGAAAATTGCGGGCATCATTTTGTTGGGTAACTGAGAATTTTGTCGCAGCCAGGATAGCACCGATCATGCCTGGGCGTAACTCGCCCAATTCGTCACGCTCAATGTCGTAGAGCGCGGTCAGAATGTCGTGATTCTTACGCACCAGCAGACGCAGCGTGATGCGGGGCTTGTCCATAGATACCCCGTGCCAGCCAACATAGTTGGCAGCCAGCACGGGGTTGGCAATCTCGCTGAGCGTCAGCGGCTGCCACATCATTTTTGTGGCAGCCGTCTCTACCTCGTCAACGGTGACGGCAGAGAGATCGAGCGCAAACGCATCGATAAAACAATTATCATTGGCACTGCGCCACTCCAGTCCACCGGATTTCTCTATTCGCCTCATGCTGACTCCTGATAGCCATCGATGGCGGCGCGCAGCCCGGCACTGGCGTTGCCATTGCCAATCTGCTCAGCCTTTTGCCATTGCTCAGGCGAAAGCGTAATTGTTCGAGCGATGGCACCCTTTCCAATGCGCGGCCTGCCAACATCTCCGCCGCGGCTGCCACCGGCTTGATCGGCGCGTGGGGCACGCATAATTAACTGGCTGAGCGTTGTAACTGTGGCACCTGTTTGGCGAGCGATGGTTTCGATTTCGTCGTTTGCCATGCGATAGATGGTCAGTACTGTAAATTTGCTGTGCTGCTTGCCCTCTGCCTCTTGCGGCACAAATCGCGATGCGCCAGGGTCCCAGCCCACCAACATCGATAGCCAGATGTTACTGCCATTGAGTTCGAGCGGCTGCCCGGTCTGGCTGACCCAGAGAATGCGCCAGGGTGGCTGGCTGACATAGTAAAAGCGGCGGATGCCATCCACGGTTTGCTCTGCGGTTTTAGTGAGCAATCCAGCCAGTGCCGGGCGGCTGGTGTCCACGGTTTCAAATTGCAGATCCATGACTGTGAGTGCGAGATCGAGTTTGGCGAGTAGTGTTTTTGTCATTTGTTCTCCAAAAATAAAAAACCCCTAATATCGATATTAGAGGTTTCTCGGTTAATATCGTTTAGCGTGAAAGGAGGCTCTTTACCGATCTACAGTTGGCGGTTTTGCGGTCCCATTCGCCGGTGCTGTGGTTGAAGACGAAATAGAAATTGCCGCCCACTGGGCTGACCGTGTGCTTGTGCCAGCCAACTACATGCACGCTGACAACATCCTCAGCCAGTTTGGTCACTGTGCTGCGCACCGATGGCGTGCCCCAACTGCGGGATTCGCCGCGGGCATTGTAGATGTTGAGTGTGCTGCCAGAAAAATACGGGGTCACATCTGAGGTTCGGAAATATGTGTTGCTGCCTGGGACTTTAGCCCATTCAGTGATGTCGTTGACTGTGTGAGTGGGTGTAAATTCGATTGCGTTTGTCATGATTTGATTCCTTTTTTTTTGATTTGATTCTCCGGCTAATTATGTCCGGTTGAAATGATTTTACATGATAAAACCATTATTGTCAATCCCTCAAAATAAGCATTTTGAAAACTCGATAATTTGTTCTGATTCCGTTCTATTCCTCCTTATTGCATTCTCATCCGTCTCGGCGGCTGCACGATCAGCCGCGCCACTTCGCTCGCTCGCAACGCGTTCGCCAGCACGAACTGGGGCGCGTTGCTGTCTGCCCAAAATTTGGGTTGGTTGCTGTTATCGCACAAATAGGCAAAGATTCGGCAGCGTCGTGTCAGTTCGATCAGTCCTTCGTGCATCTCGGTTCTGTTTTTCATGGTGACTCCATCATAGCATGGCGATATTGAAAATAACGTCACTTTTATAATATTGACCAGTTGGAAAATTATCTATACCTACAATACCACGCCTGATCTCGAAATCCCGCAAAAACCGAAAAATAAAAAAGAGAGGGGAGGGTCTGCATTTCACAGACTCTCCCCTCTCTTTTTTATAGCCATCAAGTGCGGTTTTTGGGCGACACAATAACCATCGCTTGGGTGATAGCTGATCAAAACCAGCATATGCCTCGCACCCAACCCAGGCATGTAACGGGGATTGGAATTGAACCAATTACCTCATGGTTATGAGCCACACGAGCTGCCGATGCTCTACCCCGCTATGATGACAACGGAGAATGCGCCACCCCGTCGCCTCCCACTCTTTCGTCTGCCATCATCGCATTGACATCCAGAATGGGCACAGCTTTAAGACTGACCTAGCCTTTCGGCACCACTGATACCAGCAGCTTTCAGTCATAAAATCCGCAACATTTGAGCGTGCTTATCGCATAGGCTTTGCGGATGTACTGCCTGATTTTAGCACAAATATTCTGTGCGTTCAAGTGTCAAATACGAAAACGTTTTCGCATTTGACGAGAGGGCGGAGGGGTGGGCAACATCAATGGGGGTCTACTCCTCGCCACCGTTCGCTGGGGCGTTCGTTTTGTCGTTCGGTGGTGTTCGTTCGGCGTTCGCTACCGGGGGAAATACCCCCTTATCCGCCATCACCGAACGCCGAACGAACACCCATTGGGGAGCCAGACACCCATAAGGAAATCACGCGCAAATGCGAAAACGTTTTCGTATTTGCGCACATCAAAACACATCCAATCCCCACGTGCGCAACTCGTCCAGAATCCTTTGGATTGTGTCACGCGTGACCACGTTGTGCCAGGTCAGGCGCTTGGCGTAGTGCGCTCTTTCTGGCGTGTCGGCGTGCCACTGCGCCCACGACCAGAGCACCCCAGACAATAGATTGCGCTGGGCTTCTGTGAGTGGAAGCCCGGCATGGAATCGCTCAATTGCCCGGACAAGCGAGGGGAAGCGATGGGTGCATTGTCGCCAGTCTACCCAAAGCAAACCCGTCTCGCGATTGTAGTGCACTTGTGCTTTGGTGCGTTGGATGGCAAGCTCGATCTCATCCTTGCTCATGCGTCGCAGGCGGACATCGGCGCGGTTCTTTTCCCACGCGCAAAGCTTGGATATGACAGGGAAGGATAAGCCGACCGCACGCGCCAGGAGTATCCAGCCATCCACGCGGTCGCTCCAGGGGATAGTCTCGGCTGCCCCCTTGCCGCGGAAAAACTTCAAGCGCGGATCTGTGGCGACCGAGCGCAACACGTGCCAGTTGCCATAATCGACGGCAGGAATGATACCGCGTCGAATCTGATTATTGATATGGGATAGGCTTACGCCATGATACGCGGCGACCTGTCCCACGGTCCACCACTCGTCATTCCAACGTCGGCGCTGGCGTTCGATGAGCGACTTGATATACGGGTCGCGCACGCGCTCAATTTTGAAGTATAGCCAGTTCTTTGGATTGACCGCGAAGCGGATTAAGTCCTGGCGGTGAACGACCACAATCTTGCGATTAGCAGGAAGTGGGCGACCGCTCAGAAATTTAAACTTCTCAATCCAGCCCGTGATTGTCTTCACGCATGGAATGCCCAGGGCAATCGCCACCTGATTGCATGGCAGCCAGTCAGGATGACGTGTGGGGGCAGGTAGGCGCATTTCTCGTTCCCAGTGGATGTGGATGCCTTCCACGGTTCGCCCCAGATGGTCCGCCATCTGCTGTTCGCTCAACCAACCAAGATTCTGGCGTAGGTACTCTTCCTCCTCATCTGTCCAGCCAGCGCGTTTGGCGGGAGTGTGCCCGGCAGCGTGCGAAATGATGGCTTTGGGGTCGTAGCCTCTGGCTGCCATCCAGTTGAGTGGTGCGCCGGTGCTGACCTCGCCGTATATCACAGCATCGTCGATAAGCTCGTCAATGAAATCCATAATGCCACCCCACCTATGCCGCCACTGCCAGCCGTTGCAATAAAGCGACTGCTGGGCACTCTTTGCAGATTGACAAATCTTTGTTGACCGCCGACTTGCGCATTGAGCACTCTTTGCACGTGCTCGATGCGGCCTGCGTGATCAGCCACCACGCAGGCTCAGGCGCGCCAGGCGCGCGCGGGTTGGCGTCGCAGGCGTCGCACATGCCCTTTGATGCGGCACGCACAACATCCCACTTCGCGGTGGCTTTGTTGTCCGTGCGATAGACCGCACGCTTGGCAAGGGCGAGGGCAGGGACATCTTCCGTTTGCGCCTGGGCTTGGTTCTGAAGGCTCTCGTTCAGACGTCGGCACGCGTTGACAATGGCGTCGATGCCAATGCCGCTGCGCGCCATCTTCTCGCCCAGCTTGACGCGGGTTTCGCTATCTTCGATAGAAAGCAGCGCATCCACGACGCGTGGGTCTTTGGGCAGCTTGCCAGCATCAACGAGTACCAACAACTCTTCGTTGAGTTCCAGTAGGCGCAAGGCGATACGGACGCGCTCTGTGTAGGTGCCGATTTTGTCAGCGATGGAGCGGTTGGATAACCCCATCTCTTTGAGCTTGCCACAGGCGCGAGCGAACTCAACCGGGCTCAATTCCTCGCGTTGGGTCGATGTGACCAGTGCTTCAATCAAGTGCCGGGTATCGGCGTTCTGCTCAATTGGTTGGCGAATGATAGCCATTAACTCATGGATGCCCACCAACTCGGCGGCACGCCAGCGGCGTTCCCCATCGACGACGATGTAGGTGCCATTGCCCGCGTCATCAACGATCAGCGGGTGAATCTGCCTGCTCTCCTTCATGCTGTTGCCAAGCCCTAGCAGGGCATCCCTGTCGAATATCTTGCGCGGCTGTTGGGGATTGGGCACCAACGTGCTGGTCGCCAATAGTCTCATTTCTGGCTCAGTTTTTGTCTGCATTTTTGTCCCTGTTTTTGTCTGTGATTTTTAGCGTTCGGCGTTCGTTCGGTGACGAATGGAGAGGGTGTTTTCTTCGGTAGCGAACACCGAACGAACGCCACCGAACGCCTCAGCGAACGGTCTACCGAACGGCTTTTCCCGTCCCAAATGCGAAAACGTTTTCGCATTTGGGACGGGAAAATGGCGGGGAAATTAGAAGTTGATTTCGTCCGAATCGACATCTACGCCTTCTGGACTGACGGGGTGAACTGGGCAGCCCGCGGGCATGTCGGTAGTGAATGGCGGCATGTTGATGCAATAGATTCCGCCAGCGTAGAACTCTCTGGCGAATGGCAAGCAACTATCAACGGCTGGTGGTTCGGCTGTATACGTTGCTACAGTTTCGGCGTCCAGGAAAGCGCCGATTGCCCTTGGCTTCATTTTTCCGAAGTCATACACTTCCAGAATTGCGCCCGGCTTTGTCGCTGCTGCGACAACCTCGTCGAGTGAGCCAATGCAATGCACGCTATAAATGGCGTCGCTTTCCTCGTTGTTGCTACCAGTGTAGCCAATGGGTGAGTATCGGACGCGCACCACGCTGAAGGGTTTCCATAATCGGGCGGTTTCTTTCTTCGCCCACTCCACCAGGTCGGCGCGCCATTTCTCTACGGCGGCGTTGTACTCAGTTTGCTTGCGCTCTTTTTCTGCTCGCTGCTTGATGTGCTTCTCGTTGTCTTTTTCCCATTGCGCAAAGAGCTTGCGGGCAAGCCCTGGATCGACGGCACTTACGTACTCGCGCCAGCGAAAAGCGTCGTCAACATATTGGCTCTCTGTGCAGTTGGCGAAGCAGCGAGAGTACTCTTTGATGACGTCTTCCTTCCATTGACTCATTCGGTTCTCGGCTATGTCGGCGTCAAGCTCTTTGAGTTGGAGGTAGGTGGCGTTGGCTCTCTGGGCATCGCTCACTATCCAGTTGCGGGGAGCCAGTAAGCTTTCGATGCGTCGGGCGCGACTCGCCGCGGCCACTTCGTCCCGCTTCGCCTTCCATTCTGGGAAGATTCGATTGGCGTGAAGTAAGGCGTCTGCCAGGGTGACGTTAGGGCGTCCAAAATCGAAAGATGAGCGATCGTTCAGAATGTCGCGCCCGAACGTGCAATAGATTTTCGCGTTGGGCGACCAGTGGAACTCCATTGTTGCAAGCTCAAGCTCGTCGGACTGGACAACCAGGGAAACGCTATTGATTCGCCCATCCTTGTCTGTCGTATATCCAGTTCCGGGCTGACGAATGGCGTCCATCTCGTCGCTAATATCACCGAACAGGCTATCGAGGTCATCTTTTGCCTTGCGTAGAGTTTCAGTGTTTTCCGTATCGAGTTTCGACTTCTTGTCGGCGGCGGCATCGGCGGCGTCTGTGCGTTTTTGTTTAATCAAGTTGGCGATCATGGGTACTGCTCCTTTTTTGAAAATAGAAATTGATTAGAAAAGTTATGCTTGCTGCGCTGCCTTGTAGTGCAGCGTGATCTTTGTTCCTGAATCCGTCTCTTCGTGAGACAGGGATGCCGGGACGCTCTTCCCCCACTGCGCCAGGATGCAGCCCGCCAGCACCATGCGATGCGTTGCCACCGGGCCGATGGCTGAAATTACTACGTCCCGACCATCGACAAAGCTTTTGGCGATTGCCCCCGCCAGCTTCGTTGGGTCGGTGTCGCGAGACACTGGAAAAGAATTTTGAACTATTGAAAGGCTTGAATCTTCAGGCATGGAACTCCTTTTGAAATATGGGCTTGTCGGAGTCACAAGCCCAAGATGATTAACTGACCACTGGCACTCCTGGCATCACCTCACAGAACCCTTGCACCTTGATGTTACTCGCCCAGATGCTGACGAAGGTTTCGATGCCTGGACTGTAATATCCTGGCTCGATTCGCTGGTAAATGCCCAAACTGTCCTGGGTATACTCGACCGCGTGCCAATCGGCTGGGTCGAAGACGACTTCTGGGTCACGCATGGCGTCGCCGTTCTGTCGGTAATAATGGGCTACGCTGACGTAGCCCTCTGACGTTACTTCGATTACGAGTCTCATGTAGGGCTCGTTCGTGACACTCAAATAAAACTCGTCATGGGTCTCCACGGCCTTCCAGAACTTTTCCGTCATGGCATGGTTGGCGATGATGGTCTCTACGACTGTTTGCATTTTCATGAATTCACCTCCATCGAGATTGAAACTGGGAGTTCGATAACGAGACCAAAGTCGCTGGCGACCTTGCGCATTTGCGCTTCAATTGTCCAGGTGGCAAACCCTTGCGGGGCAGCGAAGAGGCAGGAATCGACCTGCATTAATCCACATACGCTGTCGTAAGCAGATTGATCGTTTCGCTTGGCTTCATGGGTTTTGGCGTTGTGGAATTTGGTGATTCGTGCGAATGCGTTGGCGTGGGTGCTGTTTGTTGAGGCTTTCATTTTCGTTTAATCTCCAGTTTAGGCACTTCAAGTTTGGTACCGCAAAATCAAATGTATTTATAGTGTACTCGTTTGTGAATGTATTTTATGTAGGCGAAATTACAATTCATTAGCGATTTTAAAAATTCACCCCAGAAAATGGCAAAAAAAAAGAGACCAGATCGCCCGATCTGGTCTCTTGAAATGCGAAAACGTTTTCGTATTTGGCTATTTGGTTCGTCGCTGGGCAAGCTCTTGGCGCGCCCGCGTGATGTACTTTTCCGCGTCGGCATTCGCCATCTCTGGTGTGACGCGTGCCTCATCTTCATTGATGATGGCTACGCTGATACCGTTCTTATACCGAACGACCAGGTCAGTGCCCGGCACTTGCGCAACGTCGGCAATGTGCAGGTCGGCGTCTTCTGGCTTGCCCGCAGCCAGCCACTGCTCGAATTCCTCGACCTCACGGACGAGAAAGCGCGCTTGTGGACGAGATTTCCCGATGCGCTGAAAAAAGCTCGGCAGGAGCTTGCCGTAGCGCCGACGATAGTACCAGACGCCCGCCTTGGCAAGGTTTAGCCGTTCCATGAGTTGGGTGAGATCGAGCGATGGCTCGGAAGTTTCGTTGCTGCTTGACGTGCTAAAGCTCCTTTCCTCCATAAATGCCCTCATTTCGTCGATTTGTGGGCGCTCAAACATGGTGCGCCTGCCCAGCTTACCGCGTGGTCGAAAGCTGGGATTGTCGCCACCGAACTTGGCGACGGCCTGCCGGAAGGCTGCGTAGGGGATGCCCAACGCGTCGGCAGATTGCTCATAGGTCATCCAGTTGCCCTCCTCTGTTTCTTTGCTGACATCGATGTAGTCACTCATTGTTCACGATCCTGTAATGGCTGATAGGTCAAAAGTATTGTTTCCAGCATACACGAAAAACAATACGGTTTATAGTATTAACGCTTACTACTTTTGCATGTCTCCTCCTCATTCAACAAGTCGTTGCTTGCCCCGCACGCAGCGCAGCAATACGGCTCAACGGGTCCACTGGTGGCAAACGCCTCCATGCAATGTTCGCAGCGCCAGAACCGTGGGCGGCTGGGGTAGTCGTACACTTCGCAGTAAGTGCGTAACTTTTCAGTTGCCGACAATGGGATTAAAAACGGCAACATCTCGCGCCCTTCGCCCAGGTGGGCATCAATCTCCAATTGCAGCAATGCCGGTGCGTGGTCGCTACAAACTGCCCAGACGGGGATATAGCCAGTCGGCAGCATAGCGGGCACCCATAGCAAAGATTGCGCAAAGCCAGCGCCCTGGGTGGCTTTGACGCGCACGCCAATGATCCATCGATAGGCTGCCGGGTCGACGCGTTGCAGTATCTGGCGTTGCTGGCTGCGCGTTTGCGGGGATAGCGGCGGCAGGGTGATTTTACTCATCGTCGCCACTCCGATGGGCTGCGATGAGCGCGGCAAAAACAAGCACGGCAGCGCCCACGGCAATGATGATTGCAATTAGCCAAACCATGGGTCAGCCTCAAGAGGGCGCAGATTCTTACTCGGCGTAGCGCTGTTGACGTCCGTCCGGTCAAGTGCTCCTGGCTGGTTGATCTGCCAATAGAATCTCACAAATGCTCTTTCGTTGGCATTCAGCCCGTTCAGCCATGCCGCCCAGGTGCGCAAGTCGCCGAACGCGTTATACAAATGGTACTGCCCAACCAGCCGAGCACGTTGCAGTCGGGTGAGGGTTTGGTATTTCAGTTCCATGAGAACACTCCATATATTCTACGCTCATCTGCACGCACGACGCGTGTGTTCGGTGCGCAAAAACCATATTGCCGCGGGCTGTCCTTCACGTGCATGACAACTTGGTTGTGCTTCTCCGCGACGGTGCGCAGAAAATCCGGTGCGCTTGAGAGATCTACCTGATCAGGTGCGCTCTCCGGCTTGCCCTTCACAAACACCGTCTCTGGGTAGTACTCGAAAACGAACTCTTCGCCGTTGCGAAGCGCGGCAAAGGGCACGGCATTCGCCGCGACCATTGTCAGGGTGTCGCAGGTGTCGCACTTTTGCACCAGCCCGATTTGCACCAACGTACCGCGCTCACAGGCTGGGCAAGCGGCACCATTCTTATAGCGTTTCATTGTCTCTCCTTTGTGGTAGCTCCGGCAGAGGCACAGGGAGCAATCCGCCCTTTACCATGCGGATCACTTCTCCGCAGTTGCGCCCCAGTCCGTGGAAGTACTGCCGCCCCAATCTCGTGTCGCGGACCGTCCAGCCATAAGGCTCGCGGCAAATTACGAGATTTGCATATCCAAGATTTTGTAATTTTTGTGTTCCTTCGCGGTGAATTGTGCCGATGGATGCAGTCATTTGTATTCTCCATCTACTAAAAAGGTTTAAATGTATTTATAGTGTACTTTTTAAAAAATAAGTATTATGTAACTTGGAATACAAAGTAGAGTGAATGATAGATGGAGTGTAGTGGAAGGGAAGGGAGTAAAGGTAGAGGTACTGTAGAGGTCAATGATAGGTTGCGACTATGTGTCTGGTGGCTGGGTATGGTATAATTCGGGCATCGGCAATCAATCTCAGAAGAGTTGATTCCCGTTCCGATCTGCACTCAAGTGTTCCGTTGGCCGCGTTAGCTTGAGTGCGTAACACATGTTTAAGGGAAATACACTTCTAATGGTATTTCCTTGCTTTGGCGGGCATTGCCGGGTACGCCGCGAACGATTTCCCTGCAATGTCAAAAAGGTGGTTGGCAAAAGCCAGCCGCCCTATTATTTTGCTTGCAAAATCCGCAGCCACTCACTCGCCCGCGGCGACCTGCCATTGTCCCCGCCGATCTGAATGTCGTGGAATGTGACCATGCCACTGAGCAGCAGCGCCAGCACCGCGTAAACGAAAGCATCGACCTGGTCATCGTGTTCAGACTCAGGAAACATGGTCAACTCGCCCAGGAAGCTATCCAGCCAAAACGCACCGGCGCGCAGGTAGACGCGCTGATTCTCGACATAGACAGTGCTGGACCGTGCCCGGCTGACTTTGTCTCTGCCCTGTGGGTCAATCTCGCTCACTGGCACGCCCGTCTCTTGTTTAAGCACCTGAAAGACGCTCTTGCCACTGGCCTTATTCTCGATGTAGACGCGCTCTGGCAGCCACTGGTTGTACTGACTGACAATGGCATCTTTGAGCTGCGGTAACTCCAACTTGGCGCGGTAGACGTCAAGGATATAGACGCCGCCACGCATGATCGCCGCGGTTACGCACGCCGAATAATCGTTCTCTTCGCCCTCGCCATAGGCGGTGTCCCAGACCTGGACAATCTGCTCAAGCAGGTTATCGCGCCGATACGCGGCAAGCTCTTCCTCGTTGAACCACTGGAACAAATCGCGCTTGAAGACCTTCCCCGCCAGTGCCCGCAGGTCGTTCATCTTCTCGCGGATCCAGACCGCTACATCCAGGCTGGCAATCTTTTCCAGCATGAGCGTTTTGATGTCCCACTTTTGAGGCCAGAGCGTCTTTACGTCAGGCGTGACGACATTCACATCGACGATGACACCTGCTTCGTTGCGCACTGGCTCAATCTGGATGTCGCTCAATTCGTGACTGAGGATGGCACCGGTGCGGAAGGTATCCCAAACAGGTGAGTTCAGAACGATGTTGTAGATGTCCTGTTTGTTGGTCTTCAGCGTGCCCACGATGACGATTTTTGTGTGTGGCTCGCGCAATTGCATGATCGTGCCGGTGAACCATTCAATCATGCCCTTCAATCGCTCGTCAGTGCGGACATTCTCATCATCTTCGATGTCATCCAGAATGATGATGTCGTAGTGCCCACCAGTAATGGCACCACCGACGCCCACGGCTTCAACTGTCGGGTCTTTGCCGCGTCGCGTGCGCTTGCAGTAGATGCGCGACTGTTGCCATGCACCCTCCTTTTTGCCGGAGAGCTGGATTGCGCCAGACTGATTGGAGATGTCGCGGTAGCCGACTGTCTTCTCCCAGTGCGACGCGTAGTAAGCTTTGAGCCGGTGGTTACTCTCTAGCTCTTGCTTGATGACGCTCAGGGTTTTCTCGGCTTCCGTGGCACGCTTTTGCACAATGAGGATGCGTAGATTGGGGTCTTCGCAGATGCGCCGAAGAGGGTAGGATAGGCAGAAGATTTCAGACTTGCCGTGATCGCGTGGCCAGAAGTCGGCCTGATACTGCGAGTCGCCATCCACGCGCCGCGCCATGTCGTATTGGTGCGCGGCGGGGTCAACACCCTCGCGCCAACATTTGGCAAAGATGGCAGTGTTGCGGCGCGCCGCGGCGCGAATCTGGCTGCTGTCGATGGTCATTTTTGCGCGGCGACTTCTTTCAGGATGCGCTCTATGCGCTCCTGTTCTTCGTCGCTCAACGGATCATCCAGCTCGACCGTGCCGACAACGCCGCGTAGATTGATGTCTGATTTTGGGTTGTGGACGCCAGCGATTTCAAGGAAGAGCTTGCGATCCTGGTGCGCTTGCGGCACCGGGTCAGAGGCGACTGTGGCGAGCGCGTTGAGCACATCGGCGACATGCCTGTTGAGCAGAAGCTTGGGCAGGGTGGTGATACGCGTGGCGATATCTGGGTCTTTGGAGCGCCATTTGCGAATCGTTGACGTGTTGGAAAGCCCCACAAAATCCGCAAACTCTTCCAGCGTTTTGGGGTAGCGCATAGACTTGGGCACGCAAGACCACGCGATATAGGCGTGCTTGCGCCAGTCCCACTTTTCCTCATTCTCGCCAGACTCAAATTGACGCCAATAGGCATCACTCAAAATCTCGATACTCTCACGCACGCTCTGTTGCGTCTTGGGGTCGGTGTTGGGGTCAATGGTGGGCGATTCGAGGAAAGCTTCAAATTCTCTCTTGCTGGCTCGGCTCTGGCTTTGCCCAGGCACGGCAGGGGACGCGGTGAAGCCGCGTTCGGTTTCGTTACTCATGGTTTATCTGTTGGATTACTTTGCTCCCGGCGATTCTGCTCCTCCGCGGCGAGCTCACCGATCCATTCCAGCCATTCGGCATCTGTAGCGGGAGACAACCCCAGAAAGGACAGTTGCGAATTGCTCATCTCAAAACTGGCGAGAAACTGGTCTAGTTTCTGCGGGTGAACCAGTATCATTTCGTAGGATTTGGTGCGAGAAATTGCGAGTCCATCTGGCGAAGCGAATGCGCTGGCCCGGTAACGCATCTTGCGCACATTGGCAGCCAGCAACCGAAGGTTTCCGAGAGCTGACAACATATCGCCACTCGAAGGCTTTGCCTGTTCAATGTTGTTGCTTGTGGTAATCACTTTCATCGCTCGCCTTGTAAAAACGCCTTCCACCTTGCAATTATCGCATAGTCATAACGAGTAATGTAGTCAATCTTACATTCCTTGCTTCGCTGCGGAATAGGGTTTCCTATAACAAAAGACGCGAAATTCACGCTTTTCACGCCTGTTTTTGACCAACATCGCTGATCGTCACGCCGACAATGGTGTCACTTTCGCAATCGTGCAATGTGGCGAGCCGACTATCTGCCCAGTTAACATAGCTCTCCACGGGCTTGCCATCGAAATAAATCAGCAGGCTCTGGGTGACGGCGTCGTAGTCAATCCATGCCCTGCAACCTGGCAGAGCGTGTTGCAAGCTCGCTGCCATGCCGCCAATTTCACTTTTCTTTGATTCGATGAACGGGTACAAGTGCTCAATCATGCAATCGCCACACACCTTTATATCCGCGTACGCGTGCATCATGGATTGCATCACTTCGCACTCTTTCCCGCATATATAACATGGCTCACTAACAATCAGACTGTTCATTTTTTTAGCCGCTCAACTGCGGTCGGCGCAGAGGTCACGGCGTGAAGCCGAGTCAATCCCCTGTTCCCGTTAACTGCGCCTGTTGCCGGATGTTCGACCGCGCTTCTACTCGTCTCGCCCCTCTATACCCCTTCGCACCTTCTCAATGTGATTAACGCCGACAATCACCAGTTTACCGCGCTTCAAATCGGCAATGGCATCATCAACGCCCATGATCAGGTCGGGCATGACATAGGTTTGGCTGGCATCAAATCGCCCCTGCCGGTCTACCCAACAGTTGTAGGCTGCAACCGCCTTCATGCTTTCCGCCACCTTCTCGATGACAGGCGGCTCGCATTCTGGAGCGTTGCCAGCCTGCTCATCTTCCAGCAGATGCTGACGGATATACATGCACGCGTCAATCAGTTCCTGGTAAAGGTCCCACAGTGCCGAGCGCCCATTGTGGGTCTGTAGTAATGTTCCGTACTTCTCTTTCCCCGCCGCTACACGCGCCTCGATGTCGGCGATCACAACTGGTGCAACGTCGATTTTGCCAGCGATGGGTGGCGGCTGGGGTGTTGATGCTTTGCTATCAAGCATGGTTTATTCTCCGTTTTCCAGGTGGATATCCACCTGGAAAAATGATTTTTCCTTAACTTTTTTTCACCTGGACTCTGGTTCGGCGATGACTGTTGCGCCCGTGTTTATGAACGTCGCCGTTGCTTTCCCTCCATCGCCCAGGATGGGGTCTTGCGTGGTCAGTGTCACCTTTTGGTAAAGTTTGTGCGCCAGTGTCTTCGCCATGAACTTCGACACAACTATCTCGATGTCGGTGCCGTTTTCAAGACGAAGCACGACCGTTGACGCGTCGATGAAGGTGTTTAAGCCCACCTCGTTTATGATTCCAGTGAATTCCATGCTATCTGTCCTCCTGTTTTGCGCGTAACGCCTGCAATTTTCGGCTATCTGGCGTGCCAATGTGCCACTTTCCACAATGTGGACATTTGTAGGCACGCACCGGCGCGCCCTGGCTTTTTGCCTGTACTGCCCTGGCGGCGCGTATGGCAGCCGCTTCGCTTAAATGCTGCACCTTGCTTTCGCAGCTACGTCGCCTCAATCTGCGCTTGCTGGTCATGGGTGCCTCTTTGCGCCGAACGGTAGAGTTCGGTGGCGTGTTGCAGCAATAGCCCGTCGATTCTTTGCTGAAGGCGAAATTGCGCCAATTCTGGCGAATCCCCTTGTCGTTGCAACTCTCGCGTGTAAATGTCGCGGGAGGCTTGCGGCAGGACTTGACTCATGTCTACCCGGGGAAAGAATGCGCTAATCTGCATCTGCAAAGCCGACCTCCTGCAACATCCCGCGTACCATTTGCGCAACGGCACGGATCTCCCACTGCGCCTTTTTCGTGTCTCGCTGATACAGGAAATCTTTCCAGCCAAACATCGACATGGTGACGACGAATCTTGTCTCTGCCGCGTTGGGCAACAGGAAGCGGGCGTCTTCTTTGCGAATGCCAAGGGCGCGCAACTTTGCATAAGCTTCTTCGTCGGCTTGCCACGCGGCGTTTAGGGTCGCCAAGGCTTCTGGGTTTTCGGCGATGGCAGGCGGAATCACAGCTTGCCAGCCACCTTTGGCGAGGTCTACGTAGCGTTGTGACTCTTGCGAGTTGTGTACAACGAATCCGTTAGCGACAAAATTGTGGCATTCGTGATCGATTTCTATGTCGTATGTGATTTCGTTTCCGGCAAACTCAATTGATGTGACTCTATCTCGAAATACAGTCATCACGACTTGACCATGATGCTCTGCTTTGTGGCACAGTTCGCACAGGATGGCAATATTTTCTGGCGAGTTGTTTTTAGGATTAACATCACGATGATGTCGCTGTACTCTGTGTGTGCTACCGCACCGAGAGCACTGATCCGCCAGATACATCCTGTTTGCACGCAATCGTCCTCCACTGTCTCCAATTTGTTCGTCTTTCCACCTGTGATTCCCCGCTCCGGTCATCCGTTGCGAAATGGCCTCTTTGTCCTGCTCGCTAAACATTCCCTTTTTGCCGTATCCTGGCTGGCGATTTGGGTAGAGGCGCTTAGGTTTCTGTAATCGGAATTTAGCTATCCACTTTCCAAGAGTGGCGTCAGAAACGCCAAGCTCGGCAGCCAGTACTTTGCGCTCCGTATTCTCAACGAGATATCGTTGGCGAATGTAATCTTCGTTTTTGTATGCCGGAACTCCATTTGCCCAAACTGTATCGCCGACTGAAATGTCAGACAGTTTTCGCCAACCATCGGGTGTAGAAAACTGATGATTCATTGTCGCTTTGATTTGCCGACCGCTTTCGGTGGAAACTTGATAAACTGGCTGGGTTCCGCTGCAAATGATTTTTTTGATGCGAACTGGAATTAATTCACCCCTATCATTCATTCCTCTTAGCCTGATAAGCTGAATTCTCCCCTTTCGGCTAGGATCGCTACTCCATTCATGCAGCGTCTTCATGGTCCATTTTTTGCCAGATCCACGATTGCTTCTCCTGAAAGATGGAACAATCGTGTCGCCAGATAAACAAAAACTTCCCAAGCGATGACGGACAATCTGGTGTGAGCACGTGCGGCTAACGCCTTCAACAAGAAACGTCGCTGAACGATGCACGTCTTTTCTGTCCTGCGGGAGATCGAATACGGGTGGGCTATGGATTGCAAGTAGCGATACTCTTGCCCGCCCAATCTGGCGCTGCTTGATGTCGTAGAATGTCGCACTATGCAACGTAACGGCGCTTGGTGTCTCTGGCTTGAAGATGGTCGGTGCCACGATTGAGCACTCGCCAATCACATCGTCATTGTGCCCAAAACAGTCGAGCCATGCGCGGAAGTTGCCAGAGATCAACATGCGTGCGCTGTCGCTTGGGTCTGGGTCGGCGACCAGGTATTTGCACTTCTTATAGAACTCCGTCTCGGCATTGATGCCGGGCTGCTCGACCGACAGGGATATCCAGCCATGCTCCAAAATGTCGGTATGCCCTTCCCTGATGCGCACAGCGATGAAGTCCGGCGCGTTGCCCATGCTGGCGGTGCTGAGATAGCACACCCGCCCAGCGAACTCTACAAGTCCTTCAGGAAACGTGCCCAGCCCACTGAAGATTTCGCCGATGTCACCAGCGTACTGGGCAAATGGGCGAATGATGGGCATTGTGTAGCCTGCGAGCTGCGGGTTTCTGGGTGCCCATCCAAGTTTTGTTTTCGCCATGCCTATCCTCGCTTCCGGTTGATTCGGCGCGAGTTGCGGGACATGGTCCGGCGCGTTTTGCTCAGTCCGCAGCCTTTGTTTTTGGTGATGCCGGAGCGCACGTGGGTTGTGCTGCGCTCCTTTTCCTCTGGCTTGACGGTTATTCTAGCGAGTTGATTGGTGGTGAGATAATCTGGCGGTACAAGCGGCGTGCTAGTTGTATCCATTCTATACTCCTTTCGAAAGATGAAAGGCAGATGGAAGGTGAGGAGTAGATGAGGATTTATCTGCGGTGTCGGACGGGTAGCACCGTAATAGTGCTACCCGTATAGATTACAATATAGTTTACCGAAATGCAAGGGGTCGGCAAGAAAGACTAATTTAGTTTAACCTACTGATTTGCATTGAGCTGCAAGCTTTAGTAACAGCTACGCTTTTTAAGATTCGCTCACCATGTACTCCTTTTTAACAATGCCGGATGACGCGCTCCCTCTTAGCCTTGGCGACCACCAATATAGACCTTTGTACTTCCCAAACAATCCGCCACCATGGGAGAAATCCTTGAAATGCCCCCTGACAAAGTGCAGTGCATTCCTGACCGAACTCTTATTATCGCTTGGGCTAGCATCCATTTCTTT
>ERZ724527.188-NODE-188-length-31296-cov-7.789059_pt1 | contig 31296 bp, 22 predicted proteins | sample MGYA00376060_ERZ724527 | MGnify/ENA primary metagenome ERZ724527 (study PRJEB28724, sample SAMN07190886) | activated sludge metagenome | isolation source: activated sludge of sewage treatment plant in Hong Hong | place: USA: Christiansburg, Virginia | collected...
CTGTTTTGATAGCTAACAATGTCCTGTTCATGAGGGGCTGTGCAGCATTTGGTTAGTAACCTGGTGACGGGAATTACCAGTTTTTGGCCAAATCCGGCTGTGGCCAGCGAACAGGCTTGCTATGCCGCTATAAAAAATGTAGCAGATTCCAGCCATGCGCCAACCAGGCACCACCCCCTTCACCAGCCCATTGATCCGCAAATCGCTCTGTTCGAAGTTGCGTTTGGTGAAGGCTCGCCCGGGAATCGGCCGCGGGCGGGAATCGCGAGGGTTTGTACGTGGGTTGATGCTTGATCGGAACTGCCATACTGACCTCAGGTAGCGAAAGGAATCCCGATGCTGATAGGCCCGGTCACCGTCTTGACAAGAAGGTTGTGGAGTCTTTTGTTCGCGGCCTTGTGGTGGACCTGCATGCCGGCCTATGCCGCTGGCCCCGATCTAAGTGCCACCAAGGTGTGCACCGTGAACGGGGCGCAGTCCGTCCTCTGCACCATCACCATCACCAACATCGGCAACGTGGCGTCTGTGGCTCCGATGAGCCTGACGGATCTGGTAACAGGAAGCTCCAATATCAACCTGACAGGGGCAGGCGGCTCTCTTCCGGTTTCCTGCACACCTGGCGCGCAGCTGATCAACAACGTCCCCATCAATTGCGGGATCAATACCTCGCTGGCGGCAGGTGCTTCGGGCGATGTACTGTTCAGCTTCACCATGCCGCTAGGGGGCACCTTTACCAATTGCGCGAGTGTGTCGCAGGCGCAGAACTCCATGACACCGGGTGATCCTGATTCGAGCAACAACACGAATATCTGCACAACGATTGCCGTCTCACCTCCTGCGCCCACGACTGGAAGCATCACCATCGTCAAGGACGCCCAGCCCAACGATGCTCAGGACTTCGCCTTCACGCCCAGCCAGGCCACCATGCCGCAGTTCCTGCTCGATGACGACAGCGACAGCACGCTGTCGAATATGAAAACCTACAGCGGTCTTCCTGCTGGCACCTACGCCTTCACCGAGACCCAGGTCCCCGGCTGGACGCTGTCAAGCATCAGCTGCACCCCGTCTTCGGGTACCAGCACCAACTTGAGTGGTGGCACGGCGACGATCACTTTGGCCGCCGGAGACAACATCGTCTGCACCTTCGTCAACACCAAACCAGCGACTGGAAGCATCACCATCGTCAAGGACGCTCAGCCCAACGATGCTCAGGACTTCGCCTTCACGCCCAGCCAGGCCACCATGCCGCAGTTCCTGCTCGATGACGACAGCGACAGCACACTCTCGAATATGAAAACCTACAGCGGATTGCCCGCTGGCACCTACGCGTTCACCGAGACCCAGGTCCCCGGCTGGACGTTGGCGAGCATCAGCTGCACGCCATCCTCGGGCACCAGCACCAACCTGAGTGGTGGTACGGCAACCATCAACCTGGCCGCTGGCGACAACATCGTCTGCACCTTCGTCAACACCAAACCCGCCACCGGCAGCATCACCATCGTCAAGGACGCCCAGCCCAACGATGGTCAGGACTTCGCCTTCACGCCCAGCCAGGCCACCATGCCGCAGTTCCTGCTCGATGACGACAGCGACAGCACGCTGTCGAATATGAAAACCTACAGCGGTCTTCCTGCTGGCACCTACGCCTTCACCGAGACCCAGGTCCCCGGCTGGACGCTGTCAAGCATCAGCTGCACCCCGTCTTCGGGTACCAGCACCAACTTGAGTGGTGGCACGGCGACGATCACTTTGGCCGCCGGAGACAACATCGTCTGCACCTTCGTCAACACCAAACCAGCGACTGGAAGCATCACCATCGTCAAGGACGCTCAGCCCAACGATGCTCAGGACTTCGCCTTCACGCCCAGCCAGGCCACCATGCCGCAGTTCCTGCTCGATGACGACAGCGACAGCACGCTGTCGAATATGAAAACCTACAGCGGTCTTCCGGCTGGCACCTACGCCTTCACCGAGACCCAGGTCCCCGGCTGGACGCTGGCGAGCATCAGCTGCACACCGTCCTTGGGCACCAGCACCAACTTGAGTGGTGCCACGGCCACCATCAACCTGGCTGCCGGCGACAACGTCGTCTGCACGTTTGTCAATGCCTACACGCCGCCCACCACTGCCAAAGTGTGCGGTGTGAAGTTCAACGACCTCAATGGCAATGGACTACAGGAAGCCGGGGAGTTGGGTCTTGCGAATTGGCAGATCGGGGTGGGCCTGGCCTCGATCCCGCCCGTCACCACTGGTGACAAAGGGCAGTATTGCATCAACGATCTCCCCGTCGGCACTTACACAGTTTCGGAAATACCGCAGGCGCCGTGGGTGCAGACCTATCCGGCTGCACCCGGCACACACACGGTCACTCTGGTGGCTGGGCAGCAACTCAACGGGGTCAACTTTGGCAATACCCAACCGAGCGGCGCTTGTTACAACGCACCTGGCAATGCATTTACGCTGCTGAACAACGGGGGATTCGAGACTTCACCAACCCTGAGTCCCAACGGTTCCGCACTCTTTAACCAATCGATGGTGTATTCCTGGACAACGCCTTCCCTCGGCGGACAAATCGCGCTCTGGAGCAACGGACATCAAGGAGTCCCTGCCTACTCTGGCAGCAAATTTGTGGAGCTGAATGCCTCGACTGGCGCCCAGCTGTTCAGCAGCTTCACCGGCGTTCCCGGCAATACCGTCTCAATCTCCTTTGCCCATCGCGGTCGGGTCGGTTTTCCCAATCAGCTCAGTGTCACGATCCACTCCGGGAACAACACCCCCACGACGCTCGCAAGCTTCACCGCAGGCACCACGGCGTGGACGGTGAACACCTTCACCTACACCTTGCCCAACAATGGGCAAACCCAGTATGTCCTTGGTTTTGCCTCCAGTGACGGCGCGGCGGGTGGCAACTTCCTGGATGAGATCCAGGTGATCAATATGGCGTGTCAGGATGTTGTCATACCCGACCTCGCTGAATTGGGCAAACCCAAGGTGTTCAGCTATTTGGAGGGCGTCTACCCGCATTTGTTCAAAGGACTGGGTGTGGCCGGGCAGAGCGCCCAGTACAGCTACCGGTTCTACGCGCAGACTGGCAACTATCTGGCAATTGACGATATGGGCACGATTTTCATGCTGGGATCGTTCACCAACAACGCAGTGGCTACTCTGGGCACGGTTGATTCGTTTCGCACCTTGATCAGCAGATGGTATGCGGGTCCGGTCAGCAACTCGCGGGTGTTTGATTTCGCCGCGGCCAACTTTCCTGACGTCTTCCAGGGCACGCCCATGGCGGAGGAAATCGGGCAATACAGTTATCGCTTTTATCCGCAGAGTGGCAACTTCCTCGCCGTCGACAACGCGGGCATGCTCTACATCTTCGGGCCTTGCACGGGTAACACACTGCTGCAGATCGGTGAGGTCAACGCGCTGCGCGAAGCAATCACAGCCTGGGAGGCGCGGCTGCCTCCGTGAGGTGACAGCAGGGTCAACGAATCAAAGTTTCGACCACCTCTCGGCACAATAAAGGGTGCTCGGTTTCCTTGCAGCGGCGCAAGGGTTATGCCAGGGTTGCGGCGCGCAGGACTGAATCGGAGGCAACCACGCAGTTTCGCCCGTTCCGTTTGGCGCTGTACAGGGCCTGGTCGGCGGCCCGCATCAGGTCGTCCAGGTCAACATCGGGCAGGCCCGCCGGCATGGATGCGATGCCGATGCTGGCCGTGACCTGAAGCGTCAGACCGGCGTCTTCGATGCGCTCCTGGGCGATGGCGTTGCGCAGTGTCTCGGCAATTTGCAAGGCGCCCTTGGCGTCGGTGCCAGGAGCCAACACCGCGAACTCTTCGCCACCCAGGCGGCCCGGGATATCGGTCACCCGCAAACACATCGACAGCAATTGGCCGATGCCACGCAATACCGCGTCCCCGGCGGGATGCCCATGGGCATCGTTGACCTTCTTGAAATGGTCAATGTCCAGCACCAGCACACTCAAGGGGGTCTTCAGGCGTTTGGCCAACTGCAGTTGCTGCTGCGCCTCTTCCATCCAGGCGCGCCGGTTTTTCAGGCCCGTCAGGTCGTCTTCGTTGGCAAGACGGCTGACGGTGGCGAGGGTTTCTTTCAGCTCGCGGTCCATGCGTCGCAGTTCCATCAGTGAAATCACTTGGCGCGCCAGCCTTCGCAACAGCGAGAGCTGGCGCTCGGTCAAGGCGTGGGCCTTGGTGTCCAACACACACAACACGCCGACCTGGAAACCGTCACTGGTTGTCAAGTTAACGCCGTTGTACATGCGGAATTGCCCACCCTGAACGGTATTTGGCAACGTGGCAGTGCGCGCGTCCGACAGCAAATCGGGGATCAGAAGCTCTTGTTCTTCCAGAATCGCCCACGAGCAATAATCCTCATCGCGGGGTGTCTGCACGGCCTTTGCGCCGTAACTGCTTTTGTACCAAACGCGGTCCGCATCGACCAGCGACACAAAGGAATACGGCACGCCACACAGTTCGGCGGCCAGCTCGGTCAAAAGGTCAAAATCGGCGTCGGCCTGTGTGTCGAGCAACTGGTAAGCACGCAGTGCGTGCAGTCGGGCCGCTTCGTTAAGGGGGCGTGGGATCATGGTGTGCAGCCGTTCAGTCGATGGAATGGACGCATTCTGTGGGAGTCGGTCAGTCGCGTCAACGAGGGTTTATGCCGCGTTGCATAGCAATTGTCGGCAGCCAACCGAAACTACTCCTTGGCCCCCTGGGCCAGCGCCGCCGAACGCGAGGCAGCCAGTGCCACCGCATCCGGCGCCAGGCGGGTGTCCCATCCCTGCAGGTGTCTTTCGCTCAGGTTGCACAGCGCGGTGATCCACTCGGGGTCGTCGTTCAGGCAGGGTATGTAGTGAAAGCTTTGGCCACCCGCCGTCAGAAAGGCGGCGCGGCCTTCCATGTCGATTTCCTCCAGGGTTTCCAGGCAGTCGCTGGTGAAGCCCGGGCAGACCACGTCGACCCGTTTGACACCTGCCTTGGCCATGGCAATCAAAGTGGGCTCTGTGTACGGTTCCAGCCATTTGGCGCGTCCCAATCGGGACTGGAAGGTGACTTTGTAGTCGGTCTTTTCCAGTCCCAGGCGTTCTGCCAGCAAGCGCGCGGTTTTGAAACACTCGCAGTGGTAGGGGTCGCCCAACTCCAGTGTGCGCGCCGGCACGCCGTGAAAACTCATGACCAATTGGTTGGGGCGGCCGTGGTTTTTCCAGTAACGCAGGATGCGCGCCGCCAGTGCCGCAATGTAGTCGCCATCGTCGTGGTAGTGGTTGACAAAACGCAGCTCGGGCAGGGTGCGGGTGCGCTGGGCCCAGCTGTAGACGGCGTCAAACACGCTGGCCGTGGTGGCAGCGCTGTATTGGGGGTAGGCGGGCACCACCAGCACCCGGGTCACACCCTCGGCTTTGAGGGCATCCAGCTGCGATGCGATGGATGTGCTGCCATAACGCATGGCCCAACGCACCCCAACCCCTTGGTTTCGCTGGCCCAGCCAGCCTTGCAGCAGCTTGGCCTGCTTTTCGGTCCAGACCTTCAGCGGTGAGCCCTGGGGTGTCCACACGCTGGCGTATTTGGCAGCCGATTTGGCCGGCCTAAACCGCAGAATAATGCCGTGCAGGATGAACCACCAGACCAGGCGGGGGATTTCCACGACCCGGTGGTCACTCAAAAACTCGGCCAGGTAGCGGCGTACCGCTGCGGGGGTGGGGGCATCGGGGGTGCCCAGGTTGCACAGCAGGACTGCGGTGCGGGGGGCGTTGCCATGAAGAAAAGCGGGTTCTTTTTGGAAGGGCATGGATCGTATTCTCGCCGACAGTCACGGGCACTTGTGCTTTGGAAGCACGTAGCAGACACATTGGGCCAGTTTAGTCAGCCGGTGCTGCAGCACGCTTCTTTTTGACCGATTTCTTGGCAACTGGAGCTGCGGTTGCCTTGGCCGGCGCAACACGCCGGGTCGCGGCTTTTTTGGCCGCTGGCGGCGGGCTGTGGTGAATGCCGACTGCGGCCTCCAGTGCCAGGATGGCGTTGTGGGTGTAGTCCAGCATGCGCTGCAGGGCTGGCACCGAACGGCGGCACGCAATGTAGCCAAAACCCAGCCTGTCGCCATACCCGCTGATGGTGATGTTGAGCGCCAGGTAGTGGGTGGGAATCGATACCGGGTAGACCTCATCAAGGCGCGCGCCATTGAGGTACAGTGCCTTTTTGGGGCCCGGTACATTCGAAATGACCAGATTGAACAGCGGATGGTTTTGCGCCGTGCCCGTGACCATGCCCGCGCCAAAAGGGGAAATCGATGTAATGCCATGGGCCATTTTTTGCAGGCGCGGCATTTTGGTCAGACGCTGTTTGGCTTGTGAAGTGGACTCCACGATGCGCTTGAGCCGTTTGAGGGGGTCGGCAATGTCGGTGGCCAGGCTGGCCAATAAAAGTGATACCTGGTTGCCACCGGCTGAGGTCTCACCATGTAGAGACACCGGCACCATGGCCACCAGCGGTTTTTTGGGCAGTTTGTTTTGGGCCTGCAAATATTCGCGCAGGGCACCGGCACAAATGGCGAGTGTGACGTCGTTGACGGTGGCCCCCGTGGCTTCGCCGATATGTTTGAGCCGTGCCAGTGAATAGGATTGCGACGCAAAGCGGCGTGAGCCCGAAATTTCGACGTTGAAAGGTGTGGGTGGTGCCTGGAACGGCAGGGCGGCAGCGCCTTCCACATAACTCGCGCGGGCGATATCCCACAGGCCACTGCCGATGCCGGGCAAAATATCCCGGCCCGCCTTGGCCACGTTGCCAATCTGCTGCATCAGGGTGGGCGCAGTGCGTTTGCCGCTTGATGCCGGATGGTGGGGAAACGGCATATCCCACACCGGTGCTTTGCGCCCGGACGCGTCGTCACTCATCGCGTTGGCCGCCATGCGCGCGCCGGAGACGCCATCCACCAGGGCATGGTGGATCTTGCTGTACGTGGCAAAACGCCCGCCGGGCAGGCCTTCAATCACATAGGTTTCCCACAGCGGGCGGTTGCGGTCCAGCAGGTTGCCGTGCAGACGGGAGACCATGGCCAGCAGCTCGCGAATGCGCCCGGGCTGTGGCAGGGCCAAATGCCGCAGGTGGTAGTCCAGCTCGAATTCTTCGTCTTCTTCCCAGTACCACAGGCCCATGCGCAAGACCGGTCGCAGGTTGAAAGGGGCAATCGCCTTCATGTGTTTTGCCCAATCGGCCAGCAGTTTGGCGACGAAGTCCGTGCCCGAGTCGGGGGGCGGCGTAAAGATGTTCAACCCCGCCACATGCATGGGTTGGTTGCGGGTTTCCATCCACAAAAATGCTGAATCGGTTGGGCTCAGGGCTTGCATGGTGAGTTCAGGTCTGGGGCTTTGCCTGCCGTTGTTCAAAAAGGGGATGCTTGAACTGTAGCGCCAACCGGCACAAACTGGTCGCTGTGGTCTAGCAGCCATTGCCGCGACAGCGCATCGTCTTGCTGGCGTGGGTGAAAATCAGGCGCCATATAGGCCTTCCACTGCGGGTAGTTGCCGCGGAACATGCCGTCCTTGGCCATCAGCATGCGGGCGCCACTGACCCAGGTGCTCCATTTGAACAAGCTGCCGTCGTGCCACAGGTTGCTGATGGTTTGCAGTGTCACGTCCTTCAGGAAGATAAACGTGACGTACCTGAACACCCGCACGCGCCATTCCTGGCTACCGCCCAGCGCCAGGTAGATATCAAAGGCCGTGCTGCGGTGCTCGGACTCCTCGGCGCTGTGCCACAACCACAGGGTTTTCAGGCGGTCTTCGCTGCCCGCCAGGGCTTCAGGGTGTTGCAGCATCCAGTCGGCAAAGATGGCGGTCATGTGTTCGGTGGCTGCGGTGGCCGCCACGTGGACGCGTACATCACGGTGTGCGTTGTCCGCGATGCGTTTTACGGCTCGGCGTTCAATGCCGTTGGTGAAACCCATGGTTTGCAGATGGCCGTTGAACAGCCCGTGGATTCTGCGGTGGGTGGCTTCCTGGCCAATGAAGCCTTGCACCTCGCGGCCCAAGCGCTCCTGCTCGGTGGCGGGCAAGACCTTGAGGCCGGCACGCACCGAGTCGATGAAATACTGCTCCCCCTGCGGGAAACTCATGGACAAGGCATTGAAGAAGGCCGAGCGAAAGGCGTCGTTGCCGTTCCAACGTACGGCGAAAGGAGTTGTCAGGTCGATCAACAGCCTGCGTACGGTCAGTTCGGTCATGGCGGTTCTCTTATGGTAGCGTTTGGCTAGCAGTGTGATGAATTCAACATAGGTTATGAAATCGTTTGAATCAGGACGCTTCGAGGCGGCTGGACAAATCTAGCCAGCGGTCTTCCAGTTGCGCCAGCTCGGCGTTGACGGCGTTGAGGCTGCGACCGATTTCCGCAATTTCGGAAGGATGGGGATTGGTGGACAGGCGGCTTTCCAGCGCGGCGCCTTCGGCATTCAGCACGGCCATGCGGGCCTCCACGTCCTGGAACTCCTTCTTGACCTTGGGTGAGGTGTCACCTTTGCCCTTGGGTTTGACGATGGGTTCTGCCACGATGGGTTTGACCGGCACCTTTGCCGCCACTTTGGCTTCTTCCCGTTGGCGTTTGGCCTCGTCGAGCAGGTAACGCTGGTAGTCGTCCAGGTCACCATCGAACGGCTCTACGCCGCCGCGTGACACCATCCAGAATTCGTCGCAGACGGCACGCAGGAGCGCACGGTCATGGCTGACCAGCATCACGGTGCCTTCAAACTCGTTAAGCGCCATGGACAGGGCCTCACGGGTGGCCAGATCCAGATGGTTGGTTGGCTCATCCAGCAGCAGCAGGTTGGGGCGCTGCCAGACGATCATGCACAACACCAGGCGCGCTTTTTCGCCACCGCTCATGCTGCCCACGGCTTGTTTGACCATATCGCCGCTGAAATTGAAGGTGCCCAGAAAGCTGCGCAAGTCTTGCTCGCGGGTCGCCTGGCCGGCAATTTTGCCGTCGGCTGTCATTTCCTTGACCAGGCGAATCATGTGCTCCAGCGGCGTGTCTGCCGGGCGCAAAACGTCCAGCTCCTGCTGTGCGAAGTAACCAATATTCAGGCCCTTGCCCTCGGTGATTTCACCGCCAATGGCTTGCAGGTCACGGGCCACGGTTTTCACCAACGTGGATTTACCCTGGCCGTTGGCGCCCAAGATGCCAATGCGCTGACCAGCCAGCACCGACTTGCTGACGTTGCGCACGATGATAGTGTGCGGTGTGCCTTCGGGCGCATCCTCAGGCGGTGGGTAACCAAAACTGACGCCACTCATGGACAACATGGGGTTGGGCAGGTTGGCCGGTTCCTTGAATTCAAAGGTGAAGTCCGCCTCGCTGAGCAGCGGCGCAATCTTCTCCATGCGGTCCAGCGCCTTGACCCGGCTTTGTGCCTGCTTGGCCTTGCTGGCCTTGGCCTTGAAGCGGGCAATGAATTTTTGCAGGTGGGCAATTTTGTCCTGCTGTTTGGAAAATGCGGTTTGCTGCAGCGCCATTTGTTCGGCCCGCATGTCTTCAAACTTGCTGTAGTTGCCGCCGTATCGCACCAGTTTGCCAGCGTCAATGTGCAGGGTCACACCGGTCACCGCATCCAGAAATTCCCGGTCATGGCTGATGACCACCATGGTGCCTTCGTACTTCTTGAGCCAGGCTTCCAGCCACACCAAAGCGTCCAGGTCCAGGTGGTTGGTGGGCTCGTCGAGCAGCAACAGGTCACTGGGGCACATCAGCGCCCTGGCCAGTTGCAGGCGCATACGCCAGCCGCCCGAGAAACTGTTGACCGGGTTCTCCAGTTCACTGGTTTTGAAGCCCAGACCCAGGATCAGGGCTTGCGCGCGGGAGGGTGCATCGTGTTCGCCCGCGTCGTGCAAGGCCATGTAGGCGTGTGCCATGCGGTCGTAGTCGTCGGTGGCCTCGGATGCAGCCACTTCAAGTCGCGCTGCCAGCAACACCGTGTCACCTTCGACCACAAACTCGGTGGCGGACTGGTCGGTTTCCGGCATGTCCTGTGCTACCTGGCCCATGCGCCATTGGGTGGGGATGTAGTACTCGCCGGCGTCTTCGTGCAGGTTGCCGTTCAGCAGCGCAAACAGGGACGATTTGCCAGCGCCATTGCGGCCCACCAGACCCACTTTTTCGCCAGGATTGAGGGTAACGGATGCACCGTCCAGTAACACCTTTGCGCCTCGGCGCAGGGTCACGTTTTTCAGGGTAATCATGGTTGTAATGCGGTTCGCCGCATCCATTTTGACGCCAGTTCGCGTCCCAGTGCAATGCCTGGTTTTTCGACGAAGATATAGCTCAATGTTGATAGAAGCAAAGTGAGAAAGACAGATAGGCAGACACCGGACAGTCCTTTATAACCAAGCGCGTTCACTAATAATAGGGCAGGAAAATGGCAAAGATAAATGGAATACGATGTTTCAGAAACATGAGCAATGAATTTGTTTTTAATTGTCGTGGCGCCGATGGCTGCAATGAGAAAAAAAGTTGCAGCAATACCTGTTACAAATATCGGGCTAAATAAGCCATAATATGGCTTCAATATTAATATTGTAATTCCAATCAATATTGCATTTGCTGGATTCCATTCTTTTAGTGTATCTCGATGGCAATATACGTAAGCGCCAAGAATAAAAAAACACAACTGGGAAATAAAATGGTTGCCGAGAAATAAATATGAGTATGCTTTGTTTTGAGCAATAACTTCAGGGTGTATAAAGTCGAGGTAACCCATTGTGGCGAGAATTGACCAAGCGCTGGATAGGATGATACAAGCCACAACCAGTTTTTTAGTCACACCACCGAAGGCGAAAAATATTATCGGTGCGAGAATGTACCAGAGAATTTCCACTGTCAGGGTCCACGTGACGTGAAGTACGTCGTAACGAATAAGGGATTGAGGAAATAATTGCTGCAGAAGCAAGAGATTTACCAAAAAACCGCCTGGGTATGAATCTACCTTAGTCCAATTGATGGTGCCGTCAAATATCCCGAATCCTAAAAAGTACAGCAGATAAGCTGGTAATATTCTAAATACACGGTGCAAAAAATATTCACGCAGATCATGCTTCACGCAGCTTGCGCTGATCAAATAGCCGCTGATAATAAAAAACATCTGCGGTCCAAATTCGCCACCAAAAGTGCCAAAAAAAGGAAAGTCCCCCCCGAAGACATGTTGGGCGTGGTGAATAAATACCGATGTGACCGCGAGTGCGCGCAGCAAAGCGATGTTATTTTGATGCGGATCCATCAATAATGTCGTTTGCCGGGCAAACCACAGTTGAATTGAGTTAGTTTTTTTCATGGGATTCTCGAAATACGAGCTCCATGACCCAAAGGAGCATCTCGTTAAGATTTTTGTTGGAGGGTTTCGCGACCAAGTAGCAATACCTGATCTTCTCCGGCGCTGGTTTGAAGCCAGATGGCGTCGAGATGCGGAAAGGCCGCCTCGAAATGATCGCGCTCATTGCCGATCTCCAGCACCAGGACAGCATCGTCTGACATGTACTGGGCTGCATCTCGCAACAGGACGCGAACGAAATCCATGCCATCCGCGCTGCCCGCTGTGTTGCCGTCCAGCGCCAGCGCCGGCTCGGCACGGTACTCCGGTGGCAATGTGGCCATGCTGGCAGCGTTGACGTACGGCGGGTTGCACAGAATCAGGTCGAAAGGGCCGCGCGTTTGTAACTCTGGTGCGGTAAATCCGTCGGATTCCACCAGCATGATGCGCTCCTCCAACTCGTGTTTGGCCACATTGATATGGGCCACGGCCAAGGCGTTGGCGGACAGGTCGGACCCGGTGACGGTCACTTCCGGGTAAGTCAGGGCCGCCAGAATCGCCAGGCTGCCGCTACCGGTGCACAGGTCCAGCACGTTTTGTGTCGATTCTTTGAGCCAGTAGTCCATGCTGCCATCGGCCATCAGCTCCGCAATCAGCGAACGCGGAATAATGACGCGTTCATCCACGTAAAACGACACCCCCTGCAGCCAGGCTTCGTGGGTCAGGTAGGCTGCAGGTTTGCGGGTGCGAATGCGTTCTGCAAAAAGCATAGCAATACGTTCAACATCGGCGAGGGCTACAGGCATATTTGCCTTGGAGTCCTCGCCCTCCAACGGCGTGTCCAGGGGCAGGCCCAAAGCCCACAATACCAGCCAGGTTGCTTCGTCCCGTGCATTGTTGGTGCCGTGACCGAAGGCGAGTTTGGCTTCTGTGAATTGGCTTGCGCCCGACGCTATCAGTTCCACTACTGTCATGGGCTGACCTGACGTTCAAGGTTTTCAATGGTGCGGCGGTAGATGTTCTTCAGAGGCTCGATATCCGCCACTCGCACACATTCGTTGACCATATGGATGGTGGCATTGGGCGGGCCCATTTCAACCACCTGGGGGCAGATGCGGGCGATAAACCGGCCGTCGCTGGTGCCACCGGTGGTCGAGAGCTGGGTTTCAATACCGGTTTCCATCCGAATGGCCGCCTGCACGGCATCCACCAGTGAGCCTGGGGTCGTGAGGAAGGGCAGGCCGCCCACGGTCCAGGTCAAGTCGTATTCCAGCTCAAATTTTTCCAGCACGCGCACCAGGCGTTTTTGCAGTGATTCCGGGGTCGATTCCGTCGAAAAACGGAAATTGAAGTCAATAACCACCGATCCGGGAATGACGTTGCCCGCGCCGGTTCCGCCATGGATGTTGCTGACCTGCCAGGTTGTGGGCGGAAAAAACGCGTTGCCTTGGTCCCATTCCACCGCAACCAATTCGGCCAGGGCCGGGGCCAGCAGGTGGATCGGGTTCTTGGCCAGTTGCGGGTAGGCAATGTGGCCCTGCACACCCTTGACCGTGAGCTTTCCGCTCATGGTGCCGCGTCGGCCGTTCTTGATCATGTCGCCGGTGCGCTCCACCGAGGTGGGCTCACCCACAATGCAGTAGTCCAGCGTTTCGCCCCGTGCCTGCAAGGCCTGGCACACCACGACGGTTCCGTCATTGGCCGGGCCTTCTTCGTCACTGGTAATCAACAGGGCCAGGTTGATCCTGGGGTTGGGGTGGGTGACCAGAAACTCCTCAATAGCCACCACAAAAGCGGCCAGCGACACCTTCATGTCACTACTGCCGCGCCCGTACAACTTGCCGTTGCGGTGGGTGGGCAAAAAGGGTGGGCTATCCCACTGCGCAACCGGTCCGGTGGGCACCACATCGGTGTGCCCCGCAAACACCAGAGTTTTGCTGGTCGAGGGTTCTGCTATTGAATTGCTAGCGCCTTGCGCTTGTTCTATGTGGGATGCAGCGCGTTTTGCCCAAAGGTTTGTGACCGAAAAGTCGGCCGGCCCACTGACGATTGTTTCACAGCTGAACCCGATGGCTCGCAGGCGCTGGGCGATCAGTTCCTGGCAGCCAGCATCCGACGGGGTGGTGGAGGCGCGGGCTATCAGTTGCTCGGCCAAATGCAAAGTCGCGCTCATATTGAGGCCCCCACGCTTGCTACTGCGTATGCTGCGCTGAACAGGCCGATGCCAGAGGCAACGACTCTTCGCCCTGTCCAAGCCTGCATTGGCAGGCTTGGAGCCGCAGGGCTTAGCCCCGAGGGGGTTTGAGCTTGCTTGAAGCGGTTCTGCGCGGCGCTCATCAATGCTTCACATCCAACGTGATTTCCGTGAAGGAGGCCTCTTCGTTTTCTTCTTCGGCGACAACGGTTTTGTTGGCCTTGGTGAAGTCGTTTTGCAAACGCCACATCAAGTTGGTGGGTGAGTCGGCGTTGGCCAGACCCTCTTTGCGGTCAATCACACCTTCGACGATCAGGCGCGCAATGTCCTGCTCAAAAGACTGCGAACCCTCTGCCATGGACTTCTCCATTGCTTCCTTGACGCCCGAGAAGTCACCCTTCTCGATCAACTCGGAAATCAGCTTGGTATTGAGCAGTACTTCGACCGCGGGAATCCGGGTGCCCGCCGTATTGCGCATCAGGCGCTGCGAGACAATGGCTTTCATGGCCGCAGCCAGGTCGCCCAACATGGTTTGGCGTACTTCGACCGGGTAAAAGCTCAGGATACGGTTGAGCGCCTGATAACTGTTGTTGGCGTGCATGGTGGCCAGACACAGGTGGCCCGATTGGGCGTATGCGATCGCCGCCGACATGGTTTCACGGTCGCGGATCTCCCCAATCAGAATCACATCGGGGGCCTGGCGCAGCGCATTTTTGAGCGCTACTTGCAGGCTCTTGGTGTCGGTCCCGATCTCACGCTGATTGATGACGGACTTCTTGTTCTTGAACAAAAACTCGACCGGGTCTTCAATGGTCAGAATGTGGCCCGATACTGTGGCGTTGCGGTGGTCGATCATGGACGCCAGCGTGGTGCTCTTGCCCGCGCCGGTGGCGCCCACCATCAGCAACAAGCCCCGCTTTTCCATGATCAGGCTTCCCAGGATGGGAGGCAGGAACAGGTCTGCCAGTGCGGGGACATCGACCGTGATGAAACGGAATACCGCTGCAATGCTGCCGCGCTGACGCATGGCACTGACCCGAAAACGGCCCAAGCCGGCGATGGGAAAACCCATGTTCAACTCGCTCTCGGCGTCCAGTTCGGCCATGCGTTCGGGCGGCAGAATTTCGGCTAGCAGACTTCGAGGCGCATCAAAGGGGAGTGCCTGGTTGTTGATCGGCACACACTGACCGTTGATCTTGATCAGTGCCGGTGAGTTGGCCGACAGGTAAACGTCTGAGGCTTTCTTCTCCGCCATCAGGCGAAGAATACGTTCCATCGTGCCAGTGGGAGGGGTTGTAGCCATAGGTCAGCCTCGGTTGGACGTCAATAAATGAATGATTAGTCGCGCAGCAAGTCGTTGAGCGATGTTTTGGCCCGGGTCTGGGCATCCACATGCTTGACGATGATGGCTGCGTACAAACTGTACTTGCCACCGTCCTTGGGCAAGGTGCCGCTGATGACGACCGAACCCGCCGGGATGCGGCCATAACTCACTTCACCGGTGGCCCGGTCGTAAATCGGGGTGCTCTGGCCGACATATACGCCCATCGACAGCACCGAATTTTCTTCGACGATGACCCCTTCCACCACTTCAGAGCGGGCGCCGATGAAGCAGTTGTCTTCGATGATGGTCGGGTTGGCCTGCATGGGTTCCAGCACCCCGCCAATGCCCACGCCACCGGAAAGGTGTACGTTCTTGCCGATTTGGGCGCAAGAACCGACGGCAGCCCAGGTGTCCACCATCGTGCCATCGTCCACGTAGGCGCCAATGTTCACAAAGCTGGGCATCAAAATGGCACCTTTGCCAACAAAGCTACCGCGACGGGCTACAGCGGGAGGAACCACGCGCGCACCGGTAGCCCGCATTTCTTCGGCGGACAGGTCAGAGAATTTGGTTTGCACCTTGTCATAGAAACCGAGTTGCCCTGCTTGGATGATTTCGTTGTCGCGTAGGCGAAAGCTCAACAACACTGCTTTTTTGATCCATTGGTGGGTGGTCCATTGGCCCACGCTCTCGCGGGTGGCAACACGCAAGCGGCCGCTGTCCAGTTCATTGATCACGTGTTCCACCGCGTCGCGCACTTCTTGGGAGGACGAATTGACCGAGATATTGGCGCGGTCTTCCCACGCTGCATCGATGATGTTTTGAAGTTGTTGGCTCATGGTGTACTTTCTAATGGATCTTTTGAGGGCACTGCGGAAGGTCGGTCCCTCAAGGCTTTAGTTTCTGGATTTCACAAACTGGACGATGCGCTCAGCCGCTTCCACACACTCTGGCGCCTGCGCAACCAGCGCCATGCGAATGCGATGGGCACCCGGGTTGAAACCCCGCGCTTCACGTGCCAGAAAGCTGCCAGGCAATACCGTCACATTGTAAAGAGCGAGCAGTTCGCGTGCGAAGTCGGTATCGCTGCCTTTGACGTCGGCCCACAGATAGAAGCCGGCGTCGGGCAGGGCGACGTCCAGCACCTGCGCCAGGATCGGTGTTACCGAGGCAAATTTTGCGCGGTACTGTTCCCGGTTGTCCTGCACATGTTGTTCATCGTCCCATGCCGCAATGCTGGCCGCCTGCACCACCGTGCTCATGGCGCTTCCGTGGTAGGTGCGGTAAAGCAGGAACTGCTTGACCAAGGCTGCGTCACCGGCGCAAAAGCCACTGCGCATGCCCGGAACATTGCTGCGCTTGGACAGGCTGGTCAGGATCAGCAGGTTCCTGAAATCGCTGCGACCGAGTTGCGCCGCGGCCTCCAATGCGCCCAGGGGAGGTTCCTCGCGGAAATAGATCTCGCTGTAACACTCGTCCGACGCAATGACAAAACCAAAACGGTCGCTCAGTTCAAACAGCTTCTTCCACTCGCCCAGCGGCATCACGGCGCCTGTGGGGTTGCCCGGCGAGCAGACAAACAACAACTGGGTGCGGGCCCAGATGGTGTCGGGCACGCTGTCCCAATCCTGGGCGAAGTTGCGTGCGGGGTCGGAGGGCACAAAGTAGGGCTGTGCGCCCGAAAGCAGGGCGGCGCCTTCGTAGATTTGGTAGAAAGGGTTAGGGCACACCACCAGCGGTGCTTGGTCTGGCGCAAACCGTGCGGCCGGATTTACCACGGTCTGGGCCAGCGCAAACAGCGCTTCCCGAGACCCGTTGACCGGGAGAATCTGGGTGTCGGGATTGAGTTGCAAGCCGTAGCGGCGTTGCAGCCAACGCCCGATGGACTGGCGCAGGGCCGGCACACCACCGGTGGCAGGATAGATTGAAAGCCCACCCTGTGGATCGTTGATGGCCCGGCAATAGGCGTCCTTGATCAGTTGTGGTGTTGCGTGGCGCGGCTCACCGATGCCCAGGCTGATGGGTGTATAGACGGTATTGGGGGTGACGGTGGCAAACAGCTGGCGCAGACGCTCGAACGGGTAGGCCTGCAACAGAGACAAATTCGGATTCATGGGGAGCCATTATCCCCGAGCCCTTGCTACACTGCGGCCGGACTGATGTGGCGATGCCTTCGTAATGCAAATAGACCTAGGAGTCGAGGATGTCGAAACTTCCGGGATGCTGAGACGCAAGCCCCTGCGCGCTATCATTGCAGTACCGCGGTTCCGGGGGCTGCTCCGAAAACGTTAATTAAATCAACAGCTTAGCCCGATTTTTCGTCTTCCGTGCGCCTCAATTCCATCAAGTTATCCGGGTTCAAATCCTTTGCCGAACCCACCAACTTCCTGTTGCCAGGCCAACTGGTGGGGGTGGTCGGGCCCAATGGCTGCGGCAAGTCCAACATCATGGACGCCGTGCGCTGGGTGTTGGGCGAGAGCAAAGCCAGTGAGTTGCGTGGTGAGTCCATGCAGGACGTCATTTTTAATGGCACCACCACCCGCAAACCGGCCAGCCGCTCTAGCGTTGAACTGATTTTTGACAATGCCGACCATCGCGCCGGTGGCCAGTGGGGCCAGTTTGGCGAGATTGCCGTCAAACGTGTGTTGACCCGTGACGGCACTTCCAGTTATTTCATCAACAACCAGCCGGTGCGCCGCCGTGACGTGCAGGATGTTTTTTTGGGCACCGGCCTGGGGCCACGCGCCTACGCCATCATTGGCCAGGGCACGATCAGCCGCATCATCGAATCCAAACCCGAAGAGTTGCGCCTGTTCCTGGAAGAGGCCGCTGGGGTTTCCAAATACAAGGAACGCCGCCGCGAGACCGAGAACCGCCTCTCTGACACCCGCGAAAACCTGACCCGGGTTGAAGACATTCTGCGCGAGCTGAACGCCAACCTGGAAAAGCTCGAAAAACAGGCCGAGGTGGCGCAAAAGTACAACGCGCTGCAGGCCGATGTCACGCTCAAGCAGCACCAGCAGTGGTTTTTGAAACGGGCCGAAGCGTTGGCCGACCAGTCCAAGGTCAAGGCGGATGCCTCCAGCGCCGTGAACGCGCTGGAAAGCCGCATGGCGGATTTGCGCTCAATCGAGGCCGACCTGGAAACCGTGCGCCAGGCCCACTATGCAGCCGGCGACCAGGTTAACCAGGCGCAGGGCCTGTTGTACGAAGCCAGCACCGATGTCGGTCGCCTGGAGGCTGAAATCCGATTCGTCGTGGAAGGCCGCCAGCGCGCCGAGCAGCGTCTGCAAAGCTTGCAGGAACAGATTGGCCAGTGGGCGGCGCGCAAGGAAGACGCACAGGGCGAGGTGGAACGACTGGCCGAGCTGGCCTTGTTGGGCGACGAACAAACCGAGCTGTTGTCGGCCCAGGTGGAGGAGCAGGCCCAGCAGTTGCCCGACCTGGAAGACGCGTTGACGGCGGCCCAAGCGGCGGCCAACAACCAGCGTGGCAGTGTGATGCAGGTGCAGCAACAGATTCAGGTGCTGGCAGCCGAGCAACGCAGTATCGAAGAACAGTTTCGGCAGGTATCGACCCGACGTGAACGTTTGGCCGTTGATCGCACCGCCCTGGTTATGCCGGATGAGGCACGGCTGCAGGAGTTGGAGATCACACTCGCCGATGCCCAGGAAATGGCGGCGGTGGCCGACGCCCGGTTGCAGGAGCTGCAAGAGATGCTGCCGCAGCGCGATGAGACGCGCCGTGCCCAACAGCACACCGTCAACGAAGAGTCGGCGCGCCAGGCGGATTTGTCGGCGCGGCTGGAGGCATTGCGCACCCTGCAGGAGAAAGTCAAGACCGATGGCAAGCTGCAACCCTGGCTGGCCAGACATGGGCTGGACCATTTGCAAGGCTTGTGGACCCGCATCCATATTGAGCAGGGCTGGGAAAATGCGTTGGAGGGGGCTTTGCGTGAGCGACTCTCGGCATTGGAAGTGTCACGTCTGGACCTGGTGCGGGCCTTTGCCAACGACGCACCACCGGCCAAGCTGGCGTTTTTCAGCCCACCTCTGGCCATTGCACCGGACCCCCATGCGTCACTGCCGCGCCTGGCCGATCTGCTGCGGATTAGCGATGCCGGTCAAAAGGCCATTCTGTCGGACTGGTTGCAGGGGTGTTACACGGCCCCCAGTTTCGAAGAAGCTCTGGCCAAACGGGACATGCTGCAGCCGGGTGAGAGCATTTATATCAAGTCGGGGCACGTGGTGACCAGCCACAGCGTGAGTTTTTATGCCCCCGATTCGGAGCAGGCTGGGCTTTTGGCCCGTGCGCAGGAAATTGAAAACCTGGAGAAAGAGCTGCGCGCACAAGTCATGATTGCCGACGAAGCCCGTGCTGCTCTGGTGCGGGCCGAAGCCGCGTATGCCGATGCTTCTCAGCGGCTGGTGGGTGTGCGGCGCGAAGCCAGTGAAACGCAAACCACGGTTCATGCATTGCAGGTTGAGACTTTGCGCCTTTCGCAATTGGCTGAACAGGCGCGGTCACGCAGTGCCCAGATTGATGCCGATCTGGCTGAAGTTCAGGCCCAGCTCGACGATCTGCAAGAGCGCAGGGAGACCGCAGAAGGCCGTTTTGAGTCACTGGACTTGCAGCTGGCCGACAGCCAGGAACGCCACGCCGAAATGGACGAACGGGTGATTGACCTGCAGCGCAAATTGACGCAATGCCGCGAGCAGCAGCGCAGCCTGGAGCGCCAGGCGCAGGAAGCCCAGTTTGCCCAGCGCAGCCTGCAGGCCCGTACCGCCGAGTTGGCGCGCACCATAGACACTGCCGACCAGCAAACCGCATCCGTGCATGCGGAGGTCCTGCGCGCGCGCGAAGAGTTGGCCCGTCTGACTGACGCCGCAGCCCAAGCCGGTTTGCAGAATGCATTGGCTTTGAAACTGGAACGGGAACAAGCCTTGGGTGCGCGCCGCAGTGAGTACGATGACCTGACGGCGAAGCTGCGCGCCAGCGACGAGCGCCGCCTGCAACTGGAGCGCGAGCTGGAGCCGCTGCGCCAGCGCATCACGGAATTCCAGCTCAAGGAGCAGGCCGCGCGCCTGGGTTTTGAGCAGTATGAACAGCAGTTGCTCGACGCCCAGGCCGATCTGGAGGTTGTGGAGCAGTCCATCAAAGACGGCAGTGTGCGCCTGCTCGGCATGCAGGGTGACATCGACCGATTACACCGCGAGATTGCGGCACTGGGGGCGGTGAATCTGGCTGCGCTGGATGAGTTGGCCGCAGCGCGTGAACGCAAGAATTTTCTCGATTCACAAAATGCGGATCTGGCCCAGGCCATGCAAACGCTGGAAGACGCAATTCGCAAGATCGATGCCGAGACCCGCGACATGTTGTCGGGCACGTTTGAGAAGGTCAATGGGCATTTCGGGCGCATGTTCCCCGAGTTGTTTGGCGGTGGCAACGCCCGGCTGGTCATTACCGGTGACGAAATCCTGGATTCAGGTGTGCAGGTCATTGCCCAGCCCCCAGGCAAGAAGAACCAGACCATTCACCTGTTGTCCGGCGGTGAAAAGGCGTTGACTGCGATTGCGCTGGTGTTTGCGATTTTCCAGTTGAACCCGGCGCCTTTTTGCCTGTTGGACGAAGTGGATGCCCCATTGGACGACGCCAATACCGAGCGGTATGCCAAACTGGTACGCAGCATGAGCAAAGAAACCCAATTTCTCTTTATCAGCCACAACAAGATTGCGATGGAAATGGCCGAGCAACTCATCGGTGTCACCATGCAGGAGCAAGGTGTGTCACGTATCGTTGCCGTGGACATGGAGTCCGCCTTGACACTGGCAGAGCTTGCCTAAAAATCATGAGCAATTTACAGATCGGTTTGGCAATTGCGGGCGGCCTGATTCTGGCCGCGGTCGTGGCCCATGGAGCCTGGAGTTCGCGCCGAAATGCGCCGCGCCAGGCCTTGCCCGAAGCCCGCCATTCGGGGGACAGCAGTGCCAGCGGACCGCGCGAACCCGGGCTGACCGAATTCGAAAATACCCAACCCATCAACCAGCCGCCGGCAGTGCGGCGCTTGGCGATGGACCCTTTGATCGATGTGATTGCCACCATCACAATCGATGCTCCGCACCCGGTGGTGTCGGGCGAGGCCGCCATCGCGGCCATGCCCAGCACGCGCCGTGCCGGAACCAAGCCGTTTGCCATCGAAGGCCACAACCTGAGGACTTTGAACTGGGAAGTGCCGCTGGCTGGCCAGCGTTATGGCAGCTTTCAGGCCGGGGTGCAGTTGGCGAACCGTTCCGGCGCGTTGAATGAAATCGAATATTCCGAGTTTGTCGTCAAGACCCAGGCCTTTGCCGATGCCATCAACGGCACGCCGGATTTTCCGGAAATGCTGGAGGAAGTTGCGCGCGCCCGTGAACTCGACCAGTTTGCCGGTGCACACGATGCGCAATTGGGCTTCACGATTCGTGCGCAAAACGCATCCTGGAGCCCGGGTTATGTGCAACAGAATGCCGCACGGCTGGGCTTTGTGGCCGGGGTTATTCCCGGTCGCATGGTACTGCCCGCCAGTGTGGACGGCGGCGCACCGGTGCTGGTGCTCAGTTTTGACCCCCAGGCGGCTTTGGCCGAGGACCCGGCACAGTCGGCGATCCGCGACATTGCGCTGCACCTGGACGTGGCCCAGGTCGCCCGGGCCGAGCGCCCCTTTGTGCGCATGCGCGAAACAGCCGCCGCGCTGGCGCAGACCATGGATGGTGTGGTCACTGACGACAACGGCCAGCTCCTGACCTCTCAGACCATGGATGTCATCGGCAGCGAACTGGAAAGCCTGTACGACACGCTGGAGCAACGCGATTTGGCAGCCGGTTCGCTTTTGGCACGCCGTTTGTTTGCCTGACCACGACGGATCTGCCATGGCCAGCCAGGATTTGTTCGCAGCGCCTGAGCCACAACCGCAATCACCATCACACGCCACGATGCACCCTGACGAAGTTCGCTTGCACGCGTTGCGCGGCCTGCTGCACCGCTACGGCCATCAGTACTATGTGCTGGATGCTCCCCAGGTGCCTGACGCCGAGTACGACCGGCTGTTTCAGGAGTTGCAGGCGCTTGAAACCCGTCACCCCGATTGGATCAGCGCCGATTCCCCGACCCAGCGCGTCGGGGGCAAGCCGCTGGCGCAGTTTGTGTCGGTACGGCACGCCGTACCCATGCTGAGCATACGAACCGAAACCGATACCGAAGCCAGCGGTGCGCAAAATTTTGATGCGCGTGTGCGCAAGGAGCTGGGCCTGCTCGATACCGATCCGCCGGTGGAGTATGTGGCCGAGCTCAAGTTCGATGGTTTGGCCATGAACCTGCGTTACGAACACGGGGTGCTGGTGCAGGCGGCCACGCGGGGTGACGGCGAAATGGGTGAGGATGTGACGCAAAACATCCGCACCATACGGCAAATCCCTTTGAAGTTGCCGCAGGGCATGCCAGCAGTGCTCGAAGTACGAGGCGAGGTCTATATGCGCCGTGACGACTTCGAAGCCCTTAACGACCGGCAGCGCCAGCGCATTGCGGCCGGAGATAAGGGTGAAAAGACCTTCGTGAACCCACGCAACGCGGCTGCGGGCGCCGTGCGCCAGCTTGACCCCGCCATTGCCGCCCAACGGCCCTTGAGTTTTTTTGCCTATGGCCTGGGCGAAGTGACACCGGTGGAGCAGGGCGGTCCGAACTTTGGCACCCACTTTGACCTGCTCCAGACCCTAAAGTCCTGGGGTTTTCCGGTTGCAGCCTTCGTAGATATTGCGCAAGGCGCTCCTGAATTGATAGCGTATCACGCGCGCATCGGGCAACTGCGTGACCAGCTTCCCTTCGATATCGATGGTGTGGTCTACAAAGTGAATAGCCTGGCCTTGCAGCAGCAACTGGGTTTTGTGACCCGCGAGCCGCGCTGGGCAGTGGCCCACAAATACCCGGCCCAGGAACAACTCACCACCGTGCTGGGCATTGATGTGCAGGTGGGGCGCACCGGAAAGCTCACACCGGTGGCCAAGCTGGCCCCCGTGTTTGTGGGTGGCGTGACGGTCACCAATGCCACGCTGCACAACGAGGACGAGGCGCGCCGCAAGGACGTGCGGGTTGGCGATACCGTGGTCGTGCGTCGCGCCGGTGATGTGATCCCGGAAGTGGTTTCAGTCCTGTTGGAGAAGCGCGTGGGTGACGCGCCCCAGTTCACGATGCCGCGTACCTGTCCGGTGTGTCGCTCGGTGGCTGTGCGGGAAGAGGGCGAGGCTGATTACCGCTGCACCGGCGGACTGTTTTGCAGTGCCCAGCGCAAGCAAGCCATCCTGCATTTTGCCCAGCGCCGTGCTGTCGAGGTTGAGGGGCTGGGTGACAAGCTGGTGGACCAACTGGTGGATGCTGGCGTCGTCAACACCCTGCCGGATCTGTACCGTCTCGGGCTGACAGCACTTGCGGCTCTGGATCGTATGGCCGACAAGTCCGCGCAGAACCTGCTGGAGGCGCTACAAAAATCGAAGCAAACCACGCTGCCGCGTTTTTTGTTTGGTCTGGGGATTCGCCATGTGGGCGAGGCTACCGCCAAAGCGCTGGCCCGGCATTTTGGCAAGCTGGACGCCGTCATGGATGCCAGTGAAGACCAATTGCTGGAGGTAGCCGATGTTGGTCCCATCGTGGCCCGGAGTATTCGGACCTTCTTCGACCAGGCCCATAACCGCGAGGTGGTGGAGCAGCTGCGCGCCTGTGGGCTGACCTGGGAGGAGGGCGAACCAGCCGTGCTGGCCCCAAAGCCCCTGGCCGGCAAGACCTTTGTGCTGACCGGCACCTTCCCGACGCTGAGTCGCGACCAAGCCAAGGATCTGCTGGAGGCTGCCGGAGCCAAGGTGGCGGGATCGGTCAGCAAGAAGACGGACTATGTTGTGGCCGGTGCGGAAGCTGGCAGCAAGCTGGAAAAAGCACAGGCGCTGGGCGTGGTTGTGATTGATGAGGCCGCCATGAATGCCCTGCTGCAAGGAAAACCCGAAGGAGACCCAGATGGCAGTGCGTGACATTCTCAAAATGGGCGACCCCCGCCTGCTGCGCCTGGCCAAACCAGTGCCGCAGGACGGTTTTGATTCCGACGCGCTGCACCTGCTGGTCAGCGATCTGCTGGACACCATGAAAGGCGCCAACGGGGCCGGCCTGGCGGCGCCCCAGATCGGGGTCGATTTACAGGTTGTTGTATTTGGCAGCCGCGAGTCCAACCCCCGGTACCCGGATCGCCCGCTGGTGCCGCCCACGGTGCTGGTCAATCCGGTGATCACACCGCTGGCCGCCAATGGCAGCACCCAGGGCGACTTTGACGAGGAAGAGGATTGGGAAGGTTGCCTGTCGGTGCCCGGGTTACGCGCCAAAGTGCCGCGCTGGTCACATATTCGTTACACCGGCTTCGACCAGTATGGCGACCCTATTGACCGCACCGTGCAGGGCTTTCACGCGCGGGTGGTGCAGCATGAGTGTGACCACCTGTGGGGAAAACTCTACCCCATGCGGGTGCGCGATTTCAGCCAGTTTGGCTATACCGAGGTTTTGTTTCCCGAACTCGCCTGAGCGCAAAGCAACACCCGGCCGGGGTTCATGGTATTCAGCGGGTCCAGCGCCAGCTTGATGGCACGCATCATGGACAGCGCCACCGGTGACTTGTGTTGCTCCAGTTTCGCGCGCTTGAGGCTGCCCACGCCATGTTCGGCGGAGATGGAACCCTTGAACTCGTCCACCATGTTGTAGACGATGGAATTGACCGCTTTTTCCTGCGTTTTCAGAAAGTCTTCGGCATCCACGTCAGCGGGGGCTTGCACGTTGTAGTGCAGGTTGCCGTCACCCAGGTGGCCGTAGTTGACCAGGCGCATGCCCGGGAAAGCCTGGTCCAGCAGCGCATCGGTCAGGCGCACAAACTCGGGGATGCGGGACACGGCAATCGAGATGTCGTGTTTGATGTTCAGACCCTCTTGGGCCTGGGCCAGCGGAATACTTTCACGGATGTGCCACAACGCACGTGCCTGGGTGATGCTTTCGGCCACCACGGCGTCCACCACACAACCGTCTTCCATGGCCACTTCCAACAAACGCTCAAAACGCTCACGGGCATGGGTCTCCGACTCCTGGTCGGAGTTCTCAAGGACCACACAGTACGGCGCGTCACTGTCTTGGAACGGCACGCGCAATTGGGGGAAGTGTTTGGTCACCAAACTCAACGCAAATCGGCCCATCACCTCAAAACCCGTCAGGCCAGCACTCAGGTGCCGGTGTGCCAGGCCCAGCAGTTGCACGGCCGCCTCCAGCGACGGCACGGCGGCAAAGGCGGTGAGTTGGGCTACCGGTAGCGGGTACAGCTTCATCGTGGCGGCGGTAATCACCCCCAAGGTGCCTTCGGAGCCAATCATCAGGTGGCGCAGGTCGTAACCGGTGTTGTCCTTGCGCAGGCCCGACAGTCCGTCCCAGATCTCGCCCTGCGCGGTGACCACTTCCAGCCCCAGGCACAACTCGCGGGTATTGCCATAACGTACCACCTGCGTGCCGCCAGCGTTGGTGCCCAGGTTGCCGCCTATGGTGCAGCTGCCTTCGGCCGCCAGACTCAGCGGGAACAAAAATCCGGCCTTCTCGCAGACTTCCTGCAGGGTTTGCAGCACACAACCGGCGTCCACCGTCACGGTCAGGTTGCCGGCGTCCAGCGCGCGTATCTGGTTCATGCGCAGCAGGCTGAGCACAACTTGGGTGCCGCTGGCATCCGGTGTGGAGCCCACCACCATGCCGGTGTTGCCACCTTGCGGGACGATGCTGACACCGGCCTGCACACAGGCTTTGACCACGGCGGCTACTTCTGGTGTGGAAGCCGGGCGCACCACGGCCAAGGCGCGCCCGCGTTCGCGTTTGCGCCAATCGAGCTCCCAGGCGCTGAGGTCGCCTTCGGTTAACACATGGTCTTTGCCGGTGATGGCGCGTAACTGCTGCAGCAATTCGGTGTGGGTGGTCTTGGTCATGTTGATGGCGTGGCGGTCGCGGTGGCGTCGGGTGTGTCAGGATCGTGCGGGTGGGCCAGGCGCAGGCGCACATGGGCGGTGCAGGCCACAAACAGCGTGATGCACAGTGCAATTTCCAGCATGGCCAGGTAGTTGCTGGGCACTTTGTCGCTCCAGGCCCGCACCACCCCTTCGATGAAGTACAGCCAAACCACCAAGCTGACCCAGCGGTAGGTGTACATGCGGTTTTTCAGCAGGCCGGCCAGCGGAATACACAGCGGCAGGGCCTTGAGCACCAGCCAGGAGCCGCCGGGGCGCAGCGGTGCCAACACCAGTTCCCAGGCCAGGGCCAGCACAATCAGACCCAGCAGGCTGCCCACGGCGAGCCAGCGGGTGAGGTTGACGGACAGAGAGGGGGCAGGGGAATGGGCGGGCGTGTTCATGGTAGGTGGCATCATAGCGGCATGCACAAGCTTGAACGTTTAAGAGGCTGGCTCAATGAAGTCGCCCAAGTCCCCTGGCTCGAAGCCATGCGCACCCTGCGCGAGCGCTTTCGGGACGACCGCCTGGGCCTCACGGCCAGCAGCCTGACCTTTACCACCACCATTGCGCTGGTGCCTTTTATCACCGTGGCGCTGGCGGTGTTCACCGCCTTCCCGATGTTTGCCAAGTTTCAGGACGTGCTGCAAAAGTGGCTGATTGACAGCCTGGTGCCCGACAACATCGCCCGCCAGGTGCTGGGCTACCTGAACCAGTTTGCTGGCAAAGCGAGCAAGTTGGGTGTGCTGGGGCTGGCGGTGTTATTGGGCACGGCGCTGGCTTTGGTGTTCACCATTGACCGCACGCTCAACAATATCTGGCGGGTGCGTACCGCGCGGCCATTCGCGCAGCGGGTGCTGATCTACTGGGCCGCCATCACGCTAGGGCCGGTGTTGCTGGCGGTCAGTTTGAGCATCACCTCGTATGCCATTTCGACGTCCGGTGGCTTGGTGGGTGTGATGCCGGGCAGTGTGTCCGTGCTGCTGGACCTGTTGCAGTTTGTGCTGGTGGCGGCAGGCATGGCAAGCCTGTTTCATTTTGTACCCAATACCCATGTGCGCTGGGGACATGCATGGATTGGTGGCGTTTTTGTGTCTGCAGGCATCGAGATTGCCAAAAAGGGGCTGGCCTTGTACCTGAAAGGGGTACCGACCTATTCCGCCGTTTACGGTGCGTTTGCGACGCTGCCCATTCTGCTGATCTGGATCTATGTGGTGTGGGTTGTGGTGCTGTTGGGTGCTGCGTTGACCGCGTATATGCCGAGCCTATTGGCGGGTGGCACCTTGCGCCGTCTGCCCCATGGCTGGCGATTCCAGCTGTCGCTGGAAGTGGTGCAGCAACTGGAGCTGATGCGGCTTGCGGATGCCAAGGGCTTGACGCTGGACCAGTTGTGCCGGGTGCTGCAGGTTGACCCCCTGCGGCTTGAGCCCTTGCTGCAAACACTGAAATCTTTCGATTGGATAGGCCAGCTGCGCGAAGTCTTGCAGCCAGGAGCCGAGGCGCGGTATGTGCTGCTGGTGGACCCGGACATTACGCCGCTGCAGCCCCTGTTGAGTGCCTGGCTTGTCGAGCGCACCGCGCAGACCGAAAAGATATGGAAAATTGGCCACTGGCCCTCGATAACACTGCGTGAAGTGTTATGAATTCATGAGCGTTTTGGACTGTTAGCAGCCACCAGTCCGGGACATTGTTCAGAGATTCCCGACTGCTTTCAAAAAATCGCGGATGGCAAACAGGGTTTCGTCCGGCGTTTCGGTCATCTGGTGGTGACCCACGGGCAGGTTCACCACCTGTACCGTTTTGCCACTGGCTTTCGCTTTGGCAATCAACGGCTGCGCGGCTTTGGCGGCGGTCATCTGGTCCTGCGTACCCAATACAAAGAGTACGGGGCAGGTGATGGCTCCGATTGCGGCTTCGCCATTCGCATAACGGTCACAGGCCACAAAGCCGCGGTGGAACACATTGACCGCCGTATTGCTGGCCAGCACCCGTTTTCCCAGTGCCATGCTGGCGCCAAACACCCAGGTACCGGGTCCCAGTGCCGATGGCGGAGCCGCCAGCGTGCTGCGCGAGAACACATTGACCATGTGCAGCGCCTTCAGCGGTTCGTTCAGCGAGGTCTCGATCAGCACCGGCGACACCTTCATCGGGAAAGCCGTGCCCACCAGCACCAGATGCGTGACCCGATCTTTCAGCTGTGACGCCGCCTCCAGTGCAATCAGTGAGCCCCAGCTGTGGCCCACCAGCGCCGCTTTTGGCACACCAGCAGCGTCCAGCAGGGCGGCGATGAAGTCGGCGGCTTCTTCGACCGAAGACGGGGCCTCGCCCGCGCTGCGGCAGTGCCCCGGCAGGTCCACTGCCAGCACGTTGTAACCGTGGTTGGCCAGGTAGCGGCTTTGCAAAATCCAGACGCTGTGGTCGTGCAGCACGCCGTGGATGAAAACCACGGTGGGCTTGGCGACATCGAATGCCTTGCCGCCGGTGTAGCAATAAGTCTGGGCGCTGTTGACAGTGAGGTACATAAACGTGACTCTTCAGCAATGTTGTGAGGTAAATTGGCTTATAGCCCTCGTGGAATATGCATTAGCAGCTACGAAAACAATAGCAAGTGACTGCTGGAGCTTGGGCGTTGCTCATGCCTTCTCGGCCGCCTTGAGCGCCCGTTTGAGGTCGTCAATCAGATCGTCGGCATCTTCCAGCCCAATCGACAAGCGAATCGTGCCCTGGGTGATGCCAGCGCCGGCCAGGGCCTCGTCCGTCATGCGGAAATGCGTGGTGCTGGCGGGGTGGATCACCAGGCTGCGGCAGTCGCCCACATTGGCCAGGTGGCTGAACACCTTCAGCGTCTCAATGAATTTTTTGCCCTGTTCGCGGTTGCCCTTGAGGTCAAAGCTGAACACCGAGCCCGCGCCGCGCGGTAGCAGCTTTTGCGCCAGCGCATGGCTGGGGTGGCTCTCCAGCATCGGGTGGCCAACCCGGCCCACAAAGGGCTGGCTGGCCAGGAACTGCACCACTTTTTCGGTGTTGCGCATGTGGCGCTCCATGCGCAGGCCCAGGGTTTCGACGCCCTGCAAAATCAGCCAGGCGGTGTGTGGGCTCATGCAGGCGCCAAAGTCGCGCAGGCCTTCGCGCCGCGCGCGCAGCAGGAAGGCACCCACCGTGCTTTCCTCGCTGAAATTCATGTTGTGGAAGCCTGCGTAGGGTGCCGCCAGTTCCTCGAATTTGCCGGATTCTGCGTAGGCATTTGCCCAGTCAAAACTGCCGCCGTCGACCACGATTCCGCCGACCACGGTGCCGTGGCCGGACAGAAACTTGGTAGCCGAGTGGTAGACCAGATCAGCGCCCAACTCCAGAGGTTTCATCAGCCAGGGGGAGGTGAGGGTGGAGTCCACCAGCAGCGGCACACCGGCCTCGTGCGCTATGGTTGAGACGGTGGGAATGTCCAGCACATCCAGCCCCGGATTGCCCACGGTCTCGCCAAACAGCAGCTTGGTATTGGGTTGGATGGCGGCCTTCCAACTGTCGATATCACCGGGCTTGACGAAAGTGGTTTCAATCCCAAAGCGGCGCATCGTGTAATGCAGCAGGTTCTGCGAGCCGCCATACAACGCCGTGCTGGCCACGATGTGTGAACCGGCGCCCATCAACGTGGCAATACTCAGGTGCAGGGCTGCCTGACCGCTGGCGGTAGTGATGGCGCCAATGCCGCCTTCGAGTGCCGCCACACGCTGCTCCAGCACCGCATTGGTCGGGTTGCTGATGCGGCTATAGACGTGTCCCGCACGTTCGAGGTTGAACAGCGACTGCGCGTGCTCACTCGACTCAAAGACAAAGGAGGTGGTCAGATGGATGGGAACCGCCCGTGCCCCGGTGCTGGGGTCGGGCGCGGCACCTGCGTGCAGGGCCAGAGTGTCAAAACCGGGATCAGCGTAACCGGGCATGTTTTGCCTCCTGTAGAGCCGCCTCAAAGGAGGCAAGCGCCCCCTCGGGGGGCAGCGAACGCATGTGAGCGTGGGGGTTCATAGTTTTTCCAAATAAAACGTCCCAATTGTGGGCTATATTTGGGCGAGATTCTTCATCCATGTGCCACGGGGAAATACCATGAAAGTCAGCGACATTCTGCGCGTCAAGGGCAACACGCTTTACACCGCCCAACCCGACGAACCCTTGTCCCGCGCGCTGGACCTGATGAGCGACAAAGACATCGGTTCCCTGGTGGTCATGGAACATGGCGATCTGGTCGGTATGTTGACCTTTCGCGAGGTGATCAAGACGCTGGTCAAAAATGGCGGCTCCATCGGCAAAACCCTGGTGCGCAGCGCCATGGACGACCACCCGCTGACCTGCACCATGGAGACCGACATGGACGAAGTACGCCGCATGATGCTGGACCGTCACGCTCGCTACATGCCGGTGATGGACCACAAGATGCTGATGGGTGTCATCAGTTTTTACGACGTGGCCCGTGCGGTGGTGGACAGCCAGAATTTTGAGAACAAGATGCTCAAGGCGTATATCCGTGATTGGCCCGAGGGCGAGGGCGACGCTGCAAAAGCCTGAGCTTCTTGGCGTCGGTAGCCCACATCGCAGCGGGGCTGGCGTGGTTTGGGTACGTGAGAAGGCTAGATCAGTGGGTGATCGCCAGCTTGGGGGCGGAGGCGGTCGCTCAGCTCGACAGTCCGGTTACTGCCGATCAAAATCGGCCGCGGAGTGTGTCGTCATGCTGATGTGTCCTCACGAAATGTTGCAGAATCACCTCATCGGAATTGAAGTGGGTGAGCGTGCACAGTAAATCGTGTCAGGACGGGGGCGGACCACTCCGCGTAGCGGCTTCGTCCAACCCTTCCATCGAGAGGGACGTCCAAGGGATAGCGCCCTCGGCCGCCCCTCTCGTCATTCGTTAGCGACACAGGGTGAGCACCTCGCGAATTGGACTCGTGCCCTTGGATCCAGCCGGCGAGCGACTCGTTGCGTATCCCGAACGGAGGACACCATGGGACTCTTGACCTTCAGTATCAACGTCACTCTGGACGGCTGCGTCGACCACCTGGAAGGAGTCGCCGACGACGAGACACACGCCTTCTTCACCCGCCTCATGGACGAGGGCGGGGCGATGCTGTGGGGCCGCGTTACCTACGAGATGATGGAGAGCTACTGGCCAGCGGTCGCACGCGGCGACGCACAGGCACCGCCGGCGATGCGCGAGTGGGCGGTCAAGCTGGAGGCCAAGCCGAAGTACGTGGTGTCGTCGACGCGAAAGGACTTCCCGTGGACCAACAGCCACCACATGGCCGTCGACCTGCGCACGGGCGTACAGAAGCTCAAGGACGCGACTCCGAACGGCGTGATCCTCGGTAGCGGCAAGCTCGCGACCGAGCTGGACCGGCTGGATCTGATCGACGAGTACAAGTTCCTCGTCCACCCCA
>ERZ724527.193-NODE-193-length-30752-cov-8.427110_pt1 | contig 30752 bp, 29 predicted proteins | sample MGYA00376060_ERZ724527 | MGnify/ENA primary metagenome ERZ724527 (study PRJEB28724, sample SAMN07190886) | activated sludge metagenome | isolation source: activated sludge of sewage treatment plant in Hong Hong | place: USA: Christiansburg, Virginia | collected...
CCGGTTTTTTGCTCGACCAGCGCAACCGGCGCAGGCACAGCAATGCCCGAAAAAGCCAATGCGTGGGAAAAGTACCAGCTGCGCGCAGCGCGGGATGGCCGGAATGCACGGCGAATCTTGCGCAGCCAATCCTTGTTGATGTACTGCTTCACCACCAGTTTCCTGCCGTCTATCTCTGTCAGGAATACTTTTGCCGAGTTGCCATTTTTCAGCACCGTTGCGCCGTCAATGAGGGATGCAGGATCACGCAGACGCGCTGCCAGCGAATCGGTTAATTGTGTGCGGCGACACAGAATGCGCAGGGACTCCATGCCAATATCAGCCACATCGCTGCATTCCCGAAATATTTTTTTCAGATATTGGTGCTGGCGCTGCTGCCATTGTTGTTGGGCGAGCAAGGTCAGATGGCTGTCTGCTGTAACAGCGAATGCCGCCTGGATTTTTTCCAATCCCGGTTGCCAGTCTGCAAACGGCAGCTGTGCCAAGAGCAATGCGAGATTGGCTTGCTGTTCGTTTTCAGCACCAAATGTTGCGCAGCTGGCCGGATCAAGCACAAACAGTGTGTCGTCTTGCAATAAAAAATTGCCAAGGTGAAGGTCTTTCTGCAAAACCTGTTGTTGGTAACATTGCTGCAAGGCGGGCAATAGTTTGTCCAGCAGCAGTGCTTTTTTTGCAGTGCTGGCTGTTAGCCATAGCGCATCGAGTGACTCGGCATTGTCGATAAATTGATACAGGCAAATACCACCCTGCCCGACTGGATAGTCAGCCAGGAGCGCAGGTGTGGCAACGCCAGTGTTTCGTAATATGGCATAGCCATCCAGTTCTTTTCCAAGGTGTCGGGCATCAAAAAAAATCTTGGCCAGTACGGGTTCGCCCTGGTGTTCGGCGCGCATTACCAGACGCTTGCCCGGCAGCAGGCGCAGTGTCTCTGTGCACGACAATGCACTGCCGTCTGGCAATGCAATATGAAATGGCGTTGAAATACTACGCTCGCCGTTTTGCAAGGAAGTGAGGGTTTGCATCATGCCGGTTGTCGCCCACCGCGTGGGCGGGGAATGCCCATTTTCTGGCGGCGTTCCCATAAATTCTTGCGGCTGATCCCGAGGCGCGCTGCAATTTCAGTTTCAGATAATTCATTCTGGTGGTCGAGTACAAAACGCACAAAATAATCGTCCAGCGATGCAGGCTGCTTTTTTGCAACATCCGCATGAGGCAGTGCCATCTGTTGGGATTCCGGTTGGCGTAGCTCCAGTTGTTCAGCACCCAGTTCAACGGGCTGGTCACACAGGATGACGGCGCGCTGGATAATATTGTCCAGCTCGCGCACATTGCCAGGCCACGGGTAGCCGAGGATTGCTTGTTCGGCAGCCCTGGAAAAAGCAAGGCGTGGCCGAGCCAGTTTGTCACAATAGCGGGCGAGCAATAATCGTGCGATCAACAGGATGTCGCTGCCGCGTTCGCGCAGTGCCGGCAGATTCAACTGCACAACATTGATACGGAAATACAGATCTTCACGAAACGTGTTCTCGCCACACATCTTCAGCAAATCGCGGTGTGTGGCGGCAATCAGGCGCACGTTGACTATGCGTGATGTGACGGAACCGATGGCGCGCACGTCGCCTTCCTGCAGCACGCGCAATAAGCGCGCTTGCGCTTCGAGGGGCAGCTCGCCAATTTCATCGAGAAATAATGTGCCGCCGTCTGCTGCTGCGATCAACCCTTCGCGCGCCTGGTTTGCACCGGTGAACGCGCCTTTCTCGTGACCGAATAATTCTGCCTCGATCAGGTTTTCCGGAATGGCAGCGCAGTTCACACAAATGAGTGCGTGATTTGCCCGTGGACTGGCGCGGTGAATCGCGTTCGCAATCAACTCTTTGCCCGTACCGGTTTCGCCACAAATCAGCACCGTGGCGTCAGTCGGCGCCACTTTGCTGATCTTGCTGTACAGCGCCTGCATCACCGGGCTGTCACCGATCACACCGGGCAAGCTTTCACCTTCTCCAATAGCAGTGCTGTCCTGTTGCGGTTTGCGCGACACAGCAGCGCCCTGCCCCAGCACACGACGCACCGTATTGAGCATTTCATCGTGGTCGAATGGTTTGGCGATGTAATCCACTGCGCCGAGTTTCATGGCATCCACTGCAGAGCGCATGCTCGCATAGCTGGTCATGATCACCACCGGCGTATTGCCGCAGCGGCTGAGCAGATCCGTGCCTGGCGCGCCCGGCAACCGCAAATCGCTGATCACCAGATCAAAGCTGTCAGGTTGCAATACCAGCGCTTCCGCCACACTGCCCGCTTCCACCACCTCGAATTGCTGGCGCGCGAGCACTTTTTTCAGCGCATGGCGGATGATCTCTTCATCTTCGACGATCAGGATACGGCTCACGGGTTGTACCCATGTTGCAGATCAGGTGACGGCATGCAGTATGTATTCATCATCCGGTATGTTTTCACATTGTACGCTTTGCCACCAGCCGCACCCACTCTTCGCGGATGGCCGGGGTTTCAAAACCAAAACCGAGTGTACGGTAGGCGGCCATCACCTCTTCTGCCTGCTCCGCCAGGATGCCGGATAACACCAGATCACCGCCCGGTTTTACCAGTGGCGCAATCAATGGTGCGAGCTCACGCAGCGGGCCAGCAAGAATATTGGCGAGCACCACATCAGCCTGTTCACGAATGGTTTCGCCTTTTGTTTCCACCAGCTTCATCTGCAATTTTTCAGCGCAGTGATTCTGCTCGGCGTTATCTTTTGTGGCGGTCAATGCTTGTGGATCATTGTCATAACCGATAGCGGACTGTGCGCCGAGTAACAGCGCAGCGATAGCGAGGATGCCGGAGCCGCAACCGTAATCGATCACGGTTTTTCCCTGCATATTTTGTGCATCCAGCCATTCAAGACACAGGGCCGTGGTGGGATGTGTGCCGGTGCCGAAAGCCAGGCCGGGGTCGAGACGCAGCACAACACTGCCATCGTCCGGCACCTCCGCCCAGCTGGGATAAATCCACAAGCGCTTGCCAAATGCCATGGGCTGGAAATGTTCAATCCACGCGCGTTCCCACACCTGGTCTTCCAGCGGCTCGAAACGCACAGGCGGCAGTCCGGTACCAAAAACAGCAGCGAGTTGTGCGCGCAACGTGTCTTCGGTGAATTCTTCTGTGAACAAGCCAACCAGCTGTACGTTGTCCCACAACGCTATTTCACCGGGACCTGGCTCGAACAGCGGCTGGTCTGCCGCATCGCGGTAGGTCACAGATGAAGCGCCGAGTGCAAGCAGCAAATCTTCATACTGTCCGGATTCCTGACGCGGAATATCGATAAAACACTGTAGCCAATTCATGCCAAAAACCTGTTCATGCCAAATATTCGTTCATGTTAGTACGTTGCCCGCAGGAAAACTGATAATGAATTCGGTACCCATGCCGTCTTTTACCGGGCTGATGACGTCGATATGGCCGCCGTGATCTTCAACAATGCTGTACACGAGTGCCAACCCCAATCCCGTGCCCTGCCCCGCAGGTTTGGTGGTGAAGAACGGTTCAAACACGCGATCAATATACTGTGGCGCAATGCCATAACCGTAGTCGCGAATGTGAATAACAATATGGCCGTTTTGTTGTTCTGCGCGAATGTCCACCGGGCTTTCCGGTGGGCTGGCATCACGCGCATTGCTGAAGAGATTGATAAACAGTTGCGTGAGCGTCTGCTCATTTCCCGACACCAGCGTGTCGGGCGCCATCATGTTGTTGTAGTGGATGCGCGGGCGGTCTTTTTGTAAAGACAACAGATGGATGGCTTCTTCAATGCATTCAAACAAATCTACCGGCAACTGTTTTCCATCACCGGCCTGGCCTGCATGTGCGAAGTGCACCAGTGATTCCACAATGCGGTTGATGCGGGCAGTCTGGCCGAGGATCTGCGCGGCCACTTCCTTCACGGCCGGTTGCTGGCTCTCGAATTTTAGATCCTGGGCCAGACAGGCGATGCCTGTCAGCGGGTTGCCAACTTCGTGCGCCACGCCAGCCGCCAGCCTGCCAATCGATGCCAGCCGTTCGCTGTGCAGCAGCTCCTGTTCCAGCTGTTCGGTGTCGGTCAGGTCATCAATCATGATGATGTGGCCTTCTGCATCTGCCAGATCCCCTCCGCCCAATGTTGCCTTGTGCAGGCTGAGCCAGCGTTTGTTGCCGCGGATTTCAATGGTCTGTTTACGGACATGGGTGTGGGTATCCTGCAGGAAGTCGCCGATCAGGTGTCCCCAGGGAAAAGGCAGGCTGGCTACAGAGGAGCCCAGCACAGAATCGGTTGCCATGCCCGTGAGCTCGATCATCGCCCTGTTCCACAACAGCACCTCGCCATCATCGCCGAGGGAGCACACGGCCATGGGCAAGCTTTCCAGTGTCTGGCGGTGGTGGCGGCGCAACTTGTCCAGCTCGCCTGCCATCCCGGTCAGGTGGTGGCGATACTGGTTGATACGATTCTCGACAAAGTGCAGGTCTTCTTTCAGCGGCGCGTCAGCGGCTGTGTGGTACGGCACAGCGCGATCCATCAGGGCGTGCGCAACCGCTGCGCCCATCAGGCCAGACAGGTTGGCCTCCAGCCGGTCGCGCAATCGGCGCAGTGCGTAAGGGCGGGCGTCATCCAGCGTCTGCTCAATGTCAGTGAGTGCTCGCTGCAGCTCTTGCCTTGCAGTATCAGGGCCGAGCGCGGCATGCAGTCGTTCGCCGATTTCAGTGGCGCTTCGAACATCCAGTTCCAGCCGCAGGGGGCGAGCCACGTCGTCCATGGAACACTGCTCCGCCGCGCGCTGCTCCTCTGGCGAGGTGCGGGTCAGCCGCGACACGATGACAAACAAGGCAATGTTGGCGCTGATGGCCGCGGTCGCCAGCTGGCTCCAGTTCTCGATGCCCAGCCGCAGGGCCAGGTCAATGGCCGGTATTTCCAGCAAGCGCCAGCCGGTCAGCATGGGAAGCAGCAAGCCGCCGATCCAGATAGCCATGCCTGCGCACAGGCCTGCCACCAGCCCATGCCGGTTTGCCCGTGGGCCATACAACACGGCGAATACGCCAGGCAGGAACTGCAGGCTGCCGATGAATGACAGGAGAGCCAGATCAGTCAGTGTCTGCCCGTCTTGCAGGAGGCGATAGAACAGATAGCCCCCGGTGACGATGAGCGCCATCAACACGCGCCGCAGCCAGGTGATCAGCCCGTACAGGTCGATCATGCCGGCAATCGGGCGATACAGCGGCAGCAACCAGTGGTTGAGGCACATGGTGGAGAGCGCTACCGCCATGACCACCGTCGTTCCAATCGCAGCAGACAGGCCGCCGATATACGCCAGCGCGGTGAGACCGGTTTTGTCGGCGGCCAGTGGTACGCCCAGTGTGTAGTACTCCGGTGTCACGGCCGTGCCCCCGGCAAAGCCCGCCCACAGAATGGGCAACACAGGCAGGCTGAGCAATAGCAAGTACAGGGGGATGCCCCAACTGGCCTGCCGCAAGGTACGCAGCCGCGCATTTTCAGCAAACCCCATATGGAACATGTGTGGCAACGCGATGGCCGTGCTGAAGAACAACATCACCAGCATGTGTGAAGAGGTGTTTTCGACCGGGTGATACAGGGTTTCCAGCTGCTCCGGATGCAACGACAGCCATTTCTCCAGCCCGCGAAAACCGCCAAACACGTGGTACAGGGCAAAAAACCCTACAGCCAGCAGCGCGACCATCTTGATCACGGATTCCACCGCCATTGCGGCGATCAACCCGCGGTGCCGTTCGCGTCCTGCCCCGAATACCGCCGCAAACAGCACGGCAGCGATACAGAAAATCACCGCCAGCTGGTCGTGCAGTACAAATAACGCAGCGCGACTGGTGCTAGGCTGGTAGCTGACAATCAGGGCGGTATCAGCGACAACCTGGATCTGCAATGCCAGTAGCGGCAAGGCGCAGAGCAGCATGCAGAAGGTAGCCAATACACCTGCGAACGGGCTGCGGAAACGGAATACCAGCAGATCGGCCAGTGAATGCAACTGGTAGGTGCGGGTGAGCCGGAACAGCGGCATCAGCATCAGCGGGGCGAACACAAACAGCCCACCGGCACCCATGTAGTAAGACAGCGCGCCGTAGCCGTACTGGTTGAAGAGATCGATGACACCGTAAAAGCTCCAGGCGCTGACAAACGTGCCGAGTGACAAGACCTGCACGAGCGGGTTGTCACTGAACCAGCGGGGAAGGTATTGCCGCTCAGCCAGCCAGGCGACCAGAAACAGCAGGCTGAAATAGGCGCCACTGGCGATCAGGACAGTCTGGTCGATGCTCAGGAGCCAGTGCATGGCGCGCTACAGCCCGTCTTCGTTATCGGGTGTGCGCGGTTGCAGCAGGAAAGTGGCTGCAACGATGCCGGCCCAGATGATGTAGGGGCGGAACCATGCGCCGCCAGGGTCGATCATCCAGCCAAACGCTGTCGGCGAAAATACATAGGCCGCGAGAATCAACAACATGATGGAGCGGGAGATATACACGCGGCTTTCCTGCAGCAGGGGTAGGGGGACAAGGTCGTGTGATGATACCAAAACAACCGGCAAGAGCTGCTAACATGCGCGTTTTCGCAACACTGCAAGGCTGATCCCGATGAACACTCCTGCCCCTCTTGTACGCATCGCTGTCACTGGCGCCGCTGGCCGCATGGGAAAAACCCTGATCGAAGCGATCAACGTTGCCCCCGGTGCAGTACTCAGCGCGGCTATCGAGCGTCCGGACAGTTCGCTGGTTGGCGCTGATGCCGGCGAGCTGGCAGGCATCGGCCGCAATGGTGTGATTGTCTCGGGCGATATCAACGCCGTCATTGGCCAGTTCGATGTGCTGATTGATTTCACCGCGCCTGCCGCCACGCTGGCGAACATCAACACCTGCGCGGCCAATGGCAAGAAAATCGTGATCGGCACGACGGGTTTTTCTGCAGAACAGAAAACACAATTGCTCGCGGCCGCCCAAAAAACCGGCGCTGTGATGGCAGCGAATTACAGTGTTGGCGTCAACCTGTGTTTCAAGTTGCTCGACATGGCGGCGCGTGTACTGGGCGATGATGTGGATATCGAAGTGTACGAAGCGCATCACCGCCACAAAGTGGATGCACCATCCGGCACGGCATTGCGTATGGGTGAAGTGGTGGCGCAGGCACTGGGTCGTGATCTGGAAAAAGTCGCGGTGTATGGCCGCGAGGGGCAAACCGGTGCGCGCGAACGCGACACGATCGGTTTTGCCACGGTACGTGCAGGCGATATTGTTGGCGATCACACGGTGATGTTTGCTGCTGATGGCGAGCGTGTGGAAATTACACACAAGGCGAGTTCGCGCATGAGTTTTGCGCGTGGTGCGGTGCGCGCAGCGCAGTGGCTACAGTCACAACCTGCCGCGCTGTATGACATGCAGGACGTGCTGGGATTGCATTAATCCCTCCAGCACAAATTTCTTCAACAATAATGACTGACGACACGCTGCTGGAACAGATCCGCCTCTGGGCGCGAGAACTCGGTTTCCAGCAAACCGGTGTCAGCGATATCGATGTCACTGAACACGCTGCACATCTGCAGCAGTGGCTGGACAATCAATACCACGCCGACATGGACTGGATGGCGCAGCATGCAAGATTGCGCGCGCATCCTGAACAATTGCATCCCGGTACGCTGCGTATTATTTCTGTGCGCATGGACTACCTGCCGCACGAAGAAAAAGACCTCATTGCAAAAATTGCGCCGGATGGCAGTGCCTATATTGCGCGTTATGCGCTTGGCCGCGATTACCACAAGCTGATGCGCAAGCGTCTGGCACAACTTGCACAAAAAATTGAAACCCACACGCTGCATAAACACCGTGCGTTTGTTGACAGCGCGCCCGTGCTGGAACGCGCATTTGCGCAGAAATCCGGGCTCGGGTGGATTGGCAAGAACACCATGCTGATCAACTCGACGGCAGGCTCGTATTTTTTTCTCGGGGAAATTCTTACCGATTTGCCATTGCCAGTGACAGCATCACAAGACACACAACACTGCGGCACTTGCACAGCGTGTCTGGATCTCTGTCCTACGCAGGCATTTGTAGCGCCGCACCAGCTGGATGCGCGGCGTTGCATCTCTTATCTCACCATTGAAAACAGGCACAGCATTCCGGAAGCATTCCGCACGAAAATAGGCAACCGCATTTTTGGCTGCGATGATTGCCAGGCGGTTTGCCCGTGGAATAAATTTGCCCAACGCACGGAACAGGAAGATTTTTTACCGCGCCACGCGCTGGATAACGCGCAGCTGGTGGAATTGTTCTTATGGAGCGAAGAAGAATATTTGCAGAAGACCGAAGGGTCGGCATTGCGCCGTATCGGGCATGAAGGCTGGCTGCGCAATATTGCAGTGGCATTAGGCAATGCAGATAGCACGCCGGACATTATTGCCGCGCTCGAGCAGCGCAGGCATAGTCCGTCAGAACTGGTGCGGGAGCATGTCGAGTGGGCGCTGGAACAACACGCCTGCCACGCCGCATACATCACAGGATCTTTCTGAGCGTATCGTCCTTGTCAATAAAGTGGTGTTTCAACGCGGCTGCTGCGTGCAACGCCACTACCGCTGCCACGGTCCAGGCCAGTTGCACATGAATATCAAACAAGGCTTTGGTAATAGTGCGGGACAAATCGATGATGGGCGGTACCGATGTGCCATCGATCAGCACAATATATTTCCCGGACATAAAATAACCGGCCACCGGCAACGCGACCACCGCATACAAGAGGAACAGGTGTACAAAACGCGCCAGTACGCGTGACCAGCCCTGGATGTTTTCCGCCAGCGCGGGTCGCGGCAACATGCTGTAAGCGATCAGTTGTGCCACGCCGAGCGGCAGTAACAGCAAGCCTATCGTGCCATGCCAGCGATATAACACCTGATAACCTGTCGCTTCATAGCCCAGCTCACTCATGCGCCAGCCGAGCGCAATCATCGTGATGATGCAAGCAGCAATCACCCAGTGCAGGCAACGCAACAGCACCGGGTATTTTGTCGCAGTTGTTTTTTTCAAAGTTGTTTTTATCAAAGTTGATTTTATGGCGATCATCAGTGCTTGTTGCTGGCTGGCGCAGACTGCACGCCTTCAATGCCCAACTGCAGGTCGATAATGAAACTCTGTTCGCCCAGTTGGTAGGTATAGCCATAGTCGCGGGCATCAATCGTGAGATTGCCTTCAAAACCCACGCGGTAGCCGCCCCATGGATCGGACCCTTCGCCAATTTTTTTCACCGGAATAGTGACCGGTTTTTTTACGCCATTCAGCTGCAGCTCACCCGTCAGTGTGCCGCTATTGGCATCGCCCTGGTATGCAGTGCTGGTGAAACTGGCTTTGGGTTGTTTGTCCGTGAACAGATATTTATTCCGCAAATGCTCGTCGCGCAATTCGTGGTTGCTGTCGATGCTGGCAACGTCGATATCAACGGTGATCTTGCTGGATTCCGGTTTGGCCGGATCGTAACTGAAATGGCCGCCGTTGATATTGAAGCGCCCGTATAACCAGCTGTAGCCAAGATGTTTGGTACGGAATTGCACGAAGCTGTGTGTGTCGTCGATCTTGTAGTCGGCTGCGTGGGCGGTGACAGCGCTGGCCAATAAAACGGCTGCGAGCAGGACTCTGGCATCAGGTGCGAACATTGTCTTTCTCCTTGCAATGAATGGGTTCCCGTGGGACATGCTAATCCGTAACGAGTTTCCGTTCAGCCAGATTCATGACCCCCTCAGCAAAACTCACAAACAGGCCTTCACAGCTGGCGGTGGTCACGCCGTTCGCGCTGATGGTTCCCTCCATCACGATTTTGCGGCCATGGACTTCCTTGACGGTAGCAAACAGTGTCAATTCGGTATCCAGCGGAGTGGGGCGCTTGTAGCGTACATTGAGGTTGCCGGTGGCTCCTGTCTGGCCCGACAGCAGTTGCGCGCAGCCCAGAAATTCGTCGAACAGTGCGGCTACCCAGCCGCCATGCACGCACTTGGGCGGGCCTTCGTATGCCCATCCCAGGGTGATTTTTGCATGTGCCTCGCCTTTGTCGTGATCCAGCCACATATGCAGCGGGGGCGACATGGCATTGCCGTGGCCTGCGATGGGTGTGGTCTCGCGGGACAGCAAGTGATAGGTGCCGTGATCTGCGGGCAGTGCTGCCCACTCAAGGCGGCCGTGAATCGACTGGCCGTGGCTGGCAACGGGCAGCAGGGTTGCCAGGGTCTGTTCCATGGTGGCCAATTCCCCGTATGGCACATCGTGCGTCAACAGTAGCTCATTGAGGTCACGCAGCTGGCTGGCGATGCGCCGCCTCGTTGCCCACAGGTCGTTGTAAGGCGGCATTGGCTGCGGGGTGGAAAAAGGTTTCTCGTGGGTGCTCATGATCAACTCCAGAATCGTTGACCATTATCACCGCGTCACCCATGGGTGCTTATAGGTAATCGCCCCATCCCGGTTTTGCCAAAAAGGAACTTGCTGTGCTCGTGGCGGTCTTTGTTTCAGCACTGTATGATCGGTGCTTACTTTGTCCACCTCCATAGGGAATATTTGATGAAAACTCGTACCTTGGCCGTTGTGGCCGCCAGCTTACTCGCCTTGAGCGCCTGCAAAGATGACAAGGCTGCCGCACCTGCGGCACCCGCAGAAGCAAAACCGGTTGCTGCCAGCGGCCTGACGACCCAGGAACAGAAAGTCAGCTACATCCTTGGTATGAACATTGGCAGCCAGTTCAAGGCCAATCAAGTGGCACTTGACGAATCAAGCTTTGTGGCCGGCATCAAGACGGCAGTAGATGGCAGTGAGCCGAAACTGACGAAGGAAGATATCCAGCAAACCATGCAGGCCTTCCAGACCGAAATGCAGAAAAAGCAGGAAGAGGCACAGAAAGCACAGCAGGCAGCGATGGAAGCAGCCGCTGTAAAAAACAAGGAAGACGGTGTGAAATTCCTGGCGGAGAATGCCAAGAAAGCTGGCGTACAAACCACAACCAGCGGCATCCAGTATGAAGTGCTGACGGAAGGCAAAGGCGACAAGCCCAAAGCCACAGATACCGTGACAGTGCACTATGTAGGCACCCTGATTGACGGCAAGGAATTCGACAGCTCGATCAAGCGCAATGAGCCAGCGACATTCGCTGTCGGCGCCGTGATTCCTGGCTGGGTGGAAATCCTGCAACTGATGCCGGTAGGCTCCAAGTGGAAAGTGGCTATCCCGTCTGATCTGGCTTACGGCGCAGGTGGCACAGGTGGCGATATCGGTCCAAACGCTACCCTGATTTTTGAAATCGAGTTGCTGAAAATTGAAGCCCCTGGTGCTGCACCTGCGGCCGGAGTAGAAGCGATTGACGGACAGCCGCTGCCAAACTAGTGTCTGGTGGTTGAATAAAAAAGCCGGCTATGTGCCGGCTTTTTTATTTCTGCAATTTGTCAGTTTTTACGAAAAAACTGGAGCAACGCAGCACATGCAAAACCGGCAAATGCCAGGAGTGTCCACTCGGGGATGCTGAATCCCAGTAATGTCCAACCGATTTGTGCGCAATTGCCATCGCCTGTAAACAACAGCTCCATGGCTTTCTGTAGCGGAAAATTCTGGAACATGTAAGCCAGGTCTGGCCCGCAGGCAGGCACCTGGTCTTCCGGCAAATGCTGTATCCAGACATGCCTTGCAGCCACAATGCCGCCGCCAACAGCGCACAGCAAAACCAGAACACTCCACACGCGGCGCGCGGTTTGTGCCGGGTTATGAAGTGCTGCCGCCAGCGCGATAATGCCAACTGCCATCACAAACAATCGTTGTGTTATGCAAAGCGGGCAAGGATGCTCGCCCAATACGTGTTGTAAATACAATGCGAAGGCAATCAATCCTGCGCTGGCCAGCGCGATCAAACCAAACAGGCCTCGAACAGAAAATACGCGATTCATAACGGAATATCCTTCAAGGGGATGTTGATGGCAGGGGCAGTGCATCCATGTGGTGTGCTGCAATTTTTTGCAGCCAATGCCGGGCTTTCTCTTGCTCACCCAAAGACTGGAGCAGTTGCACCAGTTCGCGCGCAGCCGATTCATCTTTCTGCTTTTGCAAATAGTTTTCGTAGTAGTCCCGTGCTTTTGCCCACAAGCGGTTGCGCTGGCAGATATGCGCCAATGCCAGTATCAATGCAGGATCTTCAGGATGATCGCGGAGCCACTTTTCTGCTGCCTGTAATTGTTTCACACCGTCATGCCCTTGCGCCTGCCCGTACAGTGACACCCATTCTGTGCGCCATTGCCGCGTCAGTTGTTTGTGTAACAACGCTTCCGCGGCTGCGCCGTCGCCGTGTGAAATTTGCAGGCGACACAACTCAGTGATCATGTCGGGATCCTGTAACGGTTTTTGTCGATGTTGCCGGGAAAGGATCTGTAGCACGGTTTCCGAATCGCCGCGCAAACGGTAACTGTCTACCAGCAATTTTTGCAGATAGGCATGGCGTGGATTTTCGCCTGCCAGCGTTTGCAGGATATCGTGGGCTTTTTCCGGCACACCGGCTTTCTGCAACAGTTGCGCCTGATAGATGCCAATGGCAATACGCGCATCCGGCAATAATTGCTCAGCTTTACGCAATAACATTTCTGCACTGGCAAGATCGCTGTTTTCCACGCGGGCCTGTGCAGCCAATAGATAATTCAGTGCAGCGCTACCGGATTTATCCCCTGCCTTTTGCAAATCCCGGCTTGCATTCAGCCAGTTGCCTTCCAGCATGGCCAGATACCCGCGCAATGTAAGGTCGTTGACCTTGCGCTGGTTGCGACGGTCCAGCCAGCGGTTTACACGTCGCGGGGTAAGAAAAACTGCGCGCAACATGCGCGCGGCATAGTAACTGCCAACCGAAAACGTGAACATGGCGGCCACTACAAACCACAGCGGCATTTCTACCGTGGTCTGGCCAAAAACAAATACAACAAAGCTGTCATCAAGTGCGATGGCGTGCAGCAACAAGGGCAGGCCGATCAATCCGGCAACAAACAACAAAATCCAGCGGCGCATCAGGGCGTTACCTCTGCTGCGTCGGCGCTGTTATCGGTTTCATCGGTGACATCTTCATCGCCGAGCATCAATGCGCGGCGGATATCGTCAGCCCGTTGTTCGATCAGTTTCTGGACCACGCGCAACGAACCGGAAATATCCGGCATGTCTGGCGCAATGTTGATGCGCATCAGTTCCTGCGTTTCAGCCAGCCAGGCAGCCACCACCGGATCGCTGGTCTGGCAATACTGGTTCACCCAGGCAAATGCACGGCCGAGATTGCTGGCATACGTTTCCTGTTGCGACTGAAGCAATCCCAGTTGTGCCTGTACCAGTGCCAGTTGCAGGTTTTGTGAGAAATACAGTTGTTGTTCCGGTGGCAACAAAGGTTCAACGGGCTGGTCGTAATGGCGGATACGCACGATGGACAGCAGATGCTGCCACAGTGTGTCTGTATAGCTTTTTTCGGCTTCTCCCGTAGCATCTGTTTCTTCGGATGCCTGCAGGAAGCGGTTATCGCTGGTCAACATGCCCACCTGGGATGACAGCGCTTGCAAGCGCAGGTAGATGCCATCGTGATCCACGCGCGGCACTTTGCGCAATTCAGCACGGTCATTGGCGATAGCACTGCGGATAGGCAGCAATCCTGGATCTTTTTGCTGCATGAGCGCGCCATCGGCCGATGCCAGCAACAGGTCTGCTGTGTCAGCATCCCGTGTGATAAACAGGCGTTGGTGTGCCTGTTTCAGCAGGAATTCGGCTTCCGCCAGCCGCCAGTAACTTGTGTCTATGCGATCAAGGCCGCGCAATTTTTCACTGGTTTCCTTGAGTATGTCAGTGGTCTGCTGCCGAAAACGCCGCGCGCTGGCGGTCTGTTCTTCCAGTTGCCCTTTCAGTGCGTCGGTCTGGGTGGCTTGTTGCTTCAGGGTATCTTGCAATGCAGCTTGCTGTTGATCGGCAAGGTCCAGTTGTCGCCACAGCCACACACCACCAGCCACCGTCGCCACGTTAAACAGGAACAGCAACAACAACGCAGCGCGCGTAAACCAGGATGCAGGGGATCGTGCTGCAACGGGAGCAGGCGTGGTGTAAGTGGCGTCGTTTGCAGTGTCAGTCATGACGGATACCCGTGGTTGCAGCGTGTAGTCGCTGTGTTCTGGAAATAGCGGCCTGAAGAATAGCAGAGTGGAGTATGGCTGCATCAGTGGCATCGTTGGCGATGCCCACGTGCCGGAACCCCGCCTCGCTTGCTGCCCGGGCGACCCGCTCGCCAGGCACCAACAGCGTGAGATTATTGCGCGCCGCTGCGTCCGGATCGATAGTGCACAGATGGTTCAGGGTTTCGGTACTGTTGATACAGACCAGCGCGGAATGAGTATGCAACCCGGCAATCCACCCTGACCATTGGGTGCCGGCTTCCGGCGGCAACTGGCGGCAGTACAGCTCGCAGTAATCGACTACAGCACCCCGCGCCCGTAATGTTTGCGCCAGCGTTTCACGCCCACCCAGCCCACGAAAAATCACACAGCGCTGTCCGGCAATATTTTGCAGTGCTGATAATGCCAACAGGCCTTCGCTGTTCATTTGTAACGGGCTGGTGGCAGAGATGCCGTTTGTTGCCAGAAATTGTGTAGTGGCACTGCCAATGGCATAAGTCTGGATGTGGCTGGGCCAATCAAGGCTGCGTGCAGCCAGCGCCAGCAAAACCTGTTCGGCAGCATTCTGGCTGATAAAAATGGCTATCTGGTAATCCGCCAGTTGTTGCAATGTGGTATCAATTTTTGCGCGCTGCGCAGGCTCTTGTAAGGGGTTGATGGCCAGTAACGGAATGGCGGATACGTTGGCACCTAGTGCGCGCAATTGCTGCACCAGCGCATCGTTCTGGCGTGTGGGGCGCGTCACGGCTACAGCGAGCCCGGCCAGCGGTGCTGCCTCAGTCATCGGCCTGTTTGCCATGCTGTCCATAGACCTGCGCCAGAATGCGGTCAGCACCTTGTGCCAGCAGCTCGGCGGCGACGGACATGCCCAGCGCAGCCGCGTCTGCCAGCGGTGCCCGCGCTTCGGCAGTGAGTATTTCGCGGCCATCGATACTGCCCACCAGCCCGCGCAGGAACAGATATTCGCCTTCTTCTGTGGCATAGCAGGCAATAGGCACCTGACAGCCACCCTGCAGGCGTTGGTTGAGTGCGCGCTCGGCGGTGACGCGGCGTGTTGTCACCGCGCAGGACAGTGGTGCGATCAGCGCGGCGGTCACCGCATCATCGCTGCGCAATTCAATGCCTACCGCGCCTTGCCCGCCAGCGGGCAAACACAGCTCGGCAGACAGTGATTCACGGATACGCCCGGCCATCCCCAGACGGTTGAGGCCAGCGGCTGCCAGCACAATCGCGTCGTATTCGCCGGCATCCAGTCTGGCCAATCGCGTACCGACATTGCCGCGCAGGTCGCGGATGTCCAGGTCGGGTCGCAGGCGGCGCAACTGGCATTGGCGACGCAGGCTCGAGGTGCCAACAATCGCGCCCGGTGGCAGTTCAGCGAAAGATGAAAACCGGTTGCTGACCAGCGCATCAAACGGTGTCTCACGCGGACAGATTGCGCCCAGTGCAAGGCCGTCGGGGAAAGCCATCGGCACATCCTTCATCGAATGCACTGCAATATCCGCTTCTCCTGCCAACAGCGCTTGCTCGAGTTCTTTCACAAAGAGACCCTTGCCGCCGATTTTTGCCAGTGGGGTATCCAGTATCTTGTCGCCACGCGTGGTGAATTTCAGCAATTCCACGCTGATGCCGGGATGGTGCAGTTCCAGCTGCTGTTTGACGTATTCTGCTTGCCACAAGGCGAGCGGACTTTGGCGGGTGGCGATGCGCAAGCGTGCTGTTGTCACAGGGATACATGCAGTGGTGATGGATGATGGGCCATGATAGCAGAGCGTCGCCCTGCGCCTTACAATCGCCAGCGATACCCGCCTGGAATGCCTGATCATGCCCGGAGTGATGCGCCGTCACGCGTTTGCCCTTTACTGCCTGTTGCTCAGCCTGTTTGCTGTGCTGGCGGCAGAGTGTGTGCTGATTCCGCAACTGTATGGATTGCCCCGCGCCACACTGCTCGCAGGCTTTGCCGCCACGCCCGGTGAAATGGTGGATGGCCAGCGGATCAACCGTCTCGGCTTTACCGGGGATGACATCAGTTTGGAAAAACCTGCAGGTACCGTGCGTGTGCTGGTGCTGGGCTCATCCACCATGTTCAATCGCCATATGGGTGAGCGCCTGAAACAGGCGCTGCAACAAAAAACGGGCAAGACAATTGAATTGCTGGATGCCGGAATCCGCTCACATACTACGCGCGCCGATGTGGTGAAGCTGCAATTACTGGCACCTTACCAGTGGGATGTGGTGTTGTTTTATAACGGCATCAATGACCTGTGGGCCAATCACGTGTTGCCGGAAGATTTTCATGAGGATTACCGCCAGCTTGATCCGTGGAACCGTCGCAATCTGTTGCTGGATAACAGTTTGCTGGCGCGTTACAGCTACAACGCCCTGCACGGCAAAATACAGCCACAACCGCGCTACCAGTTTGTGTTTCCCAAAAAGCCGTACATCAATGCGGCTAATTTTGCGTCAGTGCCAGCGTTTGCCGGACACCTTGAGCAGATCATTGCCACCAGTAAAAAGAGTGGCGCAAAACCGGTATTGATGACATTGGCTTTTCATTTGCCAGACAATTATTCGCGGCAGGCTTTTCTGGATAAATCGCTGGATTACAGCAATCCGGATAACTACGACAGTCGCGATGTGTATAACTGGGGACCGCCGGATTTTGTGCGCGAAGGTTTGTCCCGGGAAAATGCCATCATTCGCGACATGGCAAAAAAATATGACGTTACGTTAATTGATGTGGATGCGAAAATGAGTGGACAAGGCCGCTGGTTTGGTGATGTCTGCCATTTTAATGATGCGGGTGTAGATGTGTTTACCGCGCTGGTGGCAGAAGCGCTTCAAGAATCATTGGCAACGAAGTAACAGTCAGGTCTGGCGCAGCCGTTGCCAGTGGCCACGGCGTTTCCGCAAAGTTCACCCACAATGTTTTCATGCCCACCGCTTGCGCGCCTTGCATGTCATCAACGGGGTGGTCGCCAATATGCAGTGCTTCGCATGGCGCAACACCACTGTGTTCAAGCGCAGCCAGAAACATATCCGGCGCAGGTTTGGCTGCCGGAAAATTTTCTGCAGCGAAATGAAAACGGAAGTGCTGCGCCAGCCCGATGGTTTTCAGGCAAGCATTGCCATTGCTCAATGCGCCGAGCACAAAATGTTGTGACAGCTGTTCAAGCAGCGCCGGCGTATCGCTGAAAATATTGACTTGCTGCCGCGCCTGCCAGAAAACATCGAATGCCTGTTCGGCCAGGCGTTGTGAATCCGCCGTATCCATACCTGTTTGCTGCAACGCTTGCTGGAACGCTATCCGGCGAATCTCGCTCACGCGGTTTTTCAGTGCAGGATATTGTTCGCGCAATTGCATGCGTAGACCAACAAAGGCATCAGCTGGAAATTGCTCACCAAATGCCGGGTGTTGTGCTGCCAGCCAGGCATGGCTTTCTTTTTCGCCGCGCTGCAAGGCCGCATCCGGATCCCACAAGGTGTGATCGAGATCGAGCGTAATCAATTTGATGGGCGTGGCTGTCATGTGTCCGGGAAATCCGGATCAGCACCTGATTTACGTTGCGCGCGCGGATGCGCTGCGTCGTACACTTTTGCCAGATGCTGGAAATCCAGATGCGTGTAAATCTGGGTGGTGGAAATGCTCGCATGGCCGAGCAATTCCTGAACGGCGCGTAAATCGCCACTGGATTCCAGCATGTGGCTGGCAAATGCATGGCGCAGCATATGTGGATGCACCGGCTCGTCCATGCCCTGTTTCACGCTGTAATGTTTCAGGCGCAGCTGGATGGCGCGAACCCCCAGCCGCTTGCCTTGTTGGCCAACAAACAGGGCGTTTTCCGTGGTGCCGGGCGGCATGGCGTCGGCGCGCACAGCCAGCCAGTCGCGCAATGCCCTGAGCGCCATGCTGCCCACCGGAACGATGCGCACTTTGTTGCCTTTGCCGGTAACGCGTACCAGCCCTTCACTGAGATCCACGGCCAACAGGTCCAGTCCGGCCAGTTCCGACAATCGCAACCCGGACGAATAAAACAGTTCCAGCATGGCGTGATCACGCGTGGCCAGCCAACTGTCATCGTCGATGCTCAGGAAGCGGTTCATCTGGTCCACATCGAGTGTCTTGGGCAATTTGCGCGGACTTTTCGGTGCGCGAATCGCGCTGACTGGGTTGCTATCCACCAGACGCTGGCTGCCCAGCCAGACAAAAAACTGCCGCCATGCGGACAGGGCGCGTTGCAGGCTGCGGCCGGATAGCCCCTTGCCATGCAGGCCGGCCAGCAGTTGGCGGATATGGAATTCACGTACCTGTGCCACAGCGCTTACCGCTTGTTGCTGCAAGTGATTCACCAGCAGCAGCAGGTCACGGCGGTATGCTTCGGTGGTGTGCGACGACAAGCGCCGCTCGCTGGATAGGTGTTGCAGGTACTGGTCAACGAGCGCCTGCACGATACAGCTCAGCCGGTGGGCTGTGAACAGCGTGGCAGGGTGCGGTTCAACACATCTGCGATGTAAGTCAGGAACATGGTGCCCATACCCGATCGGTAGTAGTCAGGGTCAAAACTGCCGATAGCCAGCATGCCCAGAATGTCATTGCCGCGTGCAATCGGCATCACGGCAGCCGAGCGTACAGGCTGTGATGCCCCAGCAAACAGGAAGCCGATCTCTTGTGGCCGCAGGTGACCGCAAGTCGGCTGGCGGGTATTGAGCAGCGCACCAATGCTGGTTTGTGCAGCCGCCAGGCTGGATGCATCAAACAGCAGCACCTTGCAGACGTCCACCTGGTAGTCATCACGCAAGCTGGATTCAACCGCGTCCACTGTGCCTTCTACACTGCGCTGGTCGAGAATAGCCAGCACAAGTTTCTGCGTTTTCTGGAACAGCCGGTCATTGTCGCGCGCCGTTTCCAGCAAGCGATTCAGCCGGTTGCGCACATCCCGGTTGCGGCTGCGCAGTACGCTGACCTGTCGCTCTACCAGTGAAATGGCGTGCTCACCCGTGTGATGTGGCAACACAAGATCCGGCAGCACGTTTTCATAGTCGATGAAGAAGTCCGGGTGTTGGCGCAGATACTCTGCTACGTGGTCGGGATCCAGCGCTTCGCCAGCATGTGATTCATCGCGTGGCCGTTCGTGGTAGAAGTTATCGGTATGAAAATCTTTGATGCTCATGGCTGTCCGGTCAGGGCTGGAAGGGTATGGATCTATCTTACCCTGTTACAATTGCTGGCACAGCACCCACCTTTCTGGTAATTTCTGCGCCCGTTATCAGATTCCGGCGGTGTGCGCAGCCAGTTTGCGTTAATGCAGTCATTGTCGGCGGGGTTCAAAGGACAGTATGCTCAAAGCGATCAAGCGTATTTTCGGACGTAAAGACTCAGTTGAGCATCACAACAAAGAGGCCGACAAGATGCCTGCAAAATCCAAGGCTGCCAAACCACAAAAACCTGCCAGCAAGACGGCCAAGGTGATAGCGAAAGCAAAGCCCGTCGCCAAGAAAGCGACTGCTAAACCCGTTGCGAAACCGGTTGCTGCAAAAGCCAAAGTGGTTGCAAAAACGAAACCGGCTGCAAAAACGAAAGTGGTTGCCAAAGCAGTCGCCAAACCCGCTGCTAAAAAAGCGCCAGCAAAACCAGCGGCGAAACCTGTTGCCAAACCTGCAGCTAAAAAAGCCCCTGCGAAGCCAGTAGCGAAACCCGCTGCCAAGCCCGCCGCAGCAAAAGCTGCCGCTAAAAAACCGGTGGCCCCCAAAGCGCCAGTAAAACCTGCAGCTAAAAAAGCCCCTGCGAAGCCAGTAGCGAAACCCGCTGCCAAGCCTGCCGCCGCAAAAGCTGCACCGGCGAAAAAAGTTGCACCTGTGAAAGTGGTACCTGCGAAAGTGGTACCAGCAAAAAAAGCGGCCCTAGCAAAAGTTGTCCCAGCAAAAGCTGCACCTGTAAAAGCGGCTGTCCCGGCTAAAAAACCGGCGGCTGTGCCAGCAAAAACCGTACAGAAACCTGTTCCACCATCCCCTGTCAGCACTGTCCAGAAAGCGAGTAGTAGTAAGCCTGTGAGTAGTAGCCAATCATCCAGCAGTAAAAAAGCCACGCGAAAATCCGACTCTGCCAATAGCGGTTTCACGCCTTATCAGGAAAAAATCGGCGAAGATTATATGAACGATGCGCACAAGGCGCATTTCCGTAAACTGTTGCTGGACTGGAAGTCTGACCTGATGCAGGAAGTGGATCGCACGGTCAATCATATGAAAGATGAAGCCGCCAATTTTCCTGATCCCGCTGACCGCGCGACGCAAGAAGAAGAATTCAGTCTCGAATTGCGTGCCCGTGATCGTGAGCGCAAGTTGATCAAGAAAATTGATAGTACGCTTGAGTTGATTGAACAGGACGAGTACGGCTATTGCGAAGCGTGCGGCATCGAGATCGGCGTACGGCGTCTTGAAGCCCGGCCGACAGCCACGTTGTGCATAGACTGCAAAACGCTATCCGAAATCAAAGAGAAACAGATCGGCGGCTGATGATCGCCGCCGACCGCTGCACGGGGCGTTTTGCCCCGTCTCCGTCAGGCCCCCTGCATTTTGGTTCCCTGTTGGCTGCATTGGCCAGTTTTGTCGATGCGCGTGCGCGTGCCGGACGCTGGCTGGTGCGCATGGAAGACCTGGATCCGCCGCGCGAGATGCCGGGAGCCGACAGCCTTATCCTTGCTACGCTGGAAAAACATGCCTTGCACTGGGATGGCACGGTGCTGTACCAGCATTCTTGCCATGCCCGGTACCGGGAAATCCTGGCGGATTTGTCAGCGCGTGGTCTTGCCTACCGTTGTGCCTGCAGTCGTGCGCGTCTGGCGACACTCGGCCATGTCTATGATGGGTACTGCCGTACACACTCCCCCCCGGCTGGACAGACTTGTGCGCTGCGATTGCAACTGCCGGACCAGGTGGTGCAGTTTGAAGATCGCATACAAGGATGGCAGCAGCAGAATCTCGCCAAAGGCGGGGACTGCGTCATTCATCGCAAGGACGGTTTGTTTGCGTACCAGCTGGCGGTGGTGGTGGACGATATCGACCAGGGCGTGACGGATATTGTGCGTGGCAGCGATATTCTGGAATCGACTGGACAGCAAATCTATCTGGGCGGGTTATTGGGTGCGGGAAAGCAGCAGTATGCACACATCCCGGTTGTACTCGGCGCGGATGGCCTGAAGCTCAGCAAGCAGAACCATGCACCGGCGCTGGATGACACGCGGCCATCGTCCAACCTGTGCCGGGCACTGGAGACCCTGAGGCAGAACCCGCCGGGTGGCCTGGACAATGAAACGCCTGAAACCGTATTGAAGTGGGCAGTCACTCACTGGGATATTACTGCAATACCTGGAGTAAACAGCGTTACAGCCTGATTCTGGATTACAGCCTGATCTGGCCGCGAAACACGGTCACGGCTGGGCCGGTCATCATCACAGGCTGGCCTTGCCCCAGCCACTCGATCAACAGGTCGCCGCCAGGCAGTGACACACGCACCGGGTTTGCCAGCCAGCCACGACGGATGCCGGTGACCGCAGCGGCGCAAGCCCCCGTGCCACAGGCCAGCGTTTCACCACTGCCGCGCTCGAATACACGCAGACGGATGTGGTGGCTGTCGATCACCTGCAGGAAACCGGCATTCACACGTCTGGGAAAACGGGGATGGTGTTCTATGGCTGGTCCAAGGGTTGATACCGGTGCCGTATCCACATGGTCGACCCGGACTACGCAATGGGGATTGCCCATGGACACCGCACTGATATCCAGCTGTTGGCCATCCACATCCAGCGTGTAGCTGTCGGCCTCGCAAGGAGCCTCAAAGGGAATCAGTGCAGGGATGAATTGTGGAACGCCCATATCAACGCACACGCGTTCATCCTGCAGCACATTGAGCTCGATGATGCCGCCGAGCGTTTGCACCCGTATCCGGTGTTTGTTGGTGAGCCGTTGTTCGCGCACAAAGCGGGCAAAGCAGCGCGCGCCGTTGCCGCATTGCTCGACCTCGCTGCCGTCAGCATTGAAAATGCGGTAGCGGAAATCGACATCCGGCGAATCCGGCGCTTCTACAATCAGTACCTGGTCGCAGCCGATACCCAGATGGCGGTCAGCAATCAGCCGTACCTGCTCGCTGGTCAGGTAGCCGCGCTGGGAAATGAAATCGAAGACGGCAAAGTCATTGCCGAGTCCGTGCATCTTGCTGAATTTGAGCAGCATGGCCGTTCATCAGGGTTCAATAAGCCAGCAGTATAAGATGCGCAGCGGGCGGCTGTCATACGCATCGTCAAATAGCGAGCCAACCATCCAGTACGGCTGCCAGTTCTTCCGTGCCTTGTCTCGAGAGGGATGAAAATAACTGCACGCTTGTCTTGTCGCCCCAGGGGGCCAGTAATTTGCGCACCTTGAACAATTCCTGTTGCGCGGGACCGCGATTCAGTTTGTCGGCCTTGGTCAGTACGCAGTGCACGGGCAGTCCGGTATTTTTGGCCCAGTCGAGCATGTTGCAGTCAAACTCTTTCAGCGGATGGCGAATATCCATCAACAGGACAAGTCCGCGCAGTGTTTCCCGTCGCCGCAAATAATCTTCCAGATGCAACTGCCATTCGTCTTTGGTGGCGTGAGACACCTTGGCGTAGCCATAGCCGGGAAGATCAACCAGGCGCTGACGGGCGTCGTAATCGATGGCGAAGAAGTTGATTAACTGGGTGCGCCCAGGCGTTTTACTCGTGCGCGCCAGATGACGGTTGTCGGTCAGCACGTTGATGCAGCTGGACTTGCCGGCATTCGAGCGGCCGGCAAAGGCAACTTCAGCACCTTCGTCAGCAGGGCATTCCGCAAGACGGGAGGCGCTGGTCACAAAGCGGGCGCGGCGAAAGTCAGCCAGGGAGAGCGGGGGCATGGCAGTGTCATTCCTCAATTATCCTGCCCTGTCGGTGCTTTCTACCGTTCGGCGGGATGGCAGTATATAATGCCGCGGTTTTTTTAGGGGAACACTCTTGATGGTGGAGAGCCCCTGCGTGTTACCCTTGTTTCAACCCCGTAACGCTTCACGATGTGGTGAATACATGAAATCCCTGATTAGCAAAAGCCTTCTATTTCTTGGTCTTGCCGTTGCAGTTCCTGTCATGGCGGGTGATGCTGCAGCGGGCAAGGCGTTGACCGCCGCCTGCGCGGCTTGTCACGGTGCCGACGGCAACAGCATGGCCCCAACGTTCCCTAAACTGGCGGGTCTGGGTGAGAAATATTTGTTCAAGCAACTGGAAGATATCCAGAAGGGCGCAGCAAAAGGCGGGCGCGACGTTCCTGAAATGACAGGCCAGCTGACAAACCTCAGCACGGTGGACCTGGAAAATATTGCTGCGTATTACGCCAGCAAGGAAATGGGATTGTCCGGCTCCAAAGATGACAAGGAACTGCTTGAGCTTGGTGCGAGAATTTATCGCGCAGGCAATAAAGATGTTGGTGTTCCAGCCTGTATCGGTTGCCACTCACCCACTGGTGCAGGTAACGCGCCAGCAGGATTCCCCAAACTGGGCGGACAGCATGCAGACTACATTGCCAAACAACTGCGGGATTTCCGCGCCGGCGCGGAGTACAGTGACAAGGGTCGCCGCAATGATGGCGATGCCCGCACCATGCGTTCTGGCGTGGCACGCATGAGCGACCGCGAAATCGATGCAGTGGCGAATTACATCGCCGGCTTGCACTGAGGAACTACGGTTTGTTTGCAGCATCAAAAGGCGGCATCGAGCCGCCTTTTTTATTTAGATCGTTTTTTTCACAGGAGAGCAACATGAAACAATTGATAACCTCATTGCTGCTGATCGGTAGTTTCTTGCCTTTTATGGCCCAGGCACAAGCCCCGGTTGCGCCACAAACATCCGTGGAAAAATATCAGGCGGGCAAACACTATCAAGTGATTGCTGTGCCAGTCCGTACGGCCAATCCGGACAAGATCGAAGTGAATGAAGTGTTCTGGTATGGTTGCCCGCATTGCTACCATTTTGAAGCGATACTCGAGCCATGGGCAAAAAAACTGCCTGACGATGTAGATTTTCAACAGACGCCCGCCATATGGCGCCCGGCTATGGAAGTCCATTCCCGTGCGTATTACGCGGCAAAACAATTGAATGTGCTGGATGCCATGCATCCGATTATTTTCAAGGCGATGATTGACGAGAAAAAAGCGCTGTCAAACGAAAACGATATCGCCGCATTGTTTGTTGCGCACGGTATTGATGATGCAGCGATCCGCAAAGCCTATAACTCTTTTTCCGTGCAGTCACAAACCCGTCAGGCAGATGCGCGTGTCCGTAGTTATGGCGTGCAAGGCACCCCGGAAATTATCGTGAATGGCAAGTACCGCGTGTCTTCCAACGAGACAGGGTCACAGGAAGCCATGTTGTCTGTGGCCAGTTTCCTGATCGAGAAAGAGCGTCAGGGAAAGGGCGGTAAGAAATAAAAATACCTGATGGATGTTTCCGGGTTACTGGATGGGCTCAATGATGCCCAGCGCGAAGCTGTCAGTGCATCGCCAGAAAACCAGCTGATTCTGGCTGGTGCCGGCAGTGGCAAAACGCGTGTGCTGGTGCATCGTATTGCCTGGTTGATCCAGGTAGAAAATGTTGCGCCCCACGCCATCCTTGCGGTGACGTTTACCAACAAGGCGGCGCGTGAAATGCGCAACCGGCTGGAAGAAAAACTGGGCGGTGCCGCGCGGCATTTGTGGGTAGGAACGTTCCATAATCTGGCGCACCGCCTGCTTAAACAGCATTGGCGCGATGCAAACCTGCCGGAGCAATTCCAGATCCTCGATAGCGATGACCAGCTGCGGCTGATCAAGCGCGTGATGAAAAATCTTGAAATTGACGAAGGCCGTTGGCCAGCAAAACAGACGCAATGGTATATCGGCGGACAAAAAGACGAAGGCAGGCGCGCGAGTTATTTGCAGCGTACGGGAGATTTACATACTGATACGCTGATAAAAATCTATACGGCATACGAAGAGGCCTGTCAGCGCGGCGGGTTGGTGGATTTCGGCGAATTGTTGTTGCGGTCGCATGAGCTATGGCTCAACAAGCCAGAGCTGCTGGCGCATTACCAGCAGCGCTTCCGTTTTCTGTTGGTTGACGAATTCCAGGATACCAATACGATCCAATACGCATGGTTGCGCGTGCTGGCGGGTGGCCAATCCTATATCACGGCAGTGGGTGATGATGACCAGTCCATTTATGGCTGGCGTGGCGCACAGATTGAAAATATCCAGCGGTTCACGCAGCATTTCCCGAATGTGCATACGGTGCGTCTTGAACAGAATTACCGCTCAACGGCCACGATATTAAAAGCCGCCAATGCGGTTATCGATAACAATCGCGGCCGCATGGGCAAGGAATTGTGGACAGACAGTGTCGAGGGTGACCTGATTTCTGTATTTGCGGCATTCAATGAACAGGAAGAAGCACGTTTTATTGTTGATCGCATCAGCGCCTGGGTAGAAAGTGGCGGTTTGCGGCGGGATTGCGCATTGCTATACCGTTCCAATGCACAATCGCGCGCACTGGAAGAAGCATTATTACAGCGGGGGTTGCCGTATGTGGTGTACGGCGGGCAAAAGTTTTATGACCGCCTTGAAATCCGCAATGCGCTGGCGTATTTGCGTTTGATCTGGAATCGCCATGATGATCCGGCGTTCGAGCGCGTGATCAATACGCCAACACGCGCTATCGGGGAACGCACAGTAGAAGATATCCGCGCCTATGCGCGCGAACGCGATTGTTCATTGTGGCAAGCAGCCGACGAGCTGACACAAACCGGTCGCATGACAGCACGTGCCAGCAATGCTGTGCGCAGCTTTATTTCGTTGATCAATCGGCTGGATGTGGAAACGCGCGAAGAGCCACTGCATAAAATAGCTGATCATGCGATAACAGCCAGTGGCTTGCTTGATTTTCACCGCAATGAAAAAGGCGAGAAGGGATTGAGTCGCGTAGAAAACCTGCAGGAACTTGTGGGGGCGTGCAAGGCATTTGAACCGGAAGACAGTGAGGAGCCGGTGCTCGGCCAGTTTCTGGCCACCACCGCGCTGGATGCTGGCGATGCACAAGCAGAACCAGACAGTGACAGCGTGCAACTGATGACATTGCATTCTGCCAAAGGGCTGGAGTTTCCATTGGTGTTTATCACCGGCGTGGAAGAAAACCTGTTCCCGCACAAGATGTCGATGGATGAACCGGGGCAGCTCGAGGAAGAGCGGCGTCTGTGTTATGTCGGCATCACCCGCGCGGAAAAAAAATTGTATATCACTTATGCGGAAAGCCGTCGCCTGCATGGCAGTGATGCGTTCAATATGCCATCGCGGTTTATTCGTGAAATCCCGTCAGACTTGCTGGAAGAAGTGCGGCCACGCACCAAGGTCACGCGCCCCGTTTATCATTCAAGAGGGGATCACTCGCAACCTGCCATGCATCCTTCCCTGCGCCAGAAAGAAACCAGCGACGGTGAATTTCGCCTGGGCCAGCGCGTGTTCCATCCGATCTTTGGCGAAGGAATTATTCTCAACGTAGAAGGTAACGGGCCGCGCACAAGAGTGCAGATCAATTTCGATACCGATGGCACAAAATGGTTGATGTTGTCACACGCCAATATTGGCGCGGCCTGACAATCTACAGTGAATAGTCCATGATCAGCGGGGAGTGATCGGAGAAACGCTCGTCCTTGTATATTTCAACGCGTTTGATTTTATCGCGCAGTGATGGCGACACAATCTGGTAATCAATCCGCCAGCCTACGTTTTTAGCCCATGCTTGCCCGCGGTTAGACCACCAGGTGAACTGGTCTTCTTCCTGGTTGATGACGCGGAATGCATCAACAAAGCCGACGTCATCAAACAAGGTATCGAGCCACGCGCGCTCTTCTGGCAAGAAGCCGGAGTTTTTCAGGTTGCCTTTCCAGTTTTTCAAGTCGATGGGTTTGTGCGCAATGTTCCAGTCACCGCACAGGATGTAGTCGCGACCATCTTTCACTTGTTTTTTCAGGATGGGCAGATAGCGATCCAGGAAATCAAACTTTTTTTCCTGTGCGGCATCGCTGCTGGAGCCGGAGGGCAGATACAGCGATACGACGGACAGTTTGCCAAAGTCTGCTTGCAGGTACCTGCCCTCAGTATCGGCAGACGGCCAACCCAGCCCTGTGATCACGCGATCCGGTTTGCGTTTCGAGAACAGGGCTGTGCCACTGTAACCTTTCTTTTCCGCATCAAAATAATGGCAGTGATAACCCTGCGGACAGAACATCTCGTGTTCGAGCTGGTCGCGTTGTGCTTTGGTTTCCTGGATGCAGATAACATCCGCTTGCCGGGTTTGCAGCCAGTCAAAAAACCCTTTTTTCGCAGCAGAGCGTATGCCGTTGGTATTGGCGGTGATCACGCGGAACATCAGTCAAGCATTTCCATATCAGTCAAGCTTTACCATATCAGTTAAACATCTCCAGCAACTGCAAGCCCGGGTCTTCGGCACGCATAAACGTTTCGCCCACCAGAAATGCATTCACGCCATGGCCGCGCATCGCTTTCACATCATCAATACTGTGGATGCCACTTTCTGTGACGACGATGCGGTCGTCCGGGATAACAGGCAACAATTCGTAAGTGGTGCTGAGCGTGGTGTTGAACGTGTGCAGGTCGCGGTTGTTGATGCCGACCAGCTTGTTGTCCAGTTGCAAAGCCAGTAACAGCTCTGCTGTATTGTGTACTTCCACCAGCACATCCAGCCCGGCTTCGATGGCGCAAGCATTCAACTCACGCAATTGTGTTTCTTCCAGTGCTGCAACAATCAGCAGGATGCAATCAGCACCCAGTGCACGCGCTTCCCAGATCTGGTATGGGTCAATCGTGAAGTCCTTGCGCAACACAGGCAGTTTAGTGGCGTTACGCGCCTGTTGCAGGTACTCGTCACAACCCTGGAAAAAGTCCACATCGGTCAACACAGACAGACAAGCCGCGCCACCTTTCTCATAAGAGCGTGCAATTTCTTCTGGATAGAATTTCTCGCGAATTACGCCCTTGCTGGGCGAGGCTTTCTTGATTTCAGCGATAACAGCCGCGTCACCATTTTTCAGCTTGCGCTCGACGGCAGCTACAAATCCACGGGGAGGGGTTTGTGCTTTTGCGCGCTGTTGTTGTTCGGCCAGGGACACTTTCTGCAGGCGATCACGCACTTCCTCCTGCTTGCGGGCAATGATTTTTTTCAGGATAGTCGGTGTGTTCAAGTTAGTCGGTGTGTTCATGCTGTTTCCCGTTTCGTCTTACACATGCTGTGTGAAGACAGCAAATTCCTGCAGTTTTTCCCAGGCGATGCCTGTGCCCAGTATGTCGCGCGCCATATCGACACCTTGCTGCAATGTGCTGCACAGGTTGGCGGCGTAGATGGCGGCGCCCGCGTTGAGCGCGACGATGTCTGCAGCGGCGGAATGGTTGTCGGTCAATGCTGTTTTTACCAGCACCAGGCTTTGTGTTGCATCGTCTATGCGCAAACTGTCCAGCGGATGCGTTTTCAAGCCGAGTGATTCGGGCGTGATGGTATATTCACGGATGTCACCATCTTTTAGTTCAGCGACAAACGTGGGCGCAGCGAGACTGATTTCATCAAGCCCGTCTTCGGAGTGCACAACCAGCACATGTTCACTGCCAAGGTTTTTCAGCACTTCTGCCAGTGGCCTAACCAGATTTTTGTCGAATACACCGAGCACCTGGTTCGGTGCAGCAGCCGGATTGGTCAACGGCCCCAGCACGTTGAAAATCGTGCGTACACCGATCTCACGGCGCGGGCCAATGGCGTGTTTCATGGCGCTGTGATGTTTAACCGCAAACATAAAGCCCACACCGATTTCATTCACACACTTCGCGACTTGTTCCGGCGCAAGGTCAAGATTCACGCCAGCTGCTTCGAGTAAATCTGCGCTGCCGGATTTTGATGTCACCGAACGGTTGCCGTGTTTGGCGACAAACCCTCCCGCACACGCGACCACGAATGCACTGGCAGTGGAAATATTGAATAGCGGGATACCGCTGCCGCCGGTGCCACAGGTATCAACAAGGTGTTTTCGCTTAACACGCAATTCAACTTTGTTCGACAGCTCGCGCATCACTTGCGCTGCTGCGGTAATTTCGGTAACGGTTTCGCCTTTCATGCGCAACGCCACCAGAAACGCACCAATCTGTGCTGGCGTGGCTTCGCCGGTCATGACAGCCATCATCGCGGCATGCATGTCGGCCTGCGTGAGGTCGCGCCTCTCGATGAGCTGTTGCAGGGCTTTCTGGATAATCATCCCTTCATCCCGAGCGGATTGTTCATTAACAAAAAGTTTTTGAGCAGTGCGTGACCGTGTTCACTGAGAATGGATTCCGGATGGAACTGCACGCCTTCCAGAATAAAATCCTTGTGGCGCACGCCCATGATCTCGTCCACGCTGCCATCATCCAGCTGTGTCCATGCGGTGATCTCGAGACAATCCGGCAGCGATGCTTTCTCTATGATCAGCGAGTGGTAGCGTGTTGCATTGAACGGGGAGGGCAGGTTGGCGAATACGCCCTTGCCGTTGTGATGGATAGCGGACACCTTGCCATGCATCACCTGCCGCGCCCGCACGACTTTGCCGCCCATAGCCTGCCCGATGCTCTGGTGGCCGAGGCACACACCGAGGATAGGCAGCTTGCCCGCGAGCCGGGTAATTACTTCCAGCGACACGCCGGCTTCAGTGGGCGTGCAGGGGCCGGGCGAAATCACAATACGCTCCGGCGCCAGCGCGATGATCTCGTCGACCGTCAGCTCGTCGTTGCGGATCACCTTCACGTCGGCTTTCAGCTCGCCGAGGTACTGCACCACGTTCCAGGTGAAGGAGTCATAGTTATCGATCATAAGCAGCATAAACGCGCTAACCCCTTCATTTTATTGCGCCTTACTGCGCTGTACTTGATTTGGTACCCCCAATAGTACCCCCAATTTCATTTGCTGCAGGTGGCGTGAGAGGTGACTCCAAAGGAGGGAGGTATTTTCGCCGGAATCCGCCAGCAAAGGAACCTGTTTCGCGTTTCGGCACTGCCAGTCGCATAAAATGAATTGGCGAATCACAGAGCGACTCCTCCATCTCTGCATTATTGAACAAGACTCATGCCGGTTACTTATCTAAGTCAGTCTTAAAGGTGTCTTCTGGCAGCGCCCACTTCTTCTCGTCAATCGTGAGTTTGAGTATTGTCCGTATTCATCACGCTAGGCGAAGTTGGCCCAAAGAGGACTGACACAGGCTCGTGCGTCATCACCCCAATGTCATTAAGTTTTTCATAAATCATCAGCTCGACGATTGTGGATATCGGAAGCTGGTAATTGGTAGACAAACGGTTCAACTCCTCGGCCGCCTTGTGTTTTACGGAGAAAGAAATGGGGGCTTTTTCGAATCTTCGCCTGTATTGAGCGTAGGCACGCTTCATTCGCTCGATGTGTTGATTCGCATTCAAAACTGACCCGGAGGGGGTGCGGCGTAAAACTTGGACTG
>ERZ724527.199-NODE-199-length-30546-cov-6.571578_pt1 | contig 30546 bp, 28 predicted proteins | sample MGYA00376060_ERZ724527 | MGnify/ENA primary metagenome ERZ724527 (study PRJEB28724, sample SAMN07190886) | activated sludge metagenome | isolation source: activated sludge of sewage treatment plant in Hong Hong | place: USA: Christiansburg, Virginia | collected...
TTCTCATTGTATGCGTTTTTAATACTTCATATTTCATATATGTTTTCTCGACCCTTTCACTCCCTTTAAATTTGTAAATGGTTACATAATCAAATAATTCTGCTAGCTCTCCTAATTCTTTTAAATATTCATTCATTTTTTGATTTGAAATCACGGGCAAAACACGACCATCACTTAATCCTTTATATTTTTTAATAATTGCCTTTGCATATTTATTTAAAGGAATGTATAATGCTTGAGATAAATGACCTTTTTCGGGAACATTTACCCATATATCATTAATAATATGTTTATGCAATAATCGTTTATAATCACCATACCTTTGTCCCGTAAAACATCCAAAACAAAATACATCTCTAACCTGAGCTAAATATTCATTATCTATCTTTAAGTTATATAGGTGCATCAGTTCGTCCCATGTTAAATATATGATTGCGGGTTCTTTTTCGGCTTCGTTTTCATATTTTTCAAACTCAAAATTTTTATTATAACCTCTTTTTTTCGACCATCTTAAAAAACCTATAAATGTGGACATATATTTAACTACTGTATTATGTGTAACACCTTGCTCATTTTCTCCGCATTTTGTAATTAAGAAATTTTTGAATTTTTCAATAAAAGTTAATGAAACATCATAAAAGGAAATATTTCTCCTATTACCACAATATTTTTTTAAATGATTTAAGGTAGAAGTGTATTTTTTAATTGTGTTTTCTGCTAATGATACCTTATTTAGTTCAATAAATTCATCAAATACATCAAAAATGTTTTTATCTCCACTATTTAATCCTTTATTTTTTGAATTTTTTAAACCATCTCTTAAATATTCTAGTGTAATCGGTATTTTTAAAGCGATTGCTGTGTCATATAGATTAGTAAATTCTGAACCTAATCTATTAAGTTCTTTGTTTATTTTTGGAGATTCAGCAGTATTTCTTCTTGCCATCCCTTTATGAAGCCTTTTTTTTCCTAATAAATTTCCGTTTTTATCTCTTTCTAAGCCATCATCCCATTTATCTAGGTCAATTTTTAATCCTGTAAAATATTCAAATCTCTTGCCGTCAAAACTGTAATTTAGTTTGATAGGTAGGTTTTTTGTTAATAGTTCACCCGTTGATTTATCTTTTCGCTTTTCTAAAGAAAACATTATTTCAGTCATAATTTTATATTTACACTCTAATTTACACTCAAAATTCGATTTATCCTATAGGACTGTGTAAGATTTTATAAGAATAAAATACACTACTATGTATTGATTATCAAGTATATATGAAAATATTAAGATTGTATAAAACTGTGTTGGAATATTTCAATAGTCCCGTACGGGCTACGAAAGTAGTAAAACACTCAAGCGAAAGCTTGGGTGTTTTTTGTTTTATTGGCGTTATGATGAAAATCAAGTTTTGAACTGACGATACTCAAATAAAAAAAGCCGGAAATTATGTTATCTTAGTATTAAAAATAAATAGCATGACACCAGTAGAAAATTTACATTATGCCATAGGAGAGTTAGCTATTGCAATAGCTCGTGCTGATGGTGAAATACAAAAAGAAGAGCGTGAGCAATTTCACAAACTTGTGGAAGCTGAGTTACGCAATAAAGATTATGCCTTTGATATTTCTGACATAATTTTTAAAGTGATGGATAAGCAAAAGGTTTCTTCTACAGCAGACGCATACAACTCAGCTATGAAAGAAATAAAAATGAACAGCCATTACTTGAGCCCCGAATTAAAAGCAACTTTTATTAAAGTGATGGAGAAGGTCGCTAATGCCTACAAACCTGTAACTCTTAATGAAATGTTGTTAATTGAAAAATTTAAAGAAGATATCGCTCCTATTCATGGAGATCCTATTTATTACAGCAAGTAATTGAAAAATAATAAAGCACCTTTATTGGTGCTTTTTATTTTTGTATATAAATGCATTTTCTGTAGAAGTTAAACAAGCAAAAAATGAATATACTGTGTTAAAAAATCCGAAAAGTGTAATTTATTAACCTATAAAACCATCCTAAATTAAAGTATTTTTATAAATTAGTACCTTATTAGTATTCAAATTTTAAAATACACCTATGAAAAAAATAGTTTTATTAGCAGCAGCAATAACCTGTTTAGTAACATCAGTTAGCGCTCAAAAAAAAGAGAAGCCTTATAAAGAAATATTTTATAAAGACATCTTAACTGAATTTAATGATATGACCGTTTCAACAAATAATGGTGTTTCAGATAAGGAAATGACCAAGTTTAAATTGAAAATTACAAATAAAACAAATGACGTTTTAATTTTTAAACCAGAGGAAAGTGTTATTAAAGCAGCAAAAGAAGTAAAGCCTAAAGAGAAATGGATGTACATTTATGCTTCAGAATCGGATTCAAAAGTAATTAATGCCATGGGACCTGATTTTTTAATGCCATACTCTTATGTATTGAGTGGTATGTATAAAGTTTCTACTTCCGGTAAAGCAATCGAAACACCTAATTTTCAATTACCAGCTTCACAAAATGAATTTACATCTGGTCCATTTTCATGTACAATGTTAAGTTTAACTAAAGAATCAGATAAAACAGAAGTTAAATTTGAGTGTAAGTACACTGGTGATAAGGTAGGGGTTATCCAACCAGGAAGATCAGCTGTTAAATTACCTGATGGAACTGAGATTGCTAACGAAAAAAAAGCGGGACTTTTATCTAGCAATAATCCAATTATTTTAATGAAAGGAAAGTCTGAAAAAGTAACTTTTAAATGGAACAGAATGGATGGTGGAAGAGCTCAAGATATGCAAAAAATTAAATTAGAGGTTTTATTCCGTAATACATTCTCTGAAGTAGATTTAGAAAAAATGAATGACGAAACCATCAATTTTGAAATTGATGAAACATTAAGTAAAAAATAATTTTGATAATTTTTTAAATTTAAATAGCCCGATTCTTCGGGCTATTTTTTTTGTACCTTGTTCCTCTAATGAAGAATAGCCAAACCAAAATAAATACGATGAAACTGGTTTTAGCCATCAGTTTTGTATTAATGGGATTAAAGTTTTTGGCGTATTATTTAACGCATTCTGATGCAATTTTAACGGATGCCATCGAGTCCATTGTAAATATATTAGCAGGTTCGTTTGCCTTATATAGTTTGTACTATGCCGCTAAACCAAAAGATGAAGATCACCCCTATGGTCACGGTAAAATTGAGTTTTTATCTACTGGTGTTGAGGGTGGAATGGTAACTCTAGCTGGTGCAGCTATGTTAATTAAAGGAATAGCTTCTATGTTTAGTCCACATGATTTAGAGAATGTAGATATTGGTTTAGTGATTTCTGTTTTTTCGGGGCTAGTTAATTTTTTATTAGCTAGGGTTTTAATTAAAAAAGGAACTGCTTTGCATTCATCAACTATGGTAGCTGACGGTAAGCATTTACTAACAGATACATGGAGTAGTGTAGGATTAGTTATTGGTTTAGTAGTTATTTATTTTACGCATTTATTTTGGATTGATTATGTAATAACCATTGGACTAGGTATTTTAATTATTTACACGGGAATTAATTTAGTGAAAGAATCCATTTTTAATTTATTGGATAAAGCCGATGTTGGAAAAATAGAGCATTTAATTGCTGTGTTAAATACGAAGCGTAATCCAAGTTGGATTGATATTCATAATTTAAGAGTAGTAAAATATGGTTCTGTTGTTCATGTTGATTGCCATATGACCTTGCCATGGTATTATACTTTGGAAGAATCTCATAAAGAAGTAGATGATTTAGATAAATTAGCTACTACCGAATTTAGCCATGAAATCGAATTTTTTATTCATGCCGATCCTTGTTTACCTAAGTCTTGCTCCATTTGCGAAATGAAAGATTGCAAAGTGAGAAAAAATGATTTTGTAAAACGATTAGAATGGAACATGAGTAATGTTTTACCGGATACAAAGCATACTGCTATTTAGTAGTATAGATTCTAGAGTCTCAGTCACTCACCTATGTTGTTGGATTGTTATTTTCAATTTCTTTTTTTATTTCGAAAGGTAGATTGTAGTTTATTCTTTTAGCAATTTCATTTATTGTCAGCAGGTAATGGTACTTGTTTAAATGCAAATGATTATGGAGTTCGTACTTATTATACAATTCTATAAGTTGCTTCAAACTATTTTCAGTTCCTTTGCCACGAAGTATTGAGTAAATTGGATAATTATCTTTTAGTCCATGGAAATTGATTTTCTCTATCAGCTCGTCTTCGCTTAGGTCTTTGTATTTCAAGACTTCACTTTCAATTTCATCTTCTACAATTGTTTTCCAATCTTTGTTACCATGTTTTATTTTATTGTATACATAGGTAACAAAGAAGAAGAAGCCAAGTCCAATTAATATGTATTTAATGATTGTCATTTAGTAATTTCTGTTTACGAATATAAACTATAACTAAACTATTTCCTTTGCCTTCTCTTTCAAAAAAACTAAAGCAGCTTCTCGTTCATTAGGTATTATACCATCTAAAATTGCATCTTTTAAAGCGTTCTTTAAATCACCTACTTTTTTACAAGGCGTTAAATTAAATATCTCCATAATCTCTTCACCACTCACTGGTGGTTGCCAATTACGAATTTTATCTTTCTCTTCAAGTTCTTTTAGTTTCTCACGAACTAACTCGAAGTTCTGTAAATAGCGTTTTACTTTATTTGGATTTTTTGTAGTGATATCTGCTTCGCATAAAGCCATTAAATCATCAACATCATCGCCAGCTTCAAATAAAACACGGCGCACGGCGCTATCAGATATTTCTGTTTTGGCTAATACAATGGGACGTAAATGAAGGAGTACTAACTTTTGCACGTACTTCATTTTTTCGTTTAAAGGTAAGCGTAGGTTTTCAAATATTTTCGGTACCATTCGAGCACCTTTATCTTCATGGCCGTGGAAAGTCCAGCCATGCTCAGGTTCAAAACGTTTGGTGGCAGGTTTTGCAATATCATGTAAAATAGCAGCCCAACGCAACCATAAGTTATTACTCTTTTTTGCGGTGTTATCTAATACTTCTAAGGTATGGTAAAAATTATCTTTATGCGATTTGCCATTAATGGTTTCTACTCCATATAATTTGACCATTTCAGGAAAAATTAAATGCAATAAACCTGTATCAAATAATAATTTAAAACCAATGGATGGAATAGGAGAGAGGATGATTTTATTTAATTCATCCGTAATGCGTTCTTTAGAAACAATACTAATGCGAGCTTTATTTTTTGAAATGGCATCTAATGATTCTTTTTCAATTGTGAATCCTAACTGTGATGAAAAACGAATGGCGCGCATCATGCGTAATGGATCGTCACTGTATGTAACTTCAGGTTCTAAAGGAGTACGAAGTATTTTGTTTTCAATATCTCCAACACCATTAAATGGGTCTAATAATTTCCCGAAATTAGATTTACTTAACCCAATTGCCAAAGCATTAATGGTAAAATCTCTTCTATCTTGATCGTTCTCTAAAGTACCGTCTTCAACAATAGGTTTGCGAGAATCGCGGTTATAAGATTCTTTTCGAGCACCTACAAATTCAATTTCTAAATCATTGATTTTAACTTGCGCTGTACCAAAATTTTTAAACACAGAAAGGTGTGCTTCTTCTCCTAATTGTTTGTGAACTAATTCAGCTAATTCAATGCCTTTACCAATAGTAACTACATCAATGTCTTTACTATCTCTTCCTAAATAAATATCACGCACAAAACCACCAATCACATAGGCGTCAACACCCAACTGATTAGCGCAATCGGCAATGGTTTTAAATATAGGATGAGTTAAATGCTTGTCCACTTAGTAAAAGTAAGGGTATTTTTTGAATTTATCTCCCGCAAATTTCGCGGATTAATGCAGATGAAGTTTAGCGAATAAAAATCTGCGGACATTTGCGATATCTGCGGGAACTTTTACGAATACTTCACCAACTTATCTTCAAAAAATAAATCTTTATTACCAGCATGCATTTTCATATTAATTAATAATTCTTCGCATCCATTGTTCAAAGTAGTTGTTCTGATTTTATCGACTAAATCAAAAATTTCTTTATAGGTTCCTTCAACAACGGTTTCAAACGGACAAACCAAATGTTTTAGTTTTGATTCTTTAATGCAGGCAATAGCTCTATCAATTAATTCAATTTTGTCTGCAGTACATTTTGTAGGCAATAATTGAATGGTAACGTTTATTTTGAAGTTATTCATGATGTATGTTTAGATAGTAAATGTATGAAGGATTTGTGAAGTCTTGTTGCGGTGACAAGAGTATTGTACTAAACAGTTAAAGCCGCTAATTTACTAGACATTGTATTTACCAATTCTCGCAAAGGTTTTTCGGCCATGGCTTTGATAAATGGATTCATGTCGCCTTCTAACTCAACATTAGTTTGTTGATTTTCTAACAAATGAATATGTAATGTAAACACAAATTTTGCAATACCTGTCGTTTCAAAAGTAATACGAGATTTTGGTAAACGTTCCTTAATTTTTATAGTTAAAGGCATTAAACCTTTAATACCAAATGAACATTGTTCGGAGGTACATTCAAAATCTTGAATTTTATCTTCTGGTAATAAATGTTTGAAATTGTTGAAATCACCCATAAAATCAAACAACGTATCTGTTGATGATTTTGCAGAATGAGTTTCGCTTAGTATGCTAAAATGAGCCAAGAGTATAAATTATTGTTTCCAGGTTGAAGGACTTTCTCTCCATTGTTTTAATGGCTCTAAATCTGCTTCATTAATGTATTTGTGTTTTAAAGCCACTTCAATTAAGGTGTTATAATCGCATAAGGTAGTTAAAGCACAATTTGCTTTTTTCATGTTTTCAGTTGCTTCATCAAAACCATAAGTGAAAATGGCAACCATACCTTTTACATTACAGCCTTGTTCACGCAAAGCATCTACTGCTTTAATACTGCTTCCGCCAGTTGAAATTAAATCTTCAATGACTACTACGCTTTGATCTTTTTCAACAACACCTTCCACCATGTTAGTTAAACCATGTTTTTTTGCTTCGCTACGCACATACACAAATGGCAAACCCATATCTTGTGCAATTAAAGCGCCTTGTGCAATTCCTCCTGTTGCTACACCAGCAATCACATCAGGCTTTCCAAATTGATCATTAATCACATTAACGTATTGTTGACGGATATAAGTTCTAATTTGTGGATAAGATAATGTTTTGCGGTTGTCGCAGTAAATAGGTGATTTCCAACCCGAAGCCCAAGTAAATGGTTGTTCTGGTTGAAGTTTAATTGCTTTGATTTGTAATAAAAATTCGGCAACTTTATGCGCGGCATCAAATGGTGTCATTGTCATAGGGCGTCAAAAATAGCAGTATTTACGGTACAAAACACATCAAATTATGAACATCACGATATATTATTTGTCGAAAAAAATTATCCTTCAACAAAAAAATCAAAGTACAGAAAATCAATCATTTAAAAATTTAGATGCCTTAAAAAAATCAGAAATACTAGATGAGTTTGTTAAATTTGCAGATGAACCTTCGGAAACTTTATTAACTTTTGAAACCGAAAATTTAGAAAACGGACTCGAGAAATTTAGAAAAGCATTCAAATATATTTATGCCGCAGGTGGTTTAATTGAAAAAGGCGACACATTTTTATTCATTTTTAGATTAAAGCGTTGGGATTTACCAAAAGGTAAATTAGATATGGGAGAAGGCCCAGAAGAAGCTGCCATTAGAGAATGCGAAGAGGAATGTGGTATTACTCAATTAACTATCACTAAAACCTTAGAACCAACGTATCATATTTATCCTCATAAAGGTGCTTATGCACTTAAGAAAACATATTGGTATAGTATGACAACCAAGCATGAAGGCACTTTGGTGCCGCAATTGGAGGAAAGTATTGAAAGAGTAGAGTGGTTTAATAAATCTCAAATTAAAGAACAGGTGATTTCAAATACGTACCCTGCTATTTTACAGGTAATTAAGGATTTGGTTTAAACCCTCACCCTCAATCCCTCTCCCTCAGGGAGAGGGAAGCGCTCCCTTCTCCATGAGGGAGAAGGGTCGTGGATGAGGGAGCCTCACTTTCACTAAATAATTTAGAAAAATAATCTAAACTTATTTAGAATTCGTTATATTTGTTTAGACAAGTTATAAATTAAACACTCATGGGTATTAAAAAAACATTGTTAGAAGATATTGCCAAAGAACTAAATGTATCAAAAACATTAGTATCAATGGTTATTAACGGCAAAGGCGATGCTTACGGCATTAGTAAAAAAACACAGGAAAAAGTGTTAGCTAAGGCTGGAGAAATGGAATATACGCCTAACGTGTTTGCGCGTGCTTTGAGAACAGGTAAAAGTCATTTAATTGGATTGTTAGTAGCCGATATTTCCAATCCTTTTTATTCTAACATCGCGAAGTATGTTGAAAAAGAATTAGCCGCAAAAGGTTATAATTTAATGATTTGCAGTACAGATGAGAATGTAGAGAGAGAAGAGAAGTTAATTAGTTTATTTGCCGAACAACACATGATTGATGGTTTAATCATTGCTACTACCAATACATCTGGCGAGTATTTTAAAAAAGAGCGTTTACGTAATTTTCCTATTGTATTTATTGATCGTTACTTGCCAGATATTGAATCAAATTATGTAGTTGCTAATAATTACCAAGGTTCTTTTGAATTAACCGATTTATTAATTCATAAAGGCTGCAAAAATATTTTAGCATTAAATATTACGCCTTCTCACATCAGTTCTTTAACAGAACGTATTAAAGGTTATAAAGATGCTTTAAAGAAATATGATATTCAATTTAAAGACGAAAATCTGATGGAAATTTCTTTCAATAATATCCAGAAGGACGTGAGAGAGAAACTATTAAAACGTTTAAAGCAATCTAATAAAATTGATGCAATTTATACGTTGAATAACCATATTGCAACAGCATGCTTAAATGTGTTTAACGAGATTGGTTTTGATGCCAAAAAAGAAGGCGTTTTATTCGCTTCTTTTGATGATATCAGCTTATTTGATTTTGTGAAACCAAATATTATTTCGGTATCTCAACCGGTAGAGCAAATAGGTATTGAAGCAGCTAACCTAGCTTTACAATTAATTGATGATAAGGGTAGCAACTCTGGAGTTAAAAAAATAGTTTTACCAACCTCAATTATTTCTCGGAATTAAGATTAGGTAATACTATTAGGGTGTGCCGGCGCAAAAGAGGCAGCGCCGTCGGGCTGAACCGCTGCAATCTTTGTATACGCTACCGCTATACAAAGGATTTTCGCTTGCATCCCTCACACGGATTAACTTTTAAACCTTAAGCATAAATTTCAAACTTTAATTAACTCCCGCACGAGGGATTGTCGCGAAAATCCTTTTTTGAGGGACGAAAAAAAGATTGAAGCAAAAGCCCGGTCCGCTTTTCGCGGACGTGCCCAAATAATAATACTTATAACTATTAGTTAAATGAAAAAAACTTTATATTAGCACCACTAAAAAAACACACTATGAACTACGATGTTATTGTTATAGGAAGTGGACCAGGCGGTTATGTAACTGCTATTCGCGCTTCTCAATTAGGATTAAAAACTGCTATTATTGAAAGAGAAAGCCTAGGAGGTATTTGCCTTAACTGGGGCTGTATACCTACTAAAGCTTTATTAAAAAGTGCTCAAGTATTCGAATACTTAAACCACTCAAAAGAATACGGAATTAGTGCAGATAATATCAAAGCTGATTTTGGTGCGGTTATTAAACGTAGCCGCGATGTAGCTGACGGTATGAGTAAAGGCATTCAGTTCTTAATGAAAAAGAACAAGATTGATGTGATTATGGGAACTGCTACTGTAAAAGCAGGAAAAAAAGTAGAAGTAAAAGCAGCTGACGGAAAAGTTAGCACCGTTGAAGCTAAACATATCATTATTGCAACTGGAGCGCGTTCTCGTGTGTTACCAAATTTGCCACAAGATGGTAAGAAAATTATTGGGTACCGTGAAGCCATGACTTTACCTAAATTACCAAAAACAATGGTGGTAGTTGGTTCTGGAGCTATTGGTGTTGAGTTCGCGTATTTTTACGCAACGATGGGAACTAAAGTAACCATTGTGGAGTTTATGCCAAACATAGTTCCAGTTGAAGATGAAGAAGTCTCTAAACAATTAGAAAAATCGTTGAAGAAAACGGGTATCGAAATTATGACAGAAGCATCTGTTGAAAGCGTTGATACTAAAGGAGATATTAGCAAAGTAAACGTAAAAACTAAAACTGGTAACGTTGTTTTAGAAGCAGAAATCGTTTTATCAGCAGTTGGTATCGAAGCAAACATTACAGGTTTAGGTTTAGAAAGCGTTGGTATTGCTACAGATAAAGGTAAAATTGTAGTCGATAAATATTATGCTACTAACGTACCGGGTTATTATGCTATTGGTGATTGTGTTCCTGGACAAGCTTTAGCGCACGTTGCTTCCGCAGAAGGAATTACTTGTGTTGAGAAAATTGCTGGTGTTCACACTGAGCCAATTGATTATAATAATATTCCAGGTTGTACTTACTGTCAACCGGAAGTTGCTTCTGTTGGTATGACAGAAAAACAAGCGAAAGAAAAAGGCTATACATTAAAAGTTGGTAAATTCCCATTCTCTGCATCTGGTAAAGCAAGTGCTTCGGGTGCAAAAGACGGATTTATTAAATTAATTTTTGATGCTAAATATGGTGAGTTATTAGGAGCTCACATGATTGGTGCTAACGTAACGGAGATGATTGCTGAAATAGTGGCGATTCGTAAATTAGAAACCACAGGACATGAGTTAATTAAAACAATTCATCCTCATCCAACGATGAGCGAAGCTATTATGGAAGCTGCTGCTGCTGCTTACGGCGAAGTAATACATTTATAATTTTCGCTGTCTGAGCGTAGTCGAAGACAAGCTAGAATAAAACAATAAAGCCATCCACTAACCAGCGGATGGCTTTTTTACTAAACAACATGACAACAGAACAATTAAATAAAAAAACAATATCGATAGGGATTATTGTTTCTATTGTTTTATTTTTCGCAGCTTTAGTAGTTACAAAATTATTTAAGGATGTATTATTGTTATCGGATGAAGCAGCGTTATTTTCTTCGCGCATAGCCATATGGGTAGCGCTTGCGATACTTTTTATTTATGTTCGTCAAATCGAAAAACAACCCTTGTTGTTGTGGGAAGAAAAAAAATATTCTGTAGGATATTATATTTTATCGGTAATTACTACTCTTTTGGTTGTGGTTGTTGTTTTAATAGTGTTTTCTATAGTTTGGACATTATTAGGTTTAAAAAAGGATAGCGATAGTTTAAATAAAATAATAGAAATATTTAGGCACAATCATTTTTTAGTATTGTTGACTTGTCTTACGGCAGGTATTACCGAGGAATTAGTATTTAGAGGTTATATCATGCCTCGCTTGCAACTCTTATTTAATAAAACTTATATAAGCGTCATCATATCTTCTGTTATTTTTGGATTGATACATTTTGGTTATGGGACAGCTCTAAATATGATAGGTCCTTTTATAATAGGACTTGTATTTGCCTTACATTATTACAAATACCGAAATATTAAAATCCTCATCATCTGCCATTTTTTATGGGATTATATAGTGATTCTTTTGAAATTGAATTTTCAGCCACATTCTTAAATGAATAAGTGCATTAAAATAGTTGTTGAATTAATATAGAGTAATTACCTCATGTAAAGAGATGCGTTTCTTTGTTTTATGTCACCTAAATCATATGCATTGAAATTAAAAACCCATCTATCCAAAGAAAGATGGGTTTAAAAAATTAAGGAAATTGAAATTATCCTAATAACACTTTTTTAACGTCGGCTAATATGTCAAATGCTCTTTCCTTAGTTGCTGCTTCGGCATAGGTACGCAATACTGGCTCTGTTCCCGATGCACGAATCATTGTCCATGTATTGTCATCAAAAAAGAATTTATAGCCATCTAAATCATCTAAGCGTTGCACTTTGTATTTTCCAAATTCTTTGTAAACGCCATTTTTACAATTAGCTACAATTTTGTTTTTCAATTCTTCTGTAATCGTTAAATCATTACGTTCAAAAGAAAAAGTTCCTGTAATAGCATATACTTCTTCAATTAACTCAGTTAAGCTCTTACCAGTTTTTGCCATAAATTCCCATAATACTAAGCCCATCCAAATACCATCACGCTCAGGAATATGTCCTTTAATGGCAATACCACCACTTTCTTCGCCACCAACCAATACATCTTCTGTAATCATAATATTACAAATGTATTTGAAGCCAATTTTTACAACATCCAAGGGTAAGTTGTAGTGGTCGCACATATTTTTAATTTTAACAGTAGAACTAAATGCAGTTGCCACTTTACCATCCATGCCTTTGTATTTTTTTAGGTAATGGATTAATAATAAAATGATGTGATGTGAATCCACAAAGTTTCCTTTAGCATCGTAAAGTCCAATTCTATCAGCATCTCCATCAGTTACTAAACCGCAATCAATATTGCCTGCATTTTTAATTAAGTTTGAAAACTCTGTTAAATTTTTATGGATAGGCTCAGGCGCTTGTCCTTTAAAACTTGGATTATGATCGTTATGTAAATGAATAATTTCCGGAAATAAACGGAACATAACGCGTTGTCCTGCACCGTACATACTATCGTAAGCAAACTTAAGTCCAGAATTTTTAATGGCGGCTAAATCAAAATTCGCTTCAACATGTTTTACGTACATATCTTCTAATGCGGTGATTTCAACTAAGCCTTTTGCTTCTGCCGCTTTTAAGTCAACAGCTTCAAAATTTTGGTTCGCTTTTTCAGGAATAATATCTTCAATTTCTTGAACTTTTTCAGGGCCTAACGGTCCGCCATAGTAGCCTTTTAATTTAAAACCATTATAAGATGGAGGATTGTGAGATGCGGTAATAATAATACCAACGCTAGCTTTGTGACGCACGGTACCTAATGAAATCATAGGAGTACTTACAAAGTCTTTTGCTAAAAAAACTTTAATATTATGTGATACTAATACTTTAGCAGCAGTGTGTGCAAATAATTCGCCAGCAAAACGGCAATCGTGACCCAAAACAACCGTTGGGTTTTCAAAATTTTTCTTTAACCAAACAGCTGTAGCTTCTGTAACGCGTGCTACATTTTCCACTGTAAATTCTTGTGCTATAATGGCTCTCCAGCCGTCGGTACCAAATTTAATTTTTGTCATAATCTTAATAAAAATAGACTTTAAATATATTGAATTATTAGTGAATCAACAATATTTTAACTTATTCCATTAAGCTTATTAAATGCTGAAAAGTAGATTCGTCTTCCCAATCAATAAAGCCAACATTATTATAAACTATTTCGCCTTTTGCATTTAACAAATAAGTAGTTGGTATAGAGTTAATGCCTATATCAGAAAACACTTTTGTTAAAGTCAAAAATGTAAATGGATATTGCGTTTTGTTTTTAAAATCTGTTAGTTTTTCTAGATTTTCGTCGGTAACAGCCAATATTTCATAGCCGGCTAATTTTTGATCTCTTATTTTAGCTAATGTCTTTAATTCTTCTCGGCAGGGTGGACACCAAGAAGCGTAAAAACTCAAAATCACTTTTTTACCTTTGAGCGATGCGATATCAAATTTTTGATCATTTTCATCAACTACAGTTAACTTGCTTACATCAATAGATGGCGCTACGTTGTATTTGTTATAAAAGTACATTCCAGTAATTGCGAGAATTGCAATTGCCAAGATAATGTATGTGGTTTTTTTGCTCATGTTATTAAAAGTTGGATGTTGTTAAAATTTTAAAGGTGTGTAAACTTAAGCTAAATAATACAATAGTTTTACTAAATGTATGAGAAAAATATTAGGTAAAATATGGACTATATTTTGGAAAACGTGTGTAGCGTTTTTCGTTTTATCCATTGTTTCTGTTATTGTTTACAGATGGGTTCCAGTTCCTATAACACCTTTAATGTTGATAAGAGATGTTGAACAATTAAAAAATGGTAAAGGCGTTACCATGGAACATGATTGGGTGCCTTTAAAAGAGATTTCGCCAAAATTACAATTGGCAGTAGTTTGTAGTGAAGATCAAAATTACTTGAAGCATTTTGGCGTTGATTGGGGAGCTATACAAAAAGCCATGGAAGAAAATGAAAAGGGGAAACGCGTCAGAGGAGGAAGTACCATTACTCAACAAACTGCTAAAAATGTATTTTTGTGGCAGGGTAGGAGTTACCTGCGAAAAGGATTGGAGTTATGGTTTACCTTGTTAATTGAAGTGTTTTGGAGCAAGGAACGTATTATGGAAGTGTATTTAAATAGTATTGAAATGGGCAATGGGATTTATGGTGCCGAAGCCGCATCACAACATTGGTTTCATAAATCAGCTAAAAAATTAAGTAAGGATGAAGCTGCTGCTATTGCTGCTATACTGCCAAATCCATTACGATATAAGGCAAATCCAGCTAGTAATTATATTGTTCAACGAAAAGCTTGGATTAAACAACAAATGAATTTTTGGGGTAATAAGTTGGATTACGATAAGTATAAAGATGATGATGAGCCTGCTAAGAAAAGATAGCTTTAGTTTTTAAGAGGCTTGTAAGTTCTAGCGTAGTCGAGAACAATAACGGCTCATTAAGAACGCTTCTCGACTGAGCTCGAAGAGTCATATTATACTTAGCACTTAAAAATACGCTTTCATTTCATCTGCTACTTTTTTTGCTTCTTTAGCCGCCGCAGCAGCAAAGTCTTCTCCATTTGATGCGTAAATAATAGCGCGAGATGAGTTGATTAACAAACCAATATCATTTTTAATTAAACCATGTTTGCAAACTTCCGCTAAACTACCACCTTGGGCGCCAACACCTGGTACTAATAAAAAGTGGTTTGGGATTATACGTCTCACGTCGTCAAATTGTTGAGCTTTAGTAGCACCAATCACATACATCATATTTTCAGTAGTTCCCCACTGACTTGATGTTCTTAAAACATGTTGATATAAGGCTTCTGTTTTTCCTTCATCTAACTGAAAATCTTTAGCGCCTTCGTTTGAGGTTAATCCTAAAACAATAGCCCATTTACCCTCAAATTGTAAAAAAGGTTTTACCGAATCGCTACCCATGTATGGAGCAACAGTAATAGCATCTGCATGTAAGCGTTTAAAAAATGCTTTGGCATACATACTTGATGTATTACCTATGTCGCCACGTTTAGCATCAGCAATTAAAAAATGGTTTGGATATTCTTGCTTAATGTATTTAATGGTTTTTTCTAAGCTTGTCATTCCACTTAAACCATAAGCTTCATAAAAAGCAGTATTAGGTTTAAAGGCAACACAATAATCAGCAGTGGCATCAACAATTTGACGATTAAATTCAAAAATAGGATCTTCCTCTTCTAATAGAAATTGAGGAATTTTATCTACGTCTGGATCTAAACCAACACATAAAAATGTTTTTTTAGCTTGTATTTGTTTAATTAATTCTGCTCGTGTCATAATACTATTGTCTTTTTTGTCCCTTAAATCTCTGTAGTCTTTTGAGTCTTTACAATCCTCCTTCTTTCAATCGTTCTGCATTTTCCGCAAACTGTAAAGCATCAATCATTTGTTGTATGTAACCGTTTGTAAAGTCGGTTAAATTATAAAGTGTTAAACCAATACGATGATCAGTGATACGGTTTTGTGGATAATTATATGTTCTAATTTTTTCAGATCTATCTCCCGTACTTACCATACTTTTACGGCGACTAGTAGTATCTGCTAGTCGTTTTTGATATTCTAAATCATATAATTTAGAACGTAGCATTTCCATTGCTTTTTCGCGGTTACCTAGCTGGTTACGTTGTGTTTGGCAAGTCACAACAATACCTGATGGTTTGTGAGTTAAAATTACTTTCGACTCTACTTTATTTACATTTTGTCCTCCAGCTCCACCGCTTCGAGCAGTTGCCATTTCAATATCTGCTGGTTTAATTTCAATATCCCATTCTTCGGCTTCTGGTAACACGGCAACAGTAGCGGCAGATGTATGCACACGTCCAGCCGCTTCGGTGGCTGGAACACGCTGCACTCGGTGTACGCCACTTTCAAACTTCATGGTTCCAAATGCGTTATCGCCTTTTACATTAAACACAATTTCTTTGTAACCACCCATCGAACCAGGGCTTTCATCAATCACTTCTAACTGAAAGCCTTTAATTTCGCAATAGCGACGGTACATATCAAATAAATCACCAGCAAAAATAGCGGCTTCATCGCCACCCGTTCCTCCTCTAATTTCCATGGTGCAATTTTTTGCATCTTCAGGATCTTTAGGAATTAACATCACACGAACTTCTTCCTGTAATTTTTCTTCGGCAGCGCGATTTTCTTCTAATTCAGCTTTAGCCATATCCAAAAAGTCTTTATCCTTTTCAGTTGCTAATACCTCTTTGGCACCATTAATATTATCAGTAATTTGCTTGTATTTGTAATAAGCTTCAACTACTGGCTGCAAGCCTTTATATTCAATATTCAATTTTTTAAATAAGCGCATATCAGCAATCACACTAGGATCCCCTAATTTTGCTTCAACATCGTTATACCTTCTTTTAATTTCTTCTAATTTATCTAACATAATTTTTTCTCGGTAACAAAGGGCGAAGATACGAAATTGGAATGTGATTGAGAGGCTTTTGCCTTGACTTTTGTTAATTATACCGTAATATTTTTGAATTTTAGTCTACATTAAACAGAATGTCTTATTTTTGAGGTCTAAACAAAAAATCGCTCTATGAAGAAATTATTACTTTTTGCCGCTTTATCTTTTAGTTATTTTGCTCAATCTCAAGATTTTGTGGGATTTAATCAAAGTAATTATGCCGGCGTAACTGGAATCTATCAACAGCCAGCTAGTATTGTAGATGGTCGTATGAAATTTGATATGAATTTAGTTGGTTTAAATATTGGTTTTTATAACAACTATATTGGAGTAGATCGTTCGGCTTTTAAAAGAGCCAAAGATGCAGATGGTAAAACAACTTTGCCTGCTTTTGACGATACATTATTTGCTGACAAATATTTAACCGAACGTATTAATGGAAGAAATAAAAGCATTTATTTAACTAACCGTATTGCTGGACCATCATTTATGATTCCAATAAACAGAAAAAATGCTATTGCTCTTTCCTCTAGTATTAGAAATTATATTAATATCGACGGAATCTCTCCTGATTTAGCAAAGCTAGCTTACGAGGAATTTAAGTATCCATCTTTATGGGTTACTAATCTTCAAAATAAAAATCTAAGTATTCAAGAAATGACCTGGGCAGAATATGGTTTAACTTATGCTCATGTATTTAAAGAAGATAACGAACATTATTTTAAAGGCGGAGTAACTGTAAAATTATTACAAGGTATTCAATCGGCTTATATGTTTGTAAAAGATTTAGAATATAATTTTCAAACAGATACCACTTTATCTATTTTTCAATCAGAGGTAAATTACGGTCACTCTGATAATTTAACCTTTAAGGATTTAAAAGTAGGCGAAAGCAACACTGGAACTAAGGTGTTTGATTATAGTCAATCTTATCCTGGTGTTGGTTTTGATTTTGGTGTTGTGTATGAATGGCGTCCTTCGTATTTAAAATATAAATACAATATGGATGGTGAGAAAGATTTATGGCGTAAAGACAAAAATAAATACAAATTAAAAGTTGGATTTTCGGTTACTGATTTAGGATCTATCAAATTTAAAAAAGGAAGCACTAGTGGAGATTTTCAAGCAAATGTTGGTTATTGGAATCTAAAGCCAATTGATCCACAATCTGTTGGTGAGTTTGATGATACATTAAAAGGTCGATTTACTCAAACAGGATCAAAATCGTTTTACAAAATGAATTTACCAACTGCCATCAGTGCTCAAATTGATTATCAAGTTTGGAAAGATTTCTATGTAAACTTAACGCCTTTTATTGCCATGCAGTTTAAAAATAATGACACGAAAGTACATGATATTAGTAGCATTACTTTAACACCTCGTTACGATTGGAAGTGGGCTGGTATATTTATTCCAATTCAATATAATTTTTTGGATGGCTTTAGAGCAGGAGCTGCAGTTAGGTTAGGGCCAATAGTAGTTGGTTCATCCAACTTAGCACCGTTAGTAGGACAAAAAACAATTTACGGCGCGGATATTTATGCCATGTTGAAATTGCCTATTCCTTATGGCAAACCAAAAGATAGAGATAAGGATGAAGTTTCCAATAAAAAAGATAAGTGTAAAGACATACCGGGAACTTGGGAGTTTATGGGTTGTCCTGATAAAGATGGAGATCATATTCAGGATAGCGAAGATAAATGCCCAGATGTTGCAGGTACTAAAGAATTACAAGGTTGTCCTGATAGAGATGGAGATGGCATTACTGATTTAGAAGATAATTGCCCAGATGATAAAGGATTGGTTGATTTTAAAGGCTGTCCTGATAAAGATGGAGATAAAATTACAGATAAAGAAGATGAGTGTCCGGATGACGCAGGTTTAGCGGAGTTTTTAGGCTGCCCTGATAGAGATGGCGATAAAACACCAGATAAGTACGATTCTTGCCCTGATGTTGCAGGACCTAAAGAATTTAAAGGTTGCCCTGATAGAGATGGAGATACCGTGTTAGATAAAGATGATAATTGCCCAGATGTTGTTGGTGCAGTTGAAAATAAAGGTTGCCCTTGGATTGATACAGATAAAGATGGAGTAGTGGATAGAGAAGATGATTGCCCTACAACTCCAGGTTTAAAAGAGTTAAAAGGATGTCCTCCAGCTCCAGTATTAAAAGTAGAAGAGCAAAAAATTCTTGAACGTGCTTTCTCTAGTTTAGAGTTTGCAACTGGTAAAGATATTATTAAGCCAGTTTCATTACCATCGTTAAACGACTTAGCAAAATTAATGAAAGAGCATGCTGCTGATTGGACCTTGAAGTTATCTGGACATACAGATAACCAAGGTGACCCAACTAAGAACTTGATGCTTTCTGAAAAACGTGCGAAGGCAGTTAAAAAATACTTAGTAAGCAAAGGCGTAAAAGCTGATAAAGTAATTGCTGAGTGGTTTGGACAAGCAGTGCCAATTGCGGATAATAATACACCAGAAGGACGTCAGAAAAACCGTCGTGTGGAAATGAAAGTAGAGTTTAAGAAATAGTTTTATTTCGTTTAAATAGAAAATCCCTCTGTTAGAAATAGCAGAGGGATTTTTTTGTATATTTACATAAACCATGTTGTTTTAATTAAATGAAAAAAACGCACTTAATTATTTTCTTTTTTTTTGTTTATTGTTTTTCAAATAATTTGAGATCACAATATAATGTGATTTTAAATTTTGATACAATAAATGGGTTAAATCCTTTAGGAGATCTTTATAACGATGGAACATACTTGTATGGAATGACAAATTTAGGTGGGGATACAAGTTCTAATGTTTGTGGTTTTTATGGTTGCGGAGGAATCTTTAAAATTAAACCAGATGGAACTGGCTATACAAAATTAATTGATCTTGATTTTTTAACGAATGGATCTAATGCTACTGGCTCTCTTATATCAGATGGTGTTTTTTTATATGGTATGACGTATGGTGGAGGTTTAAACGGTTACGGAACTGTATTTAAAATAATGCCGGATGGCAGTGGTTATCAAAATCTTTTTAATTTTAATGGTGGGTTAAATGGCAGTAATCCTTTTGGTTCACTCGTATTTGATGGCACTTATCTTTATGGTATGACGGAAAGAGGAGGGATGTACGCAGTCGGAACAATTTTTAAAATAAAACCAGATGGTAGTAGTTATTTGAAACTTATAGATTTTGGTTATAATGGTTATGGTAGTCACCCTTTTGGGGCACTTTTTCTCGATGGCATTTACCTTTATGGTATGACGTCAGGACCATATGACAATTCTAATTGTAATGTGACTGGTTGTGGCAATGTATTTAAATTAAAAACTGATGGAACTGGGTATCAAAGTATTCTTTTCTTTAATAATATTATTAATGGTATTACTCCTAAAGGTAGTTTGATTTCTGATGGTACATTTTTATATGGTATGACTAATTCAGGAGGAGTAAATAATTCTGGAACTATTTTTAGAATAATGCCAGATGGTACAAATTATTTTAAATTAATGGATTTTGCGAACGATACTTTACATGGTTATCAGCCGTTTGGTAACTTACTATATGACGGTGTTTTTTTATATGGAATGACTTCTGGTGGTGGTTTGTATGGAAATGGAACAATCTTTAAAATAATGCCTGATGGGAGCGGTTATAATAAACTCTTTGACTTTAATCGTTCAATCACTGGAGGATACCCGCAAGGGTCTCTTATTTTTGATGGTATAAGCTTATATGGTATGACAAAATTAGGTGGATTGAGTGACGCTGGGACAGTTTTTAAATTTGGAATGTCAGTTGGCATGGAGGATAAATTTTCAGACAAATCCAAATTAACAATCCATCCTAATCCCGCCTATGATTTAATTTCTATCACAAGCTCTATCAATATCAGTACAATTAAATTATTAAATCTTACCGGTCAGATCGTATTGTCTGAATCTGTTAATTCAAAACAGCATCATTTGCAATTGCAGAATTTTTCTAATGGTATTTATTTTTTAGAGTTTCAATACACTAATGGAATGACAAAAATAAAAAAAATAATAAAAAATTAATCACCATTTTTTTGAAGGTTCACTACTTACTCATTCTCCCCACAATACAACTAGCATAGCTTTTAAGCTGTAACAGCAATCCATTTTCTTCAGTCGCTTCAGGATAACCTAGGTCGTGAAGTTTTTTAGTAAAATCTACTCTGCTGCTTTTTTCGTTGTGTGTAATCGTTACCGAATCTTCTTCTTGGTTAACAGTTACACTTTCTACTCCTGCCAATTCGGCTAATTTTGTTTTAATGGTATTTTCGCAGCCACCACATTTTAAATTAGCGATTAGTATTTTTTCGGTTTTCATAGCTCTATTTTTTTATTAAAGTTAAGCAATTAAAAAGCACATCTTATAACGAGAGTTAGTTTATTTTGTGATTGTTATCATACATAAAATTTCTCGATAATCTGTGAATTGTGTAACATATCATATTAAATGTGTAACTTTTTCTAACATATTGGTTTACATATTCGCACAAACAAAATTTTAGAAAAAAACATGAAGTTATATATAAAATACATGGTAAGCCATTGTTGTAAGCTAATGGTAAAGCAAGAGTTTAATAAATTAGGCATTAAAATATCAAGTATCGAATTGGGAGAATTAGAAGTGCAGCAAAAAATTTCTATTCGTCAGTTTGATAAAATTAAAGCTGCTTTATTAAAAAACGGACATGAGTTAATGGAGGATAAAAAATCCATACAAATTGAAAAAGTAAAAAATGCTATTATTGATATGATTCATTATTCGGATGAGCCTCCCGAAGAAAAATATTCGGAATACTTGAGTAAAAAATTAGAATGTGATTATACCTATTTATCCAATTTATTTTCGGAAGTAACAGGTAGTACGCTTCAACAATTTATTATCATTAATAAAATTGAGCGTGCGAAAGAATTGATTATTTATAATGAAATGAGTTTGAAAGAAATTTGTTTTAAATTGCATTATAGTAGTGTTCCGCATTTTTCAAATCAGTTTAAAAAAATTACAGGGCTTTCTCCAGTTTTTTTTAAGTCACTTAAAAAGAGAAAACGTATTTCATTAGAGCATTTAATCGAAAATCAAAAAGTTACTATCAAAAAATAAATAGTATATAATTTAAGTATGTCATAAAAAAAGTCCCAATGAAAATATCATTGGGGCTTTTAATAATAGATTTTTAATTATTTCTTATTCTGAGCATCCACTACTGCAATGGTAATCATGTTTACAATTTCACGAACAGAACTTCCTAATTGTAAAATATGCACTGGTTTTTTTAATCCCATTAAAACAGGACCAATAGCTTCGGCGCCGCCTAACTCTTGCAATAATTTATAGGCAATGTTACCTGCTGCTAAATTAGGGAAGATAAAGGTATTTACATCTTTATCAATTAAAGTACTAAATGGAAACTGTTCTTTTAGTAATTCATTGTTAACGGCAAAGTTAGCTTGTATGTCACCATCAACCACTAAACCTGGATAATTTTTATGTAAAATTTTTGTGGCTTCTTGCATTTTTCTCGGAGTTTCTCCTTCTGCAGAACCAAAATTAGAGAAAGATAACATGGCGATGCGTGGCGTGATATTAAAAGACTTAATTGTATTTGCTGTTAATACTGCTATGTCCGCCAACTGTTGTGCTGTTGGGTTTTCTGTCATGGTGGTATCTGCAAAAAAGTATGGGCCTTTTTTGGTAATCATCATATACAAACCAGCCACACGGCCAACACCATCTTGCACGCCAATTACATCTAAAGCAGGTTTAATAGGCGCACCATATTTACGAGTTAAGCCCGAAATCATCGCATCAGCCATGCCAGTTTCAACCATCATAGCTCCAAAATAATTTCTATCACGCATTAATTTGCGAGCATCGTATTGTGTTAAACCACGACGTTGTCTTTTGTGCCATAAAATATCACCAAATTCTGCACGGCGCGCTTCTTCTTCTGGCAACCAAGCATCAATAATAGGTGTATCTCCCATATCAATTTGGTTCTCTTCCATTAAAGCTAAAATACGTTCCTTATTACCTAATAAAATTGGTTTAGCAATACCTTCGTCTTTTGCCAACTGCGCTGCTTTTAAAATTTTATAAGTATCTGCTTCGGTAAATACAACACGCTTAGGATTTGATTTCGCTTTATTTGCTAAACTTCTAATCAATCGATTGTCTTTACCTAAACGGTTATCTAATTCGGTACGATATGCATCCCAATCAGTAATCACACGTTTAGCAACACCACTGTCAATAGCTGCTTTTGCAACTGCTGAACTTACGATAGAAATTAAACGGTTATCAATAGGTTTTGGAATAATATACTCTGTACCAAAAGCAAGATTTTTAGAACCATAAGCTAAGTTTACATAATCAGGTACGCTTTCTTTAGCTAAAGCTGCAATTGCTAAAGCTGCTGCTAATTTCATTTCTTCGTTAATGCAAGTAGCACGCACATCTAAAGCTCCTCTAAAAATAAAGGGAAATCCTAATACGTTGTTTACTTGGTTAGGATGATCACTACGACCTGTTGCAATAATAATATCAGGACGAGCAGCAATGGCTTCCTCATAACTAATTTCGGGAGTAGGGTTAGCCAAGGCAAATACAATACAGTTTTTAGCCATAGAACGAACCATGTCTTGCGACAAAATGTTTCCTTTTGACAAACCTACAAATACATCAGCGCCTTTAATGGCTTCTTCTAACGTATTTACTTTTGTATTATCGGATGCGAAAAATGTTTTGTATTGGTCTAGATCAGTACGGTTTTTATTAATAACTCCTTTACTATCGAGCATTAAAATATTTTCTTTTTTTACACCAACCGCAATGTACATTTTTGCACAGGAGTTAGCCGAAGCACCAGCACCATTAATCACCACTTTAACCTCGCTCATTTTTTTGCCCGAAATTTCCACAGCATTTAATAAGCCAGCTGAAGAAATAATAGCGGTACCATGCTGATCATCGTGCATTAAAGGAATGTTTAATTCCTCTTTTAAGCGACGTTCAATTTCAAAACACTCAGGTGCTTTAATATCTTCAAGGTTAATTCCTCCAAAAGTGCAGGCAATATTTTTTACGGTATTTACAAATTCGTCAATGTTTTTTGTGTCCACTTCAATGTCAAACACATCAATATCCGCAAATATTTTAAAGAGTAAGCCTTTACCTTCCATTACTGGTTTTGATGCCAAGGCACCAATATCACCTAAGCCTAAAACTGCTGTTCCGTTACTAATTACTGCTACTAAGTTTCCTTTAGCGGTATATTTGTAGGCGTCTTCTTGGTTTTTTTCTATTTCTAAGCAAGGCTCAGCAACACCAGGAGAGTAGGCAAGGGTTAAGTCTCTTTGCGTGCTATATGGTTTAGTGGGAATTACTTCAATTTTTCCGGGTCTTCCTTGAGAGTGGTAATCAAGGGCATCTTGTTTTTTGAATTTAGCCATAAATGTTAAATTTAAGAGAACGAAAGTACTGATTTTAATGGAAAATTAATAGTTATTTGACTTGTTAATTGCCTATTTTTTGCTAATTTAGAATTCATAAACTTTAATTTACTTGGATGAAAAAAACTTTACTTTCTCTGATTCTTATTTCAACTTTATTTGCTGTAAAAGCACAAACTACAGTTATTGACAGTATTTATGTTGGTGGCCAGTATCGCTCTTATCGCTTATATGTTCCAGCCATTTATACAGGAGCTACCGCTAGACCATTAATTTTAAATTTGCATGGCTACACAAGTAATGCTCAGCAACAACAATTGTATAGTAATTTTATGCCAATTGCTGATACGGCTAACTTTTTAATGGTTTATCCGAATGGGACATATTCTTCTGGTCAACGCTTTTGGAATGCCGGTTTGTCATCAGCTTTAGTAAATGATATTGCTTTTTTAAGTGCTTTAATTGATTCGTTAGACTTAACGTATAATATTAATTTAAATAGAGTTTACTCAACAGGTATGAGTAATGGAGGTTTTATGAGTCACACCTTGGCGTGTGAATTAAGTAATAGAATAACAGCAATTGCATCAGTCACAGGTAGTATTTTTACGACGCAGTATGGTCCTAATTGTCATCCAATGCGTCCAGTGCCAGTAATGCAAATTCACGGTACTAGCGATGCAACGGTTCCCTACCTCGGCAATATGTCACAAAATATGATGCCAATAGATTCGGTTGTGAAGTATTGGGTAACAAAAAATAATTGTAATCCAACAGCAACATTTAGTAATGTGCCGAATACGAGTTTAGTAGATGGTTGCACGGCCGAACATTATATTTATAGTGGAGGAACTGGAGGTAGTTCGGTTGAATTATATAAAATCATCAATGGTGGTCACACTTGGCCAGGCTTTCCTTTTGGTGGTGTAGGTACTAATTTAGATATCAATGCCTCCAAAGAAATTTGGCGATTTTTTAATAAATATTCAATGCCGTTTTTAACATCCATTGACGAAAACAAGGCATTTGCAAATTCTTTAAAATTGTATCCAAATCCTGCAAATACAACATTACATTTTAATTTAGAGAATGAAACCTCTGTAAGTATTGAAGTGACCGATGTTTTAGGTAAAGTCGTTTTATCAGAAACCACTCAAACAAATTCTATTTCAGTTGGGAACTTAACAACTGGTATTTACTTTTTAACCGTAAAAACACTAAGTGGGGCAGTAGCTAAAATGAAGTTTATTAAGGAATAGTTTAATAGGAACACGGATGTGACGAATTAAGCGGATTTACGCAGATGTTTTTCAATTCATCTAAATAATAAATCAGTGAAAATCCGTTTCATCGGCTTTATCTGCGTTTCAATTGTTTACTTCTTTAAAATTTCTTTCTTGTAAACAGGTAATAAAGCTAAAAATTCTTGTACTGTTTTTTGTAAATCGGTTACGTTTCCTCGTCCACCAGCAGCGTTGATGTGTCCGCCACCATTAAAGTGTTTACGAGCAAATTGGTTTACATCAAATTTACCTTTGCTTCGGAATGATATTTTTATTTTGCCTTCGCCCTCACTAAAAAATGCACAAAAGGTAATTCCTTTAATAGAGAAAGGATAATTCACAATACCTTCGGTATCTCCTTTTTGGTTATTGAATCTCTTTAATTCAGCTTCAGATAAAGCCATGTAAGCCGTTTGTAATTCGGGAATCACTACCATTTTTTCGGTTAAGCAATAGCCTAATAATTTTACACGACTTTCGCTGTAGGTATCGTAAATAGCACTATGAATATCGCTTGGTTGCAATCCTGTTGCTAATAAATCTGCTAATATCAAGTGTGTTTTTGGTGTCACGCTATCAAAACGGAAAGAGCCAGTATCCGTCATAATACCAGTATATAAACAAGCGGCAATGTTTTTATCAATTAATTTTTTGCCGCCTAAGCCAACAATAAATTCATGCACTAATTCGCAGGTAGAACAAGCTTTTACATCATGAAACATGAGAGTAGCATAAGTATCAGGTTGTTGGTGATGATCAATTAATATTTTTTTAGCAGTAGAGTTTTGTAATAATTCTCCTAAGCCTTCTAAGCGCGAATAATTATTAAAATCTAGTGTAAAAATTAAATCACTTTTAGATATGATAGTCGCTGCTTTTTTTTGATTGGTATTAAATTCAACTACTTTTTTATTTCCCGGTAACCAACGCAAAAACTCAGGGTAATCGTTAGGTGTAATAACGGTAACGCTTTTTCCTGTTTTAATTAAATAATTATAAAGCGCTAATGAAGAGCCCATCGCATCGCCATCAGGATTATAATGTGTAACAATAACAATATTGTTTGATTTTTTAATTAAAGCTTTGAATTTGGGAAAGGTGTCTTTTTGCATGATTTGATTTTGAAGTACAAATTTAGGGTATTTTAAATCTAATAGTATCATATATGATTTATAGTTTTTAACCACATAGAGACATAGGGAAAATAATAGAGTAAAGAGTAGGTTATAGAAAAACATGTTTTTACACATAGTAAACTATGTAAAAGCGTAGCTTTCTAGTTTTAACTTAGGTTAATTAGCGGCTTTCCCTTTCTATGTAACTATGTGGTTAAAAAACTAATTATAGACTCGGCTATTTGATATAAACACAATAGTTGTATCTTTGCAGCCTAAAAAAAATATAATGGCAGGAAATATCACATTTACAATGATTAAGCCCGATGCAGTTGAGGCTAACAACATCGGACCAATTTTAGCGAAAATAAACCAATCAGGTTTTAAAATTGTAGCTATGAAATACATGAAATTAAGCGCTGAAACAGCTGGTAAATTTTATGAAGTTCACAAAGAGCGTCCTTTTTATGGCGAATTAGTAAGTTATATGAGTAGCGGACCAATTGTTGCAGCTGTTTTAGAAAAAACAAATGCTGTTGCAGAATACAGAACTTTAATTGGTGCAACTGATCCAACTAAAGCTGACGAAGGAACGATTCGTAAATTATTTGCTAAATCAATTGCAGCTAATGCAGTTCACGGTTCTGATAGCGATGAAAACGCTAACATTGAAGCAAATTTCTTTTTCTCTCAAATAGAGCGTTTCTAATTCATTAGAATAATATATTTAAAAGGATTCATCTGATGGTGAATCCTTTTTTATTTTTATCTTTAATCATGCAATTTCACTTAGGGTTTCAACCATCAATTAGTTTCAATAAAATAACACATCAAGATGGAGTGTTATTAATTGGTTCTTGTTTTAGCGAGCATATTGGTGCCCGATTAAATGATTTGAAATTTAATGTTCATTCCAATCCATTTGGTATTGTGTTTAATCCTAAAAGTATTGCTGCATCATTACTTCGAATCATAGATAAACACTACTTTGAAGCTAAAGATGTTTTTGAAAAAGATGGACTTTGGTATTCGTTCGAGGCTCATAGTTCGCTTCACGGAGACACTCAGCAAGAGTTATTAGATGCTTTAAATCATAGTATTGATAACTGGCATGAAAAATTAAAAACCGCACAATGGTTAACCATTACCTTTGGTTCTGCATTTGCCTACAAACATATTGAACAAGATACTATAGTTGCTAATTGTCATAAGTTGCCTCAAGCTATATTTGAAAAAAACTTACTAAAAACAAATAGTATAGTTGCTGAATTTAATAATGTTATCAGTAAAATTCAGCAATTTAATCCATTGCTTAAAGTCATATTGACCGTATCGCCTGTAAAGCATTTGCGTGATGGAGTAGTAGAGAATAGCGTGAGTAAAGCTATTTTAATTCAATCTACTCATCAATTAATAAATGACCTGAAACATTGTGTTTATTTCCCTTCCTACGAGTTAGTAAATGATGATTTAAGGGATTATCGTTTTTATGAATCAGATATGGCACATCCAAACAAACAAGCCATTGATTATGTTTGGAAACGTTTTGCAGAAGTGTACTTTAATGAGAAAACAATGTCAATTAATGAAAAGGTAAATCAAATTCATCAAGCCTACCGCCATCGATTGTTTAATAAAACTACAAGCTCTTCAGTAAAGTTTAAACAAAAATTTTACCAGCAATGTACAAATCTTCAGGCTGAATATCCGTATTTAGATTTAACCAAAGAGTTACATTATTTTAATAACTATCAAGATTAAACAGATAAAACACATATTTTTTGATTTAGACAATACACTTTGGGATTTTGAAAAAAACTCCAGAGAGGCTTTATTGCATTTGTTTTTAGAACACGACATACAACAACATTGCCAAATCGATTTTGACTCTTTTATTAAAGTGTATGAAGCCATTAATCATGAAATGTGGCATTTATATGGATTAAAGCAAACTACAAAAGAAGAATTGCGTTATCAGCGTTTTTATAAAGCCTTTCAGTATTTTGGTTATGATAATTTGAATTTATCTCACACATGGGCAGATGATTATTTAGCCATATCCCCATACAAAACGCATTTAATTGATGGGGCGATAGATGTATTAATGCATTTACAAGAAAGTTATCAATTACACATTATCACTAATGGTTTTAAAGAAGTACAGCATATCAAATTAGATTACAGTAATTTGAAACCGTATTTTAAACACATCATCATATCAGAAGAACACGGTTTTAATAAACCAGACATTAAAATATTTGATTTAGCTCAAAGTTTAACCTACGCTCAGCAACATGAGTGCGTTATGATAGGAGATAATTATGACGCAGATATTTTAGGGGCATTAAACGCTAAATGGAAAGCCATTTATTTGTCGGAAAATGTCAAAAACAATACGGATCAAAATTTTATACAGATCAAACGATTAATCGAACTAAAAGAGTTGTTTTAATTGTTTTATGGCTTTGCAAGCCAAGCCTCAATTTCAGTTTGATCGAGGTGAGCATAATCAATATAGTTTTCTACAATTGAATTATTAACCATATATATAGCTGGTAAATCTAAACCAGCTAAGTAGATAAAGTTTCTACCGTTTAAAACACAATAGTCAATATTTCTAGCTTTTGTATCATCAAAAAATTTCGGCAACATATCATACTCACCATTTAAAACTAAATACATTGGAATACTAGGATTTTGTTGTTTCATCAATCGCATTTTTTTTGCTGCAATCCTACAATGGCCGCAACTCATACTCATAAATGCAATAATATGTTTTCCTGTACTTAAGGTTTTTGGAGGCGTGTGAATTTTTGCACTTGTATAAACACTATCTAGTTCTAACTTAAAATGATCTTCTTGTTTCGTTAAATAAGCTTCAGAATAATCGATATCCACATAATTCAATATATGCGGCAATGCAAACGAAAAAATAAACAGTACGCCAAAAATCCATTTACCAATTTTTCCAAAATCAAATCCCTCATAATACTTATAGATCAATAGACAAATAACAAGCATTACCGCATTTTTAATTAGTGCCTGCAAAGGAGTCATAACTAACACTTGACCAAAGCAACCACAATTCCCATTGTTGCCCGAGTTAATGATCATGAAAACTAAATAAACAGAGAAAAATATGAGCGAAGCAATCGTAAGTTTTAGGGTAAATTTTTTCGTGTATAGGCCAAAAATTAATAAAAATCCAATTAAAAATTCTAAACCAATCATGAATCTTGCAATAAAAGGCGCTAAACGCCATCCACCAATACCAAGATCGATAAATGTATATTCAAACGGTTCAATAGGGTACAATTTAGTATATCCACTAAATAAAAACACAAAGCCCATTAAAGAGCAAATTATAAAGAACGAAATTTTTAGAAAAAGAGGTTTCATTTAGGGATAGATTGTTTTTTATTTACTTATTATAGCTACTTATGCAAGCATTTATCTCGAGGCTAAATTTACAATTTATTTGTAATTAACTTTTTATACTAGGCATAAGATTACTTAATAAATGTTATTAGAATAAAAAAAAGCTACCAATTTGGTAGCTTTCTTTTCATTTATCATCAACTTACTAGCTTAAAGAACAATCTTTTTTAGTTGTAGTAGTTGTAGTAGTGTTACCAGATGAAGAAACGTTAGTATTAACATTGTCACCAGAAACACAGTTTGCTGCTGCAGCTTTTTTAGAAACTTTAGTCATAGTCATTTTATCTTCATCAGAAGCAAATGGACCGTTGTACGAAGTAGAACCAGAAGTGTTGCTAACGCTTACACTACTTGTTGTAGTTTTGCAAGTACAAGTTCTATCTTTTTTACAAGAAACTGCAGTTAAAGCTACAAAAGCAACTGCTAATAAAGTAATTTTTTTCATTTTTTTATTTTTTTTAAGTTTAGGCAAATTTAAGTGCTTTTTTTCAATATCTGTATACCCAATACTGGGTATTTTGATATTTATAGTT
>ERZ724527.206-NODE-206-length-29946-cov-8.187214_pt1 | contig 29946 bp, 26 predicted proteins | sample MGYA00376060_ERZ724527 | MGnify/ENA primary metagenome ERZ724527 (study PRJEB28724, sample SAMN07190886) | activated sludge metagenome | isolation source: activated sludge of sewage treatment plant in Hong Hong | place: USA: Christiansburg, Virginia | collected...
TATTCCTTCCGGTGACTCGCTCTTGGGCGATACAAATTTAGATGCGATAGCCCTGATCCAGACCCCTATTTGCTACAAACTGAATAGCGGCATACGCCCATTCCACGTGGGCTAAAGGCCAATTTTGCACATAGATCTTTACTCAGTTGCCGTAAAGCGAGGTAAAACTCAAGCCCGGCGTGTGGCCGATGTTGATGAAGCGGGTCGAGCGGCGGCTTTCGCCCCCGCTGCAGCCCTCAATCCAGCATATCAAACCCTTGCGCCTCCACCGCCAGAAAGGCACTGGTCAGCGCGGCCACCGCTGCGTAAAACCGGGCTTTGGGGTGGGCTTGCAAGGCATCACACATGCGCTGTGCCCATGGTTGCACGTGGGTTGCAAAAAAGGCCCGCTGGCGGGTCAGGTTGGCCACGGCCACATCGTCACCGGCAATCAGGTAACGCATCACCTCGCAAAGGTAGGCGAAGTGGTCTTCGGTCTCTGACATGGCGTCGTCACGCGCCAGGCCCAGCTCGGCAATGTCGGCACGCAAGGCGGCCAGGGGTTTTTCGTTCAGAAAACCGCTCAGGTAAAACGAGCCAAACAAATACACCTCGGGCTTGCCGACGCCGCCAAACAAAGTGGTGTATTCGGCAGCAATAGTGGCGTCATCCAGCTCCCGGGCAACGCCGACCAGTACACCCCAGGGCTCCTCCAGAAAGCCACCGGCGGCCGGTGCCTGGGTCACCGCCACGCGCAACTGCGCTATTAAATCAGGAGCTGGTGGCGCATAGTACACAAGGGCCAGCAGCCCATAAAGCTCTGCACGGGCAGTTTCTTCGTCCAGACCGGCGCTGGAAATCGGGGCTTGTGTCATGGTGCGTGGTCTGGTTGCTTATCGGATATCGGTGATCTTGACTTCGTTCTGTGCGGAGTGGATGTCGATCACCCGGCAGTCGCCACACATCTTCAGGCGGTCAGCGGCAGCACCCTGGAACATGGCGTGGCCGGCCAGTTTGCCCAGCATGGCCTCGATGCCTTTGAGCGTGCCAAAGGGTTTGCTGCAACGAATGCACAGGTATGGCTGCATGGCGTTGAGGACCACCGCCTCCTTGCGCTGCGCGCCCAGGTTGAGCTGGGGCTTCAGCGCCAACGCATTTTCAGGGCAAGTGGACACGCACAGGCCGCACTGCACGCAGTTCTTCTCGATGAACTTGAGCTGCGGCTCCAGCGGGTTGTCTTGAAGCGCAGCGGATGGACAGGCGTTGACGCAACTCAGGCACAGCGTGCAGGCGTCCTTGTTGAGGGTTAGTGCACCCAGCGGTGAGCCCTTGGCTGGCAAGGCAATCGTGGCTGGTTTCGAGGGCGCCTGGGCAATCAGGTGGTCCAGGGCCAGCTCCAGCGTGGCGCGTTTGTCGGCCTGCACGGCAAAGCCACCGGCGTGCGCCACGCCTTGCGCTGACGCAGCCTGCAATTGGGTGTCAAGACCCGCCAGGTCACGTGCATCGCGGGCGTGCAGCAGGCGCAAATGCGTGCCGCTGTAACCCAGGCCGGTCAGGATGGCTTGCGCCACCTCCATCTGGGTTTGCAGGGCCTCGTGGTACTGGGGCGCGTCTTCGTCGGTCAACAGCACCCACACCTGCGACGCGCCATAGGCCACGGCGCTCAGCCACAGGTCCACGCCCAAGGACGCACTGTGGTGCAGGGCCAGCGGCAGCACGCGCGCGGGCACGCCGCGGGTAGCGGGGTCAATCCGGGCGGCCCGGCCCAGGTCGCCGATCAGGCGTGTTCCGCCCTCACCGCTGTGCAGCAGCACGGCCGCGTTTTTGCCCCCGGCACGGGCATAGGTCGACAGCAAGGTCTTGAGGGCCACGCCCTGCTCGTTGGCGCGCGGATAGGTATAGGTCAGGGCACCGCTGGGGCACACCGTGGTGCAGGCACCGCAGCCCACGCACAGGCTGGGGTTGACCACAATCTGCTGGCCTTTGATATCAGAGCGGATGGCGGATGCCGAACACACGTCGATACACGCCGTGCAACCGACCTGGGTATTGCGGGTATGGGCACACAGCTTCTGTTTGTAGGCAAAAAACCGGGGCTTCTCGAACTCGCCCACCAGACCCCTCAGGCGCACCACGGCCGTCATCAGGTCGGTGCGCCCCGGTGCGCTGCTGCCCACAGAAAAGTAGCCTTGCGGCAAGGCGTGCTGGCTGAATGCGGGTGCGCTGCGCAGGTCCAGCACCAGATCAAAGCTTTCGGTTTGCGCCTGGGGTGCCCGGCTGAAATCAATGGCTCCTGCGACTCCGCAAGCCTTCACACACGACCGGTGTGACTTGCACAACGCGTCGTTGATCTGGTAGTCAAAACCGATGGCGTCTTCCGGGCAGGCGGCCAGACAGGCATTGCAGCGGGTGCACAGGTCCAGGTCAATGGCGTTGCTCTGGGTCCAGCTGAGCTCGAACGCACCCAGCCAGCCGGTGAGGCGGTCCAGCTTGCCGGTCAGCACCGGGTAACGGCGCTCCTGGGCGCCACCGTTTTCACCAGCCCCCAGGCTGAACAGGGTGACGTCCAAGGTGTCGGCCAACAGCGCTGCAGCCTGCTCGGCGGCGTCCAGCGCGCCAATGATGAGCACACGCCCGGCGCTCTGGTAACTGACGGTGGCGACCGGCTCCGGTGCAGGCAAATGGGCGACTGCCAGCAGGGCCGCAATCTTGGGGGTGGCCTGCGCGGCGTCCTTGCTCCAGCCACCGGTTTCACGGATGTTGACGAAGCGAATGGGCACACCGGCCGCGCCTTCGGTCTGCTGGGCAATCTCCTGAAACAGGCGGCTCTCCTGGGTGCAGGCCACCACCACCCCGTCACCCGAGGCCAGCGCCTTCTGAAACGCCGCCGCCTCGCGACGGCACAGGGTGCTGTGCAGGGTCAGTTTTTCATTCAGCGCCGCGCCCAGGGCCGGGCTCGCCAGGGGCATGGTCTGGTTGCAGTCGCAAATCAGTGTGGGCATGGTCTTCTTGTCTCGTGGTCGTGTTGGTTGTCGTTGTGGGCTCACCCGTGGCCACTGCGGGCACGGGGCTGTCTGGCTCGTCATCCACCAGTTTCAGAAACTGCGCGCTGGCCATCTTGCGCAGCATGGAAAGCGGCAATGGATCGCTTTGCGAATAGTCGTCGATATAGGTGTCCAGCCGGTCCATCACGTTGTAATGCGGGTCCGTAAACAGCTTTTTCATGGCGGCGTTGCGCACGGCCGGGTCCACGCCGCGGGCAATAAAAGGCTTGAAGTCGGAATCCTGCACTAGCGCCTGCGCGTCTTGCAGGGTCAGGGGAGGCGATTCAGGTTGCTCCACTGCGGGGGGGTGCGCATCGGAATCTGTGGGCCCCGGCACGTTCGTCGCGTTGACCGCACCGGAAGGTGTTTGAACTGTCGTGTTGACCGGTTTGAGTGGCAACTCCGGCTCAACCAAGGGCTTGCCCTGGCGCGCATCGGCCTTGCGCTGTGCCCAGCGCCCCAGGAAACCGTCAGCCATGGCGCTGCTTGCCCTTGCCGCCACCTTGGCCCGAACCGGCACCACTGCCATCGCCGGGTCCGTGCTTCTTGAGGGTGGTGATGGAGGCCGGGTTACCAAACCGGTCGGTCAGCGACTTGAAACTCTCCGGCCGCTTGGGGCGTTTGACTTCGGGCTGGTAAAACTCGGCAATAAAGGTCTTGAGCCACTCCACGATGTCGGGGGGTGCGGGCACCTGCTCCACCGTTTCCTGCGCGTCCAGCCAACGGCTGGCGTCAATGTAGCTGAGGCTCACCACGACCGGACGCGCAATCGGTTCGTCTGCCACGGTTGCTTCTTCTTCCATGCGCCACAGCACAAACCAGCCGGGGGTCGGGGTGGTGGCGTTGAGCTGGTAACCCTCGCAGTCGTCTTGAAACAATTCGACCCGCAAGCCCCCGTGAATCCAGCGCTCACCGCTATCATTTTTGTACAACAGACGCGGCTCGGAGCCAAAACCCGACTCCTGCCGCACCACATCGTCCAGCACCCAGCGCCAGGTCTGCCAGCGGCTCATGGCGCCCTCGATGCGCTCCTTGCGCAAAATGACGGCGACTTCAATGGCGGGGCGTGCGGCAGTCATGCTGCTTTGCTCGATCGGGATGACAAGCGTATCTAGGTCGTTTTGCTGATGGTGATGGACGGGAACTTGCTGGAAAAATCTTTGTTGCGCGCCGCAATCGACACCGCAACCTGGCGCGCCACGGCCTTGTAAATGCCGGCAATCTCGCCATCCGGGTCGGACACCACGGTGGGTTTGCCGCTGTCGGCTTGCAAACGAATCTGCATGTTCAAGGGCAACGCGCCCAGGTAATCCATGTTGTATTCGGCGGCCATCTTCTTTCCGCCGTCAGCGCCGAAGATGTGCTCCACATGGCCGCAGTTGCTGCACACATGCACCGCCATGTTTTCGACAATGCCCAGAATCGGCACACCCACCTTTTCGAACATCTTGATGCCCTTCTTGGCGTCCAGCAGCGCAATGTCCTGCGGGGTGGTCACGATGACGGCTCCCGTCATGGGTACGCGCTGGCTCAGCGTGAGCTGGATGTCGCCGGTGCCCGGCGGCATATCCACCACCAGGTAATCCAGGTCCTGCCAGTTGGTCTGGCGCAGCAGTTGCTCCAGCGCCTGGGTGGCCATCGGGCCGCGCCAGATCATGGCTTCGTCCTGCGCCACCAGAAAACCGATAGACATGACCTGCACGCCATAGTTCTCCATAGGGTCCATGGTCTTGCCGTCATCCGACTCCGGGCGGCCTTCAATGCCCATCATCATCGGCAGGCTGGGGCCGTAGATGTCGGCATCCAGCAGACCTACACGGGCGCCTTCGGCCGCGAGCGCCAACGCCAGATTGACGGCCGTGGTGCTCTTGCCCACGCCGCCCTTGCCCGAAGCCACCGCCACAACATTCTTGACCCGGGGCAGCAGCTGCACCCCCCGCTGTACCGAATGGGCCACGATGTTGACGGTCACATTGACGGATACATTGCCAACCCCGGCGACGCCTTTGGCCGCGGCAATGAGCGCCTTGCGCAAGTCTGCAATCTGGCTCTTGGCGGGGTAGCCGAGTTCAACGTCGAAGGCGACATCGCCATCGGACACGGTCAGGTTCTTCACCGCTTTGGTCGAGACAAAATCCTTGCCGGTATTCGGGTCGATCACGGCCTTGAGGGCGTCGTTGATCGCTTGCACTGTCACAGTCATTCCAGTTCTCCTAAAGATGGGCATAGTCTAGCGAACCTGGAAAGGCCTACTGCGAGCGCCTCGATACCCCTTGGCCGCAGGGTGATTACGGGTTAACCCCCGTTTGTTCCATGCCGATTGGTCGTTTACAGGCGCACGGCCGATCCCATAATGGTCGCCATGTCGGAACCCATCTCCCACGCACGCCCGGCCGGTCTTCTTTTGACCGGTGGTGGCGCCAGGGCCGCGTACCAGGTCGGGGTGCTCGAAGCCATTGCCGACATCCGGCTGGCCTGTGGCGCAGAGCACGAGCCCAACCCCTTCCCCATCATCACCGGCACCTCGGCTGGCGCCATCAACGCTTCGGCGCTGGCCTGTGGTGCCGACAACTTTGATGCCACCGTGCGCATGATCGCCCGGACCTGGCGCGGTTTTCACGCCGACCAGGTATATCGCGCCGGGCATCTGGACATGGTGCGCTCCGGTGCCAAGTGGCTGACCCTGCTGTCGCTGGGCTGGATCCTGGCTAAGTGGCGCCGGCTCAAGCCCAAATCGCTACTGGACAACGCACCGCTGGGGGAACTGTTAAGTCGGCTGGTGCCGCTGGAACGACTGCCGGAACTGATTCGCAACGGCCACATGCAGGCGCTGGCGGTGACGGCATCGAGCTACAGCTCGGGTGAACATGTCACTTTTTACGAGGGCGACAAGCGTTTGATGCCCTGGGTTCGCAGCCAGCGCCTTTCGGTGCGCGACAAGATCACCCACGCGCACCTACTGGCCTCCAGCGCGATTCCATTTGTGTTTCCGGCCACCGAACTGCATATCAATGGCCGGCAAGAGTATTTTGGGGACGGTTCCATGCGCCAGTCCGCACCCTGCTCACCTGCCATCCACCTGGGTGCCGAGCGTATTTTGGTGGTTGGCGCCGGGCGCATGCACGAGCCCAAGGATGAAGCCCTGGTACCGATCCACAACAGCTACCCGTCCATCGCCCAGATCGCCGGCCACGCCTTGTCCAACATCTTTCTCGACGCCCTGGCGGTCGACGTGGAACGGGCCCGGCGGATCAACCAGACCATCAAGCTGGTGCCCGAAGAACTGCGCCGCTCCAGCGCCCTGCGCCCGCTGGAACTGCTGGTGATCTCCCCCAGTCAGCGCCTGGACGTGGTGGCCTCCAAACATATCGACGCGTTGCCTCATGGCGTGCGCACCATGCTGGGGGGTGTCGGGGTGTCGTCCCGACGGGCCGACGTCAAGGGCTCAGCCCTGGCCAGTTATCTGCTGTTCGAGTCCGCCTACACCTGCGAGTTGATGGCGCTGGGCTACGCCGACGCACAACGCCAGCGTCACGAAATCTGCGGCTTCTTTGGCTGGACCGATCCAGAGGCGGTTTGCATGCTGGATGACCGACCCGAGCCCGCCCGCGTGGACCGGCGACGGGACCCGCTGCGGCTGCGGTAATTCCTCTTAGAGCGTTTACAGGCCAAGTTACGCCACGCCTGGATCAGACGGCTTGGCTGTTCTGCTCCGTGTCCTCCGCCCGCTGCGCGGGCTCCTCCTTGACCTGCGCAGAACAGCCAAACCGCCTGATCCCCGCACCGCTCTTGGCGGACCAAAATCCCAGGCTGTCTCTTACAAAGTGCAGTCGGACAGTGCCTGCCATGCACGCGTCCGGGGTGTCAGACTGCAAGCGTCCAATCCTCTATCTTCAACCCAGTCATCTGCCGAAATGCCTGGTCGTTCGTCACAAGCAACGCGCTTTCGCTGAGCGCATGCGCGGCGATCAGCATGTCAAGGGGTGCCAACACTTTGCCCGCTCGCGCCATCCCAGCCAGCACGGGACCCCAGTGCTCGGCCACCGTACTATCCCAGGGCAAAATATCCACACGACGCAAAAACTCTCGCACGGCAACGTGCAATGCCTTGGCAGAAGGGCGTTTGGCCAGACCAAACAGCAACTCGCCCTGCGTAATGGCGGAGATGCAAAGGGAGGCCATTGGCACCTCCAGAATGCGGGCGGTAACGGTGGGGTGCGAGCGCAAGAAATGGCTGACCGTGTTGGTATCGAGCATGTAGCGTGTCATGCGTCTTGCCCTTCGTCATGGCCTTCAAATGGATCACGATCCTGTGCCCCTTGTGCACGATCCTTCGCATCCAAAAAATTCTTCGGAATCTTGGCACCCTTCAATGCGCCAAGGAAACTGTCCCAATCTGCCGGTCTGCGCGACAGGATGACGTCCCCGGTTTCCGCATCCTGGCGGATAAAAACTTCCTTGGCATCAAAGCGAAAAGCGGCGGGCAAGCGCACAGCCTGTTACGACCGTTGGCAAACAATTTGGCAACTTGGCTCATGGTGACCTCCTTCAGCGCATGGTATATATCAAAGTATATTCACAACTACCCAAAAAGGACACTTTTGCAGTGACTGGCCTTTTGTAAGCCCACCAACCCCAGCCACGCCGGATCAGGCGGGCTGCGTGTTCTGCGTAGGTCAAGGAGGAGCCCGCATAGCGGGCGGGGGACACGGAGCAGGGCACGCGGCCCGCCTGATCCGCGCACCACTGTAGGCGACTAAAATGATCGGCTGTCTCTTGAAAGCCTCTCCCGATGCCACGCCAACTCTTCGTCACCACCGCCCTGCCCTACGCCAACGCCCCGTTCCACATCGGCCACATGATGGAGTACATCCAAGCCGACATCTGGGTGCGGTTCCAGCGCATGCATGGCAGCGCGGTGCATTTTGTGTGCGCGGACGATGCCCACGGCGCGCCCATCATGATTGCGGCCGAAAAGGCCGGCAAGACGCCGCAGCAGTTCGTCGCCGACATCGCCGCGGGGCGAAAGGAATACCTGGATGGCTTCCACATCAGCTTTGACAACTGGCACTCCACGGATGGTGCCGAAAACCACCAACTGGCCCAGGACATTTACCGCGCCCTGAAGAAGAACGGCCTGATCGACACCCGCACCATCGAGCAGTTCTTCGATCCCGACAAGAACATGTTCCTGCCGGACCGCTTCATCAAGGGCGAATGCCCCAAGTGCCACGCTAAGGACCAGTACGGTGACAACTGTGAGGTCTGCGGCGCGGTCTACTCCCCGACCGAGCTGATCAACCCCTACTCGGCTCTCAGCGGCGCCACACCGGTGCTGCGCACATCGGAACACTTCTTCTTCAAGCTGTCCGACCCGCGCTGCCTGGCCTTTCTGGACCAGTGGACCCAAAGCGGCGCGGTGCAGCCCGAGGTGCTGAACAAGATCGCCGAGTGGATAGAACCCGGCGAGGACGGCAAGCCCAAGATGGGCGACTGGGATATCAGCCGTGATGCGCCCTACTTCGGCATCGAGATTCCCGATGCGCCGGGCAAATATTTCTACGTCTGGTTGGACGCGCCGATTGGCTACCTGGCCTCGCTGCAAAACCGCTTTGCCAAGATCGAAGGCGACGCCGTCAAGGGAGCGGCTGCCTATGCCGCCTTCATGGCCGACCCGGCCACCGAGCAGTACCACTTCATCGGCAAGGACATCATCACCTTCCACACGCTGTTCTGGCCGGCCATGCTGCATTTCAGCGGCCGCAAGACACCCAACAATATTTTTGTGCATGGCTTTCTCACCGTGAACAACGGCGAAAAAATGAGCAAGAGCCGCGGCACCGGCCTGGACCCGCTCAAGTACCTGAGCCTGGGCATGAACCCCGAGTGGCTGCGCTACTACCTGGCCACCAAGCTGACGCCACGCAACGAGGACATCGAGTTCAGCCCCGAAGACTTCATGGCCCGCGTCAACAGTGACCTGATCGGCAAGTACGTCAACATCGCCTCGCGCGCTGCCGGCTTCATCAGCAAGCGCTTTAGCGGCAAGCTGGGTGCCGTGTCGCCCGACGGTGCCGGCCTGCTGGACACGCTGCGCGAAGGCCAGGATTCCATTGCCGCGCTGTACGAATCGCGCGAGTTCGCCAAGGCGCTGCGCGAGGTCATGCTGCTGGCCGACAAGGTCAATGCCTATGTGGACGCCAACAAGCCCTGGGAGCTGGCCAAGAAGGAAGGCATGGAAGCGCGCCTGCACGACGTCTGCACCGTCTGCATCGAAGCCTTCCGCCTGCTGACCATTTACCTGAAACCGGTGCTGCCGGCCTTGGCTGCCAATGTGGAAACCTTCCTGAACAGCGGCCCGCTGTCCTTTGGCAAAGCCAATGGCGGTCTACCTGCGGGACACGCCATCGGCGAATACCAGCACCTGATGCAGCGCGTCGATATCAAACAACTCGATGCACTGTTTGAGGCTCCAGCCCTCGCCGTTGCTGCACAAGGCGCTACTGAAATCGTAGCGCCCGGTGGTGAAGCCCTGGCCCCAACCATCAGCATCGACGACTTCGCCAAGGTCGATCTGCGCATCGCATCCATCGTCAATTGCGAAGCGGTGGAAGGCTCGACCAAGCTGCTGCGCCTGACACTGGACGCCGGCGAGAAGGATGACGCCGGCCAACCCAAACTGCGCAATGTGTTCAGCGGCATTGCCAGCGCCTACAAACCAGAAGACCTGGTGGGCAAGCTCACCGTGCTGGTGGCCAACCTGGCACCGCGCAAGATGAAGTTTGGCGTGTCGGAAGGTATGGTTCTTGCTGCCAGCCACGGGGATGAAAAGTCCAACCCTGGCATCTACATCCTCAACCCATGGCCCGGCGCCCAGCCTGGTATGCGCATCCACTGAGACCGTTGTGAGCCACCGCATCCACTGGTGGGCCGACACCCACCGTAGCGCCCAGACCAACTTGCGCCTGGGCTGCACGCTGTGCGGTATTGCGGGTGCCACCAATGCGGGTGGCTTTCTGGCGGTGGGGCAGTACACGTCCCACATGTCGGGCATTTTGTCCTCGGTGGCCGACAACCTGATCCTGGGGCAAATTCAACTGGCAACCGCAGGCATCGCGCTGGTCATGTCCTTTATCGGAGGGTCGATGACCACGGCCTGGATGGTCAATTGGGCACAGCGCCGCCAGATGCGCAGCGCGTTTGCAAGGCCCCTGCTGGTCGAGGCCGCGCTGCTGCTGATCTTTGGCCTGTTTGGCGCGGCCATCAGCCACTTCGCGGGGCTGTTCGTCCCGCTGACCGTGGTGCTGTTGTGTTTCATTATGGGTTTGCAGAACGCCGTCATCACCAAGGTGTCGCATGCGGAAATCCGCACGACCCACGTCACCGGCCTGCTGACCGACCTGGGCATTGAGCTGGGCAAACTGTTTTACTTCAACCGCCTGCCGGTGAACCAAAAAGTGGTCGCCAACCGCATCAAATTGCGCATCCATGGGCTCCTGGTCGGCAGTTTCTTTGGCGGCGCCTTGATCGGAGCTTATGGCTTCAAGACCTATGGGTATGTGGCGACCATTCCATTGGCCTTTGTGCTGATGGTTTTGACCCTGGGCCCCATGATGGATGATGTGCGGAATGGAAAATTTGCCTCGGGGCCACCGGCGGCACTGTAGGCTGCCAGCACTCGCAGTGCCACGGCCACCAGGCTCCTTTCACCTTCAACACCATGACCCAGCGCGACCCCCGCTACGACATCCTGTTTGAACCGGTGCAGATCGGCCCCGTCACAACCAAGAACCGCTTCTACCAGGTGCCCCATTGCAACGGCATGGGCCATGGCAAGCCGCAATCGCTGGCGGCTATGCGCGGAGTCAAGGCCGAGGGCGGATGGGGCGTGGTGTGCACCGAAGAAATCGAGATCAGCCCGTTCTCCGAAATCGCCCCGCATTTCGAGGGCCGCCTGTGGGACGACGCCGACATCCCCGCGCAGCGCCTGATGACCGACGCCTGCCACGCCCACGGTGCGCTGGCCGGGGCCGAGCTGTTCTTCAACGGCTACGCTACGCCGAATCGCTATAGCCGCGAGATACCGATGGCGCCGTCACACACGCCGGTCAGGGCCACTGACCCCATCCAGGCGCGCAGCATGGACAAGACCGACATTGCCAACGTGCGCCGCTGGCACCGCGCCGCCGCGCTGCGCGCCCGCGATGCCGGCTTTGATATCGTTTACGTTTACGCGGGGCACGACCTGGGCTTGCCCATGCATTTCATCTCGCGCCGCACCAACCGCCGCACCGATGAATACGGCGGCAGCCTGGAAAACCGCGTGCGCTTCTTGCGCGAGTTGATTGAAGACACCAAAGACGCCGTGGGCGACTGCTGCGCAATAGCCGTGCGCCTGGCCGTGGACCAGTTGCTGGGGCCGCTGGGCATCACGTCCGAGAACGAAGGGAGGGACGTGATTGCCATGCTGGCCGAGCTGCCGGATTTGTGGGACGTCAACATTGCCGACTGGTCCAACGACAGCCAGACCGCACGCTTCTCGCAAGAGGGCTACCAGGAGCAGTACATCGCCCATGTGAAGTCCCTCACCACCAAACCCGTGGTGGGCGTGGGCCGCTACACATCGCCTGACGCCATGGTCTCGGCCATCAAGCGCGGTGTCATGGATTTGATTGGCGCGGCGCGCCCCTCGATTGCCGACCCGTTTTTGCCGCGCAAGATTGAGGAAGGCCGCTTCGACGATATCCGCGAATGCATAGGCTGCAATATTTGTGTGACTGGCGACAACCTGTGTGTGCCGATACGCTGCACGCAGAACCCGACCATGGGCGAGGAGTGGCGCAAAGGCTGGCACCCAGAGCGTATTGCCCCCGCGCAATCCAAGAACACCGTGTTGGTGGTCGGTGCTGGCCCCACCGGTCTGGAGCTGGCTCGGGCTTTGGGCCAACGCGGCTATGAGATCGCGCTGGCCGATGCCGGTACCCGCGTGGGTGGCAGGCTGATCCATGACGCATCCCTGCCCGGCCTGGCCACCTGGATGCGCGTGGCCGACCACCGCATGTTGCAAATCCAGAAGATGACCAGTGTCAATCTGTACCTGGACAGCCGACTGAGCGCGGGCGAGGTGCTGGAGTTCGGCTTTAACCGCGTCTTCATCGCCACCGGTGCGCGCTGGCGCAAAGACGGTTTGGGCCGCCAACACCGAATGGCAATCGAAGGCATCACACATGCAGATGTGGCACCCAAAGTGTTCAGCCCCGACGATGTGTTTGCCGGTGCAACACTGCCCTCCCCCGTGCTGATCTACGACGACGACCACTACTACATGGCCGGTGCACTGGCAGAGCGTTTGCGCAAGCAGGGGCTTGAGGTGCACCTGGTCACGCCGTCCGTCAAAGTATCCGAGTTCACCGATATGACGATGGAGCAGCAACGTATACAGGCTGGGTTGTTGAAGATGGGGGTGCAGATTCAAACCAGCACTTTCATCGCCAGCGTATCGGCCGCGACCGATGGTGGCTTGCACGTGGAGCTGGCCAACACATATACCGATGCACGTATGCCGCTGCAATGCGCCAGCCTCTTGTTGGTCACGATGCGTGATCCGGTGGACGAATTGTTTACTGCATTACAAGCGCGGCAAGGCGAGTGGCAGGGCGCAGGGATCAAGACGGTGCAGTGTGTGGGGGATGCGTTTGCGCCTGGGACCGTGGCGGCGGCGGTGTATGCGGGACATAGAGCAGCAAGGGAACTCGACGCTGGAGAGCTGCCATTGGATACGGTGCCGTTTAGGCGGGAGATGGTGGGGATTGTCGGACTAGACTTTAGAAGTTATTCCGTACCCAAGTGATAGGGTGGCCAGGCGAACTATGAAACCATTTGAAACCCAAGCGGTCGGCCAGGTCTTCGACGCATATCCTCCGGTCATGCGCAGGCGCCTGTTGGCAGTGCGGGAGCTCATCTTTGCAACAGCGGCAACCACCAGCGGAGTGGGGAAGCTGGAGGAAACACTGAAGTGGGGCGAGCCGGCCTACATCACGTCCGCGAGCAGGAGCGGAAGCACCATCCGCATCGCCTGGAAGAAGAAGTCGCCCTCACAGTACGCGATGTACTTCAATTGCCAGAGCACGTTGATCGAGACATTCAAGACCCTGTTTCCTGGTGAGTTTACGTTTGAGGGCAATCGGGCTATCGTCTTCGACGCGTCTGACAAGCTGCCAATGGACTCGCTGGCGTTCTGTATTGCAGCAGCGCTTACCTACCACCGCAATAAGCCAGCGGCGGGCTCCGTCAGACCCGGCCGATGAGGATATCACAACCAAATAGTCACGGAGACCCTCGCATGATCAACCTTACCAAACCCGGCGCCGTCATCTTCGCCAAAGACATTGCCCGTCTTGCCAAGTTCTATGAGGCACTACTGTCCATGGCCGTGGTGCACAGCGAGCCCGACCACACCGTGCTGGAGTCACCAGACATGCAGCTCGTCATGCACGGCATCCCCAAGCATATTGCCGACACCTTTGTGATCACTGCGCCGCCAGCGCGCCGCACCGACACGGCTATCAAGCTGTTCTTCACGGTGGATGATCTCGCCCAGGCCCGCGCCACGGCAGCGCGTCTGGGTGGCGCATTGAACGACCAAGACCGGGAGTGGGAAGCCCGGGGCTTTCGCGCCTGCGACGGGCACGACCCGGAAGGCAACGTTTTGCAGCTCCGCGTCAGTGCGCCGTAACCGCTCTCACTTTCAGTTATTCGAATCAGTTTAGGAGACAGCATGCCTGCAAACCACCGTCCCATCACGATCGACGATCTTTGGTCCCTCAAGCGCCTGGGCACGGGCAGCGTTTCGCCCGATGGCGCCTGGACCTGCGTCTCCGTGACCAGTTTCGACATGAAGAAGAATGAGAAGCAGAGCCAACTGTGGCTGCTGTCCACTGACGGAAAGGTTCAACGGCAACTCACGCGCGGAAAGAGTGATGGAGATCCCCAGTGGTCGCCCAACGGCAAGTGGATTGCCTTTGTCTCCAAACGTGGCGAAGGCAAGGACTCCGACGAAGACGGGCAGTTGTACATGATTGCTGCGGACGGTGGCGAAGCCAGGCGCGTCGGCCAGTTGGCCACAGGCGTGAGCGCTCTGCGCTGGTTCCCGGACAGCCAGCGTCTGGCCTGCGTATCCTGGGTTTGGCCAGAACTGACCAGTCAGGCGGCTCAAGCCAAAAAGCTCAAGGCCGAGAAAGACGACAAAGTCAAAGCCACGGTGGTGGAGCACAACCACTACCGCTTCTGGGACCACTGGTTTCCACGCGGTCGCAAACCCCACATCCATGTCGTGGATACCCGCACCGGCACCTTCCAAGACCTGTTTGCTGGGACCGCCTTTCACCTTTCACCCCAGGAGCCTGACGCGCAAATCTTTGACATCAGCCCGGATGGCAATGAGTTGGCCTTTACGTTTGACTACAACCCCGATCCGAAGGACTTTTCTTTCACTGACATCGTGGCCATGGATCTCAAGACCCGCAAGACCCGTCGGCTCACCACACGCAGCGAAGCTCTGTCACGGCATGCTTTTGAAGGCCCGCGCTATTCTGGCGATGGCAAATGGCTGGCCCTGCTGGGCAACGACTACTCGCTGCAGCATAACGAACAGAGCCGAGCCTGGCTATTCGACATCAAAAGCAAAAAGCTGAGTGCGTGGAGCGGCAGTTGGGACCGCGCCGTCCAAGGCCCTTTGCAGTGGGCCAACACGCATGACGCGGTCTACTTCACGGCCGAGGATGGCATCGTACAGCCCGTGTGGCGCCTGGCCGTGCATGACACGTGGCCCACGGAAATCCGGCGCGGCCCAGATGTTGGCGGCACGGCGACCGATCTGCGCATCAGCGCCGATGGCAGCACCTTGGTCTATGCCCGATCCAGCCAACAGCATCCACCCACCATGCTGACTTGCGATGCCAACGGCGATAACGAGCGAGTGATCGAGCGCTTTAACAAGCGCCTGCTGTCCGGACTGCGCATGGGTGCGGTCGAGTCCGTGGAGGTCAAGGGCTTCGGTGGCGCGCCGGTGCAGATGTGGGTAGTTGCGCCACTTGGCTACAGCGCCGCCACCAAGAAAAAATGGCCGCTGATGCAGGTCATCCACGGTGGCCCGCACACCTGTTGGAACGACAACTGGCACTGGCGCTGGAACATGCAACTGTTTGCCGCTGCAGGTTACGTGGTCTGCGCGGTGAACTACCACGGCTCCAGCGGATTCGGACAGAAGTTTCTGTCCTCCATCAATGGTGGGTGGGGCCGGCGCGAACTCGCCGATGTGGAAGCTGGCACGGACCACATGCTGGCCACCGGAACCATCGATGCAAAGCGCATGGTGGCCACCGGAGGCAGTTATGGCGGCTACATGGTGGCCTACATGAATGGCAATGTGGCGGCCAAGCGTTACCAGGCCTATGTGTGTCACGCCGGTTGTTACGACTGGGTGTCGATGATGGGGTCGGACGGCTACTTCTGGTTCGGCCACGAACTCGGCGCCTTCCACTGGGACGATGAAGCACAGGTGATGAAACAGTCGCCGCACCACTACGCCCAACACTTCGCCACACCGACGCTGGTCCTACACGGTGAGCTGGACTACCGGGTGCCCTACTACCAGGGGATGGCCTACTACAACACGCTGCGCGCCCGCTCGGTCCCCTCACGGCTGGTGTTTTTCCCGGATGAGAACCACTGGATTGTGAAGCCACAAAACTCGCGGCTGTGGTACCGGGAATTCACCGGCTGGTGCGACAGGTACACCGCGTCCAAACCGAACCGCAAGACCGATAAACCAACGCCACTGTGAATTGCCAAGCCTTAGCAGGCAGCGTCGCAAGTTGAGAACTTCTACAACACGTTCAATGGCAGGCGTTAATTTCGCGCTTACACTGATTTGATTTGAAAGCATCACCAATGTCCCAAGCCATTCTCGCGACTCTGATTCCCGGAGACGGAATCGGCCCTGAAATCGTTGACGCCACATTGGCGGCGCTGGATGCGTTAGGGGCACCCTTTACCTGGGACCGCCAAATCGCAGGCCTCGGTGGCATGCAAGCTGCCGGCGACCCATTGCCGCAGGCCACGCTGGACAGCATTCGTCGCACCCGCTTAGCCTTGAAGGGCCCTTTGGAAACACCGTCGGGCGGGGGTTATCGTTCCTCGAATGTGCGCCTGCGCGAGGAGTTTCAGCTCTACGCCAACCTTCGCCCCGCTCTCACCATCATCCCCGGCGGTCGTTTCGACAAAATCGACCTGGTGGTGGTGCGCGAAAACCTGGAGGGCTTGTACATCGGCCACGAGCACTACGTCAAAATTGACGATGACCCCCATGCGGTGGCCATGGCCACTGGCATCAATACGCGTGCTGGTAGCCGACGTCTTCTGGAGTATGCGTTTGAGCACGCCGTGAATACTGGGCGCAAGAAAGTGACCATCGTGCACAAGGCCAACATCATGAAGGCGCTGACGGGCATCTTTCTTGAAACCGGCCTGGATCTGTACGAGCGCAAGTACAAGGGCAAGTTTGAGCTTGATACTGTCATCATTGACGCTTGCGCCATGAAACTGGTGCTCAACCCTTGGCAGTTCGACATGCTGGTGACCACCAATCTGTTTGGTGACATCCTGTCCGATTTGGTGGCGGGTTTGGTCGGTGGTTTGGGCATGGCGCCGGGCGCAAACATTGGTGCTGACGCCGCCATTTTTGAGGCGGTGCATGGCTCAGCGCCCGATATTGCGGGCAAGGGCATTGCGAACCCGATTGCATTGATGTTGGCCGCTGCCATGATGCTCGACCACTGCAAACTTCCCGACATGGCCCGCAAGTTGCGAAAGTCGATCGACGAAACGCTCAATATCGACAAGGTTCGTACCGGCGACCTGGGCGGAACGGCCAACACCGCGGCCTTTACCGCTGCGCTGCTGAATCGCATCAAGAGCTGAGTCGGCCTCGGTGGTCGTCAGCGTTGTGCGCCAACCTCCGCCACGGCCAACGCAGTCATGTTCACCAGGCGTCGCACTGTGGTTGCCGATGTCAGGATATGCACAGTCTGTGCGGCACCCAACAAGATAGGGCCAATAGAAATGCCGCCGCCTGCTGCGGTCTTGAGCAAGTTGTAGGCGATGTTGGCGGCATCAAGATTGGGGAACACGAGGAGATTGGCCTCCGCCAACAACGTGCTACGCGGCATCAGCTTTTTTCGACCCACAACGTCCAACGCCATGTCTCCATGCATTTCTCCATCTACTTCCAGCCACGAAGCTTGCGCCTGAACGAGTGCCAGCGCCTTGCGCATCTTCAACGCAGACGGTTGCTGACTGGAGCCAAAATTCGAGTGGGAGAGCAATGCGGCCTTAGGTTGCACACCCAGCCGTAGCATCTCTTCGGCCGCAAGGATGGTGAACTCTGCGATCTGTTCGGCGCTCGGATCGTAGTTGACGTGGGTATCTGCCAGAAAAACCTGTCGACTCGGCAAGATCAGGCCTGTCAAACACGCGAAATTATTCACCCCCTCCCGCTTTCCAATCACCTGATCAACGTAGTGAAGGTGTGTTGATGTGGTACCCCAAGTGCCACAAATCACGCCATCGACTTCACGCTTCTTCAGCAACATCACTGCGATCAGTGTCAGGCGACGGCGCATTTCGATCTTGGCCATTTGCTCGGTGACACCCTGCCGTTCTGTCAATTGGTGGTAGCCATTCCAGAAGTCGCGGTACCGATGGTCTTGTTCGACGTTGACCACGTCGTAGTCCTCTCCTTCAATCAATCGCAATCCAAATTTTTCAATGCGTCGCGCTATGACTGCAGCACGACCGATCAGCGTCGGGCGGGCCAGAGCTTCATCCACAATGATCTGGCAGGCACGCAGCACCCTTTCATCCTCGCCTTCGGCATAGGCTATCCGCTTGCTTGTTGCGCGTTTTGCAGCGGCAAAAATGGGCTTCATCAGCGTGCCAGAGGCATACACGAACGCTTCGAGACGCACCCGGTAGGCCTCCAGATCCGTGATGGGTGTCATCGCTACTCCGGACTTTGCTGCGGCGGCGGCAACCGCCGGTGCAATGCGCGTCATCAGCCGCGGATCAAATGGACGCGGAATCAGGTACTCCGGTCCAAACGCCATTTGTTCACCGGCGTAAGCGGCGGCGACTATGTCACTTTGCTCCGCCTGCGCCAGTTCGGCAATGGCGTGCACGGCTGCAATTTCCATCTCCAGTGTGATGGTGGTCGCGCGGGAATCCAGAGCTCCCCGAAAGATGTAGGGAAAGCACAAAACATTGTTGACCTGGTTGGGGTAATCAGCGCGGCCCGTTGCCATGATCGCGTCGTCACGCACTGCACTGACCCGCTCCGGCGTGATCTCCGGCGTTGGATTGGCCAAGGCAAATATCAGCGGACGATTCGCCATCTTGCGCACCATGTCGGGTTTGAGCACACCGCCCGCCGACAGGCCCAAAAAGATGTCTGCGTCCTCAATGATGTCGCCCAATGTCCGCGCCGTTGTCGGTTGGGCGTACACCACCTTGTCCTCATCCATCAGCTCTGTACGACCCTCGTAGACCACACCGGCCAAATCGGTCACAAAAATGTTCTCACGGGGGATACCCAGCTTGACCAGTAAGCCCAGGCAGGCCAGTGCAGCGGCACCCGCGCCAGATGTCACCAGTTTGACTCTTTTGGGGTCTTTCCCTACCACCTTCAAACCATTGAGAATTGCTGCCCCAACGACGATGGCTGTCCCATGCTGGTCATCGTGAAAAACCGGGATGGTCATGCGCTCGCGCAGCTTGCGTTCCACATAGAAGCAGTCAGGTGCCTTGATGTCTTCAAGATTGATGCCGCCAAACGTTGGCTCTAGCGACGCGATGATGTCCACCAGCTTGTCGAGATTCGACTCATCAATCTCCAGGTCGAACACATCGATGCCAGCGAATTTCTTGAACAGGACCGCCTTGCCTTCCATAACTGGCTTGGCTGCTAACGGACCGATATTTCCGAGTCCCAAAACGGCTGTGCCATTGGTGATGACGGCCACCAAGTTGCCCCGACTGGTGTACTTGAAGGCGGCGGTCGGGTCTCTTACGATTTCTTCACAGGGTGCCGCGACGCCAGGCGAATAGGCCAGCGCCAGGTCATGCTGATTCACAAGCTGCTTTGTGGAAGTAATGGCCAGTTTGCCTGGTATCGGTTGCGCGTGGTACTCCAGCGCTGCTTTGCGCAATTGCTCGTGTTTTTCAATTTGATTGGACACAAATACCTTTCAGCTGGCCTTGTCAGCTATTCAATTTTGCGAGGGGGTGGCGCGCATGTCGGCGGACACAAGAGGCCAAGCTGGACGAACGGGTCTAAAAGATCAGCCATTGCGTGCAAGCCAAGCGGGCCAATCCTCAACGTTCGCCGCAATTACCGTACGCAATCCAGGCGGTGATACCTTCATATCCCGACTCGCAAATACGATGACGTTCCCATCGTTGTTGGCAGAAACTTCCACCACTTTGCCTTCGAATACGGTGGCGAGTCGGTCGATAAAGGTTTCATACCGGGGGTGGTCTTCATGAAAATTGACAGCCAGAACACCGTTGGCGGTCAAGGCCTCCCGGCAGCCTTCATAAAACTTCTCGGAGCACAATTCCGCCGGTTGGCCTTGGTAGTCGTAGCCATCCACCAAAAGCACATCCAGCGAGCCTTTGACGCGATGGACATACTCCGCACCATCGGCCTCAATGACTCGGAACAAGTCGCTGTTCTTGGGAATATGGAATTCATTGCGCAAGGCGATAACGTGAGGGTTGATCTCAATGGCGATGAAATTCGCTTGCGGAAGGACATGGCGACAGAACTTGGCCAGGCTACCGCCACCCAGACCAATCATGGCAATACTTCTCGGATGCCTGTTCAGAACGACGAAGCCCATCATGGTTTTCGTGTAGGCCAGTTCCAGCTCAATGGGATGGCTGATGCGCATGCGGCTTTGCAATTCATTGATCGTGAAGTGCAATGACTTGCTGTCGGCTTCGTCATACACAAACGGCTTGATGCATGCATTTGTTGCCGAAATTGAGGTTGCAGATGTCGGTAAGGTCATGGTCTTCTTAGAAGTTGATGTCGTTCGAGGCTCTGTTTTCCCCGTGATCGAGCGCCGTTGATGCCAGGAAGACGCGCGCCATACTGGGCTGAAGAGCTTTCCAAGCCAGCGGATCAAACCCGAGCGGACAGCGAATGCCTGCCAGTGACTGAAGTGCACGCATTGCATCTTTGACTGCAAATACCAGTCGATTGCTGCCGCTCGGGTCTTCCACCATCAGTACTGGGGCCCCAAAGCTATCCTCTATCCGGTCCATGAAGACCGCGAAGAACGGATTGCACCCATGCAAGTTGGCGACAAACATGCCGCCTGGGTTGAGCACGTTAAAGCAGTCGTCGTAAAACGCTTGGGCGCTCAACCGGTCGGGCAGACCGTCTATGTCAAACCCGTCTGCCAAAACGACGTCGAACTTGCGGGTTGTATCCCGCATGAAAGCCGCCCCATCCGCCAATAGCACCTCAAATCGATCGTCATCTGGGGGAATTGCAAACGCAGTTCTGTGTGCCAACACATGCGGATTGACTTCAATCACCGTTACCGACGTATTCGGCAGATACCGATAACAGAACTTTGCGAGGGACCCGCCACCCAATCCAATCATCACGATGCTCGCTGGCGTTGGGTTGTGCAGCAGAAAACCCATCATGATCTCGGTGTATTCGAATTGCAGTGCGTCCGGTCGCAGCAAGTGCATTTCGCTTTGTACATCGTTGAGCGAGAAACACATGGACTTGCTCGACAAAGTCTCGTAGATGAACGGCTTGACATGGTCCGCTACCTCAAGATTCTGTGCTGCTGGCATGGTGCTCTCTCGTCGTCTTTCGATTGGCGGTGTACCGATTCAGCTTTGCTTTCCGAACAACGTCGTCAAAACGCTATGGATGAGTGAAAACTCCAGGCTGCAGATCGTTACGTTTTTGGTCAAGTACATCGGGCGTTTAATTTCAAGGCCGGGCATGACCAGCAGCGTGTGTTTCCAGTTCGAACCTGGCTGCAACATGCGGTCCAGTGCAAGAATTCCTCGACGAATTACGTCGGTGGTACTGACCTTCTTTTGCAAGCAAATTCGAAGCGCGTTGCCGTTTGTGAAGTGGACCGTGGCGACATCTCCAGCAGCACTGCCGGGCTCCAATATTTCGAGCTGTACACCAGCAAAAGTGGCGTCCTCTTTCAAAATACGCCTTATCGTTTGCAGCAGACACTGTCTTGCAACCTCCTTGAGCAGCGCCATGTCCGACACCAACGGCTTGCCCAGCCCGCCCAATCCCAGGGTGCTGTCTGATGCGTCATACGGTACACAACGCAGCCCCCATTTAGAATTGGTATTGCAAGCGAACAGCACCTGGGAGCTTTCGGTGGCGGCGTAACAAGTCGAGTCAAGCCATTCCATGGCCCTTTCAAATGGCTCGACAGCCCCGCCAGCGCACGGAAATTTCTTGATAAAGGGCTGGGGATCCAGAATTCCATCGCACTTACGCAAGAATGGACTGACCAATCTGACCCGGTTTCTTTCCTCCCAAATTGCGGCGCAGGTACGCGCAGTCTCAGTCCCGCTGGGTTGGTAGTAGATGAGACTGAGGCCACTGGTATGCATTCTTTTTGAGCTGCCGCATCCGGGTAGCGACGCCTTGTTTGAAGGTCCCCCAATGGCTGGCATCGTCAAAGAAAGTGTCAACTCATCCACAGTGCACTGCTCATTACCGGGCTTGATAGAAGATATCAACTCTGCGATTTTTTGACCATGCAGCTTCGTCATGCCCGGCGGCTGCTGGCTTCTCTTTGCCGTAGCTCACCGATTCCATCTGCCCATCAGCAACACCGGAAAGCCTCAACGCCTGACGGACCGCATCTGCGCGTTTTTGGCCCAACGCCAAGTTGTATTCACTGCCACCCCGCTCGTCGGTGTGACCTTCCAAACGGACCCTGGCGCTGGCACTTGAGCGCAGGTATTTGGCATGCGCAGCCAAAAGCCATGTGCTCGAAGGCGGGGCCGCTGCACTGTCGTAATCGAAGTAAACGGAACGCCCACCCAAGACTGAAGTGGCATCGTCCAGCGGATGAAGTGCCACCACATTGACAACCGGGGCTGCGCTGACAGGCGAAGCGTCTCGTTTGGCGATGACATCGGCTGGCTTGGCCGCAACAAGCGGTGCCTCAGACGTTTTGGTAGAGGTACACCCCGCCATGGTGAGGGCGAGCAAAACAGTCGTTAAGGCCCGAACGAAGCATCGATTGAACGAGATATTCATAGTATTCCCTACAGTTGGCGGCGCAATGCGCGTCTAATAAAATCATATTGTAGACTCATTTGAGTATCATTGTATGTTAATGCTATGGGTGTTCAATGCACCGAGCGGACAAATTCAGTGAATGCGTTGGTCGCGCAACTTCTATAAAATAGCAATGCATAGAATGTGCATTTGATTAACATATAAGCCATATGGAACTGAAGACTGCCCGGTTGACGCTGCTAATAGACCCAGCCAAGAAAAAGGCGTTTGAGACGCTGTGTGCTCGGCAGGACTTGACGCCTTCACAGGTGGTTCGGCGGATGATTCGTGACTACCTCGTTGAGCACGGCATAGAGTTTGTCCCCAGCGGACAAGTGGCGGTCGCCGAGAGCGTTGAGGCTGATGTTTAGCTGAGGGGTAACGGATGGGCCGAAGTTTCAGCTCGGTGCAGGAGTTAAACAAATTCCGCAAAGAGTTGACGCGTCTGCCAGAGGTCAATGTACCCGCCAACACCCTTGACGCGGCATGTCAACCGGGCTCTCTATGAAGCCAAAGATGCTGGAGGAAACGGTCACTGGAGCTTACCGGTGCAGATCAGCCGAACTAAGGCTGTATCCGCCGCCGCACAGCAGTCAGAATACCCCGCAGTATCTCCACCGGCTCTGGCGGACACCCCGCCACCACCACATCCACCGGTATGACGTTGGAAACCCTGCCGCAACTGGCGTAGCTCTCGCCAAAGACCCCACCATCACACGCGCAATCGCCCACGGCCACCACCAGCTTGGGCTCGGGTGTGGCGTCATAGGTGCGCTTGAGCGCCACTTCCATGTTGCGCGACACGGGGCCGGTGACCAGCAGCAGATCCGCGTGGCGCGGGCTGGCCACAAAACGAATACCCAGGCCTTCGATGTTGTAGTAGGGGTTGCCCAGCGCATTGATTTCCAGCTCGCAGCCGTTGCACGACCCGGCGTCCACCTGGCGGATGCAGAGGGCCTGGCCCAGGATGGCCAGCAGCTCCGTCTGGATGCGGGATTCCTCCGCCTGCGCCGCCGCGCCAATATCGGGCGCGGGTTCGCTGCGGATACCCGTCTTGCCGATTTGCCAGATGGTTTTCCAGATCACAGATCCGCCCCCGAGTAGCTGAGGTTGAACGACTTGTTGATCAGCGGAAAGTCGGCCACGATATTGCCCATCACCGCGTGCTCCAGCGCGGGCCAGTTTTGCCAGGATGGGTCGTGCAAGTGGCAGCGCAGGATGCGGTGGCCTTGCTCGGCACCGGCCAGCTCCAAGGCCACGAACAACTCACCGCGCCAGCCCTCAACCCAGCCAGCACCTCGGGCCGCCTGATCGCTAAACACTAATTCGCTGCACAACGGACCGACCGGCAAATGGGTCACCATGTGCCGGATCATGCGCAGTGACTCAAACACTTCCTCAAAACGCACGGCCACCCGCGCCGCCACGTCGCCGTTCTGGTGGAGCGCCATGGCAACATGCGATTCGGTGTAAGGCACAAAGGGGTGGTCGCAACGCAGGTCCCAGGCCTGGCTGCTCGCGCGGCCAACCAGGCCCGTCAGGCCGAGCTGCGAGGCCAGCGACGGGGTCACACAGCCGGTAGTCAAGAAGCGGTCTTGCAAGCCAGCATGGGCCTCAAAAATATCGAACAGACGCCGGACCTCCGACTCCAGCACATCACACAGCCGCAGCATGGGGGCGATCTGTGTCGGAGCCAGGTCCACACCCACGCCTCCGGGCGTTATGCAGTCCATCATCAGTCGATGGCCAAAGGCGGCCCGGGCGTTGCGCAGCCAGTCTTCGCGCAACCGCGAGAACTGCGCCAGCGCAAAGGCAAAGGCCGCGTCATTGCCAAGCGCACCCAGGTCGCCCAGGTGGTTGGCCACACGCTCGCGCTCCAGCAGAAGCGCACGCAGCCAGGCCGCGCGCGGCGGGACGATGGTCTGCGTAGCCGATTCCAGCGCCATGCAATAGGCCCAGGCGAAGGCCACGGTCGAGTCGCCCGACACGCGTCCCGCCAGGCGATAGGCATCCAGCGCCGACATCTGCGTCATGCGCTGCTCGATACCCTTGTGCGTGTAGCCCAGGCGTTGCTCCAGGCGCAGGACTTTTTCGCCGACCACCGAGAAACGGAAGTGCCCGGGCTCGATGACACCGGCATGCACCGGGCCGACGGCAATCTCGTGCACGCCGTCGCCCTCCACCCGCACAAACGGGTAGTCCACCAGTGCGCCCGGCGTGGGCTGCGGCAGGGCCTGCGGGTCCTGCAACAAGGGATGGTGGTCCGTGGCCCAGGCACCGTGGTTCAACCAGGGCCGCTGGTCCTTTGCACCCTGTGCGTGGATGCCGGACAGGTCTGTTGCCGCGCGCTGCATGCGCCCCGCCACGGGAAAGACCGCGGACAGGTCCGGGTACTGCGGCTGGCCATCTGTGGCATCCAGCGGCAGCGCCAGCCAGAACACGCCTTCCAGCAAAACATAAGAGACAAATACGATTCCAGCCCCCGTCGTTGTTGCGCAAGCAGCTATCGATTCAATAGCATCCTCGTCAACGGAACCACCCGCCCACAACGCCAGCAAGCGACCGCCCCGCTCGCGCACCAGGCCCGCTGCGGCACTCCATTCCTGCGCCGTGACCTGCGCGTGCCAGATTGGCACCGGTGCCGAAAGGGCATTGAACTCTACATCCAGGCCGGGTATCTTCATCACATCACCCACCCAACATCGCAGCGGCCTGCACGTACCAGCCACTCAGGTACGGTGGGATATACAGGCCCAGTATCAGCGCCAGCGCCAGGTGCAAAAACACCGGCAGCAGAGCAGGAGGATGCGCCAGTGGTTTGAGCGTGGTATCGCCAAAAACCATGGGCAGCACCCGGGCCAGGATGGACGCAAACGCCACGCCCAGCGCCAAAAAGAGGAAGGGCGCGGCCCAGGGCTGCTCGCGCATGGCGGTGGTCAGAATCAAAAACTCGCTGGCGAACACACCAAAGGGCGGCATGCCCAGGATGGCCATCACGCCCAGCATCAGACCCCAGCCGACGGTGGGGTTGACCTTGATCAGGCCGCGGATCTCGCTCATGACCTGGGTGCCCGCCTTTTGCGTGGCATGACCCACGGTGAAGAAGATCGCGGACTTGACCAGCGAGTGCACCGTCATGTGCAAGAGGCCGGCAAAGTTGGCCAGCGGAGAGCCCATGCCAAAGGCAAAGGTGATCAGGCCCATGTGCTCGATGGACGAGTACGAGAACATGCGCTTCACGTCTTTTTGCCGTGAGAGAAAGAACGCCGCCACCGTGACCGACAGCAGGCCAAAGCCCATCATCAGCTGCCCGGCCATTTGTGTGCCCAAGGCGCCATCGGTCAGCACCTTGCAACGCAAGACCGCGTACATCGCCACGTTGAGCAACAAGCCCGACAGCACCGCGGACACCGGCGTGGGGCCTTCGGCATGGGCATCGGGCAACCAGCTGTGCAGCGGCACCAGGCCGACCTTGGTGCCATAACCAATCAGCAGGAAGACAAAGGCCAACGTGATGATGGTCGGGTCGAGCTGGCCCTTGACGTCATTGAGGCTGGTCCACAGCAGCGTGGCGTGCTCCGCGCCCAGCACCTTGTCGGCCGCCATGTACATCAGGATGGTGCCAAACAGCGCCTGCGCAATGCCGACTCCGCACAGGATGAAATACTTCCACGCCGCCTCCAGGCTGGCCGAGGTGCGGTACACGCTGACCAGCAACACGGTAGTCAGCGTGGCCGCCTCCATCGCCACCCAGATGATGCCCAGGTTGTTCGTCGTGAAGCCCAACAGCATGGTGAAGCTGAACAGCTGGTACATGCTGTGGTAGAGCCGCATGCGCCGCGGCGTCATCTTGCCGTGGTCTTGCTCCACGCGCATATACGGCCGCGAGAAGATGGCGGTGGTCAGACTGACAAAGGCGGTGAGCGTGACCAGAAAGACGTTCAGCGGGTCGATGTAGAACTGCTGGTCCCACAGCAACTCAGGCCCGTGATCGATGATGTGCTTGGTCAGGAAACACGCGGCAATGAAAGTTCCCAGACTAAAGGCCACGTTCACATCGCGCGCCCACAGGCGGTGCCCGTAAAGCGCCAGAGCCAGCCCGCCCAGCAGCGGAATGCCCAGAACAAAAAATAACGCGCTCACTGGAAAACCTCCGTGCTACGCACTGCGGTGCGAGCTTGCTGCGGGAAGCGGCCCGGCGCTGCGCTCATGCCTGGTCGTCCTTCAGCTTTTCGAGGTTGTGGATGTCCAGGCTGTCGAACTTCTCGCGAATCTGAAACATGAACACGCCCAGGATCAACACGCCGACCAGCACGTCCAGCGCAATGCCAAACTCCACGATCATCGGCATGCCATTGGTCACCGTGGTGGCCGCGAAGATCAACCCGTTTTCCATGGACAGAAAGCCGATGACCTGGGGCACGGCCTTTGAGCGGGTGATCATCATCATGAACGACAGCAGCACACAGGCCAGCGCAATGCCCAGCGATCCGCCCGCAATAGACTGTGACAGGCGCGAGATCGGCAATGCCAGGCTGAACGAAAAGATCACCAGACCGATGCCCACCAACATGGTGGTGGGAACGTTGAACAGCGTCTCCACGTCCCAGCGCACATTGAGCTTGCGAATCAGACGGTGCAACATCCAGGGAATGAAAATGACCTTGAGCACCAGCGTCAACACACCCGAAACATACAAATCCGGCTGGTGCGTCACATAACCGAGCAAGAACGATGCAGCCACCAGCGCCGCGCCCTGCATGGCAAACAGGTTGATCAGCGAGACGATGCGCCGCTGCGAAATCATCGCGAACGACAGCAGCAAAATCAGCGTCGCGAACAGGTTGATGAATTGGGGAGCGAAGTGGTTCATCCCACCCCCAGCAACACGTTGACCAGCAGGCCGATCACCGCCAGCAAAAAGGCGGTTCCCAAAAATTCTGGCACCCGGAAGATGCGCATCTTGGCGCTGGCGGTCTCAATCATCGCCAATGCCATTCCGCCCACGGCCAGCTTGAACACCAACACGGGCAGCGCCAACAGCAAGGCCAGTGGCGCATTGGCTTCGGCCACGCCCCAGGGGAAAAATAACGCAAGGCCAATGCACGAATAGACAAACAGCTTCAGACTGGCCGCCCACTCCAGCAAGGCCAGGTGGCGGGCAGAGTACTCCAGGATCAAGGCCTCATGGATCATGGTGAGTTCGAGGTGGGTGTCCGGGTTGTCTACCGGCACGCGGGCGTTCTCGGCCAGTGACACCATGGTGAAGGCCACACCGGCCAGCAGCAGGCTGGGGTAGATGGTCAGTTCCCGGTGCGCGAGCGTTTCCACAATGACCGTCAGCGACGTGGAACCCGTGATCATGGACGCGCAAAACAGCACCATCAGCAGCGCGGGCTCGGCCAAGAACCCCACCAACATTTCGCGGCGCGCACCCAGGGTGCCGAAGGCTGTGCCCACGTCCATGGCGGCCAGGGAGATAAAAACTCGGGCCAGCGCAAACAGACCTACCAAGGCAATCGCGTCGGCCGCAGGCGACAGTGGCAAATCAGTGGAAAGGGTCGGCACGACGGCGCCAGCCAGCAGCATGCAGCCAAAGACCACATAGGGCGCCATGCGGAACAGCTGCGACGCGTGTTCGGCCACCAGGGATTCCTTTTGGAACAGCTTGTGCAACATGCGGTAGGGTTGCAACAGGCCCGGCGCGGACTTGTTCTGCAGCCAATGCCGCCACTGGTTGATCCAGCCCGTCAACAGCGGAGCCAGCAGCAAGGCCGTGACCAGCGCCAACAGTTGTGACAGCACACCCAGAGCACTCATCGCTTCACCACCAGCAGAACCACAATCAGCGTCACAAAGCTGTACATCAGGTAGACGGCAATGCGTCCCTGCTGAAGTAGACCGACCAGCCTTGATATCCGCTCAACCACCCACACCACGGGCAGGTACAGCCAGTACCAAAGTGGATCTTCCACTTGCACCCTGTAGCTGGGTTGGGCATCAAAGGCAGTGGGCAGATGCCGATCCATGCGAAAAAACGGTTCGAAGATTTGCCGAATCGGCTGGCCAAAGCCCTCGGCCGAGTCCTGCATGCGCGCCGTTTGCCAGGGGTGGCCGCAGTCCCACGGCGGCACCCGGCGCATGCGCCCGTGGTAGAGCTTGCGCACCAGCAAATACGTGAGGCCGAAACTGGCCAGCACACCCAGCAGGAAGATGGCAGGCGCATAACTGGCGCGGTCCATGTGCACTGGCACCAGCAGCCAGCCGCTGTCCGCCACGGTGTGGGCCAGACCGCTGCGCACCAGTAACTGGGTGACTGGGTCGATCAGAGCGATTACCTGGTTGGGGAACAGACCCAGCAACACGCAGCCTGTCACCAGCCACAACATGCCCAAACGTTCCCACATACCGGCATCAGCCGCCTGAGCAAGTTTTTCCTCGCGCGGTTGACCCAGGAAGATCACACCGAAGTACTTGACCATGGTGTAGCCAGACAGCGCCGCTATCAGCGCAATCATGGCGGCCATGACCGGAACCAGCATGTCCAGAAACGAACTCGGCAACCCGGTGGTGAACAAAAAGCTTTGCAGCAGCAGCCATTCGGCAACAAAACCACCAAACGGCGGCAAGCCGGCACATGACAGCACGCCGATCAGCGTCGGCCAGGCCACCCAGGGCATATACCGCATCAGGCCGCCAAGCTTGCCCAGGCTGCGTTCACCCGTGGCATGCAGCACGGCACCCGTGCTGCAAAACAGCAGACTCTTGAAGAAGGCATGGCTGATCATGTGGTACAGCGCCGCCGTCAGTGCCAGTGCAGAGAACGCCTGCATCCCATAGGACGCGAACAACATGGACAGCCCCATGCCCGCGCAGATCAGGCCGATGTTTTCAATCGACGAATAGGCCAGCAGGCGTTTCATCTCGACCTGCACCGTGGAAAACACCACGCCAAATAAGGCAGTGGCCAGCCCGACCCCCATCAGCAACACGCCCCACCACCAGATGCGGGTTTGCAGCAGGTCGAAGGACACGCGCAGGATGCCGTACAACGCGATCTTCAGCATCACGCCGCTCATCAATGCCGAGAATGGCGATGGCGCGGCCGGGTGTGCCTCGGGCAGCCACACATGCAGTGGCAGCAGACCGGCCTTGGCACCAAAACCAAACACCGCCAGACAAAAAGCCACGGAACCCCAGAATGGCGTCAGGTGCTGGGCCCGCATGTTGGCAAAGGTGTAGTCGCCCGTGTTGGCCTGCAACAGCCCAAAGCACAACAAGATCCCCAAGGCACCAATGTGCGCCACCAGCATATAGAGATAGCCAGCGCGCCGGATATCGGGTATTCGGTGGTTGGCCATGACCAGGAAGAACGAGGAAAACGCCATGGTCTCCCACACCACCATGAACACGTAGGCGTCATCTGCGAGCACCACCATGGCAATGCTGGCCAGGAACACGTGGTATTCCAGGCAGATCAGCCCCGGCGGCGTGCCCTCGCCCTTGCGGAAATAGCCTGCGGCGAAG
>ERZ724527.207-NODE-207-length-29880-cov-7.742766_pt1 | contig 29880 bp, 31 predicted proteins | sample MGYA00376060_ERZ724527 | MGnify/ENA primary metagenome ERZ724527 (study PRJEB28724, sample SAMN07190886) | activated sludge metagenome | isolation source: activated sludge of sewage treatment plant in Hong Hong | place: USA: Christiansburg, Virginia | collected...
TGGAACTCGAGCAAAGTGTTGGAACTCGAGCAAAGTGTTGGAACTCGAGCAAAGTGTTGGAACTCGAGCAAAGTTTTGGAACTCGAGCAAAGCGTGATTGTAACGTGGCGTGGTTATTGGGTGGTGGCGACGGGTGTCACTGTGGGACCTACGGCGACAGGAATCCCGTTAGCCTCGATTCTTGCCTGCTCCACTGCTTGCCAGTCTACGGGGTAATCCAGATATTCCCTCAGATGCAGCTTGACCAGCTGGTTCAGCAGGGTGGTGTCGTTCAGGTGCTCAGCCGGAGTGCCTTCAAGCCACGGGTGTACCTCAACATACAGTACGCCTTCTTTCCAGCCTACCTTGTAAGGCTGGTTGACGATCCGCACTGACGTTCCTACGGGTACTGTCTCATATAGCCGCTCGATATCCGGGGCGTACATGCGCATACACCCGTGCGTGACCTGCATGCCAATGCCGTATTCGTTATTGGTGCCGTGGATCAGGTAGGCGGGAATGCCCAGATAGATGGCATATTTACCCAGCGGATTATCCGGGCCAGCAGGTACTACGCTGGGCAAGGGATCGCCGTTTTGCAGGTGTTCTTTTTTAACAGATGCAGTCGGATACCAGGTGGGTCCTGCCACTTTGCGCGTGACTTTTGTGGCCGCCAGCGGCGTGTTCCAGTCACTGCGGCCGATACTGATGGGATAAGTTTCAACAGTGGGCGTTTTGCCCGCCGCCGCTTTAGGGTAGTAATAAAGTCGCATTTCTGCAGTGTTGATGACAATACCCTGGCGTGGCGCATCAGGGAGTAGATACAGATGCGGCAGCACCACGGTGGAGCCGTTCTGCGGCATCCATGCGTCCACACCGGGATTGGCATTCAGGATTTCGTCGTAGCCGACATCATACTGGCGACCGATGTCGATCAGCGTATCTTCACGTCCCGCGACAATTCTTTCTTCTTTACCGATCAGGGATTCGCCACTGGGCGGCAAGGTAAAAATCCTGGCCTGCAAGGGGTAGGTGGCAGAGAAAAACAGCGCGATGGCTGCTGCCAATTGTTGGCGTAACATCATGAACGAATCTCCACAGGGGTGCCGACCGGCAATATTTTCCAAAGGTAGTCCATCTCCTGGTTGGTCACGGCAATACAGCCGCTGGTCCAGTCAACAGAGCAATGGGTGCGCCCCACCCAGTCATACCCGTTCTGCAGCCCGTGTATAACGATATCACCACCGGGATCGCAGCCCTTCTTTTTGGCGTTGGCAATATCTTCGGCGTTCGGGTAGTTGATCCGTAATGAGCGGTAGTAATTGGATACAGGGTTCTGGCCAATGATCTTGTAGTGCCCCTCAGGCGTGCGGTAGTCGCCCTTGCATGTTTTCGGGCCAATAGGGTCTCGGCCTAGTGCCACTTTGAATGTAGCCAGCGGCTGTTTCCCGGCATAGGCGGTCAGGGTTCGTTTGCTCTTTTCAATCACCACCCGGTCGGCACGGCTGGGTGTGGGCAGCTTCACTATTTTCCGGGGAGCAGTCTTGGGGTGCTTGGATGTCGAGGATACAGACTCACAGCCGGTGACCATTATCAGGCTGACAGAGACCAGCAGGGCGAGGATAAAACGGAGATGGAGCGTCATGACAAAAAGATCAGTAATGAAAGATGCATAAATGATAACGGGTATTGTTCATAAATTGACTAAATATTGATACGTATACTGTCACAAAACTGTCATAGAAGGTAATCTTGCAGCCCCGATAAGTTGCCTCAGGTGTTGTATGTTTGGTCGATTCATGCCCCGCGAAGTCAAATTTTTTGACTTGTTCAACGCACACACCAAGGAGATTGTTCGGGGCGCTGATGCGCTGGTCGCAGTGATGGCTGCCTTGAACCAATCGCAAGCCGCTGCTGCAGCGCATGCAGAAACACTGGATACCATTGAGGGACGCGCCGATAAAATCGTCGATGAGACTATGGCGATGCTCCATGCAACTTTCATCACGCCCCTGGACCGTGACGAGATTCACCAGCTGATCAAACACCTCGATGATGTGCTGGATACCATGCAAGATGCAGCGGGCACGGTCACCACTTATGATATTCGCCGTGCCACGCCAGAGGCGATCCGTTTTGCGGACATTATTCGCGCCTCGTGTCAGGTAGTGGCGAAAGCAGTGGGGATGTTGCACAACATGAACAATGGCCCGGCGATTCTTGAGGCCTGTAAAGAAATCAGCAAGCTGGAATCGGATGCTGATGTGGTATTGCGGGATGCAATGTCAAAATTATTCCGGGAAGAGCCTGATGTACGCGAACTCATCAAACTAAAAGCTATCTACGAATTGCTGGAAACAGTGACTGACTGTTGCAAACAGGTGGCCACTATTCTGGAAGCGATTATTCTCGAAAATTCCTGAGTAGCTGCACATTATGGACCAGATGACCATGTCTTTCGGCGTGTTGGCGTTTCTTGTAGCGCTGGCGCTGGCTTTCGATTTCATGAACGGTTTTCACGATGCGGCTAACGCGATAGCGACAGTCGTTTCTACTCGTGTACTCAAGCCTTATCAAGCTGTGATGATGGCTACCGTCTTCAATTTTGTTGCGATCTGGGTGTTCCAGCTCAAAGTGGCCGCACTGGTTGGTAAAGGCACCATTGATCCATCGATAGTGGATCACTACGTTGTGTTTGGTGCGTTGGTTGGTGCGATAGCGTGGAATGTTATTACCTGGTACTACGGCATTCCGTCATCGTCTTCACACGCATTGATCGGTGGCCTGATTGGCGCGGCGCTGGCGAAGGCTGGCCCAGGCGCATTAATTTCGGCTGGCATCATCAAAACGGTAATGTTTATTGTTATTTCGCCTCTGGTAGGAATGTTGCTGGGCGGATTGTTGATGCTGCTGATTGGATGGATGTTTCGAACCCACACACCGCGTCGCGTTGAAAACTGGTCACGTCGGTTGCAGCTGGTGTCTGCTTCAGCGTACGCACTCGGGCATGGCGGAAATGACGCACAAAAAACCATCGGCATTATCTGGATGCTGTTGATTGCAGCAGGTGTCACTGGCAAGGATGAGCATGTGCCTTATTGGGTAGTGTTTTCCTGTTACTCCGCAATAGGGCTCGGTACAGCATTTGGTGGTTGGCGCATTATCCGCCTGATGGGGCAAAAAATTACCAAGCTCAGCCCTGTGGGTGGTTTTGCAGCACAAACAGCGGGAGCTGTTATGTTGTTCACAGCGACCTCACTGGGTATTCCTGTCTCTACTACGCATACGATTACCGGCGCGATTGTGGGCGTTGGCGCCAACCGTAAATTATCAGCGGTGCGTTGGGGTGTGGCGGGCACGATTGTGTGGGCATGGGTTTTTACAATCCCGTGCAGTGCGTTGATTGCCGCTATTTGCTGGTGGTTGGGTGTCCATATTTTCTGATGTGATTAACAACTTTTTAGCGCGTGGCAGTGATGACAGCACGCATCGGTGCCGGATAGCCCTCTATTGTCTTGTTGTGGTCTGCAGGATCAAGAAAATCCTGTAATGACTGGAACGTCATCCAGTCGGTGCTGCGTTGCTCTTCTGTACTGGTCACGCAAACATCCACAACTTTTATGTCAGAAAAACGCATTTTTTCCAGCCATCTTGTCAGCGCGGCTACGCTTGGAATAAACCACACATTGCCCATGCGTCCATACCTGCCTTCTGGGACCAGCACGGTATTTTCATCGCCCGATACTACCAATGTTTCCAGCACCAGCTGGCCGCCCGGTTTCAATAATTGTCTCAATTCCAGAAGATGGTCCATCGGCGCGCGGCGGTGGTACAAAACCCCCATCGAAAAAACGGTATCGAATGCCTGCATGTCTTGCGGCAAATCTTCGCACGCTGCTGGAACAACAAACACGCTGTCATTCTGCAAAAAATGTTGCAATGCCCAATATTGCACAACAAAAAGCGGTGAAGGATCAATGCCTATCACCAGATCTGCCCCTGCCCCTTTTATGCGCCAGCAGTGATAGCCGCTACCGCAGCCAACATCCAGTACGGTTTTACCTGTTAACGGGGCAATGTGTTCCTGAAGCCGTTGCCATTTCCAGTCTGAGCGCCATTCTGTGTCAATGTATGTACCACAGATATCAAAAGGTCCTTTACGCCATGGATGCAGGCCGCGCAGTGCAGATTCAAGTTGTGTTTGTGTTTCTGTATCCAGCGGTATTTTTGCCGACACAGATACGGTATCGGCATCGAGCTGTCTGTTGGTCGTTTCAATGAGGGGTAAATTTTCCAGACAGGTTAGCCAGCGCGGTATATCACCCCAGCGCTCTGCGTTGAAGTTGCTGGCAATCATGGCTGGCAAAATTTTTCGCCACGGCTGTAAATCCGGATTTTCCATGCGCGCATACAAGGCGGAATAATCCAGTGCGTTAATTCTCGGCATTATTTTATTGCTACCAGGGACATGAAGTTGAAACACTGGAACCACACTCCCAGGTTTTCAAACCCGGCACTGCGCAAGCGAAGCTTATGCGCTGAAAGCGTTTCTGGAATCAGTACATTTTCAAGTGCGGAACGTTTCTGGCTCACTTCCATTTCCGAGTAGCCGTTGGCCATCTTGAAAGCGTGGTGGAGTTCTGTGGTTAATTCTTGCATGACAGGGTTTTCGAACAGTATTTTTTCGGAAAGGATCAGCGCGCCGCCCGGTTTTAGGCCATTGTAGATATTCTGGATGACCATGGCTCGCTCATCCAGCGGTACAAATTGCAGGGTGAAATTCAGTACCACCATGCTGGCATTGTCGATGAGTATATTTTGCAAGGCATCACACACCAGCTGGATGTCTGTGGGTGTTTTGAGTGATGCGATGTTTTCCCGACAGCGCGACAGCATGGCTTCCGAATTGTCTATTGCAAGAAACTGTAGTGGACGCCCTTGTAATTGCTGTGCCATGGCAAAGGTAGATGCGCCCAATGAGCAGCCGAGATCGTAACAACGCGTATGGTCTTGTGCATGGCGTGCAGCTATCAAACCGGTCATTGCAATTATATTGCTGTAGCCAGGCACGGATCGCTGGATCATGTCAGGGAAAACAGACGCTACCTTCTCGTCAAAACGAAAATCGGCCACATTGGCCAGCGTATCGGAATAGATGTTATCGCGCATGGATCAGCCGTGTCAGGTCAGGAGTGTCACAGATCCGCGCCGGCGGCATTGATCTGCAGTTGCTCGATAGTTTTGATGCCGGGTATAACGCTGCTGATGGCAGGGTGTTGCAAGCACCATGCGCAGGCCCAGCTCGCAGGCTCGACATTGGCAGGAACATTTTCCAACACAGCCAACGCCTGCGTGATTTGTTGTTGGTTGACTTCCGGTTTGCGCTCGGCCCGCACATCATCAGCCGGGAATTGTGCATCCGGCTGGTATTTGCCAGACAAGAAACCACTGGCCAGTGGCACGCGGGCCAGCACACCGAGATCCTGGCGTTGGCAAGATGGCAGTACTGTTTCTGCTGCCTTGTTGTTGATGGCGTTATAGATGGTCTGGATCACAGAAACGCCCAGTGCGGTGGCGCGATCCACCTGATACAACTGGCTGGGTTGGCCGATGGAAATGCCCAGGTAGCGAACTTTGCCTGCTTGCACCTGTTTATTGAGCATTGTCCACAAATCATCATTGTCGAGTTGTTCGCGCGTACCAGAATGGAACTGGTAGATATCGATGTAATCAGTCTTCAGTGCGTGTAAGGACGCTTCCAGCTGCAACCGTACCTGATCGGCTTGCCAGTGGGCTTCGCCCGGGAGCTCACTGCGGCGGTTGTGGCCAAACTTGGTGGCAATGATCCAGCGGTCCCGGCTGGAAGCCAGCGCCTGCCCGATGAAGTTTTCGGATACGTGATGCCCGTAGCATTCGGCGGTATCCACCAGATTGATGCCCAGTTCACTTGCCCGTGCAAAGATGTTGTTGACTTCATCCTGCTCGAATTGCTTGCCCCAGTGATTGCCTAACTGCCAGGTGCCAATGCCGACACTGGATACTTGCAAGCCTGTTTTGCCCAGTCGGCGATATTTCATGGTTTATCTTGGCCAGAAGGTGAATGGGCATTATTGAACCAATGCCGGCTGATGTAAACTTCGGGTCTATTCTGTTGCTGTGCCGGGAGTGTTGCTATGCCGTCGTTTGATATTGTTTCAGAGTTGGAAAAACACCAGGTGACGAATGCTATCGATCAGTCGAACCGCATTGTAGCCAACCGGTTTGACTTCAAGGGCGTGGATGCGCGTTTTGAGTATGCGGACAAAGTGGTCACTATGGTGGCGGAGGCAGATATACAGGTGCAGCAGATGCTGGATATCTTGCGGCAGGCCTTGATCAAATGTGGAATCGATATTGCCTGCCTGGATATCAAGGAGCCTGAGCAGAGTGGCAAGACTGTCAAGCAGTCTGTCACACTGCGTGAAGGATTGGAGCAGGAATTGGCGAAACGCATCATCAAGCTCATCAAGGAAAAGAAAATGAAAGTACAGGCTGCTATTCAGGGAGAGCAGGTAAGGGTGACTGGCAAGAAGCGTGATGATTTGCAGGAGGTGATTGCAATGTTGCGCACAGAACAGGAGTCGCTGGGCATGCCATTACAATTCACCAATTTCCGTGATTGAACTGGCTGCAGGCATATGATGCGGGATTGCGCTTGAATCGTTTCAGTTTTCTGGTTTATTCGATTGTTATCGCCGTGCTTGGCTATGGAATATGGGCAGGCATGAATGATGGTGAAAAAATTGCCGAGGCTGTCAGTCGGGTCGGCATATCCGGTTTGCTGTTTCTTTGCGCGCTGTCGATCCTCAATTATTTCCTTCGCTATCTTCGATGGTATTTCATGTTGCGCCATCTGGGAGACAAGCCCGCATTTGGTGACGGGCTGGTTTGTTACTGGGCTGGTTTTGCCTTGACAACCACGCCGGGAAAAGCGGGTGAAACGATTCGGTGCCTGTATTTCAATACGCGTCACGGCATTAATAATGCACATTCCCTTGCTGTATTTTTATTGGACCGGTTGTCCGATCTTGTGCCGGCATTACTGATGTCAACGGCAGCACTTTTTTATTTCCCCCATCTGCACTGGATAGGCTGGTCCATGTTGCTGCTGGTAATTGCTGTGATGCTGGCAATCTACAAGCCAATACTATTTCTTTCCGTCAGCGCGCGGCTTGAAAGGGTTTCGCCTGTATTGCTCAGGAAATTCTTCCAGGCTGCCCCAAAGTTTTTTGAAAAGTCCGCTGACCTGATGTCCATGAAAATATTCCTGCCGGCCTCAATTCTTGGTCTGGTGTCCTGGTCTGCAGAAGCGTATGGTTTTAGCTGGCTGGCCACTTTGCTGGGCGCGCAAGCAGATACACTGGTGCTGATGGGCATATTTTTTCTGGCTATGATGGCCGGTGTTATAACCCCGGGCGGATTAGGTGGTACAGAGGTTGTTATGGCCAGTTTGCTGATGGCGGTGGGTCTTGATGCATCTGCTGCTTTTGTCGTTTCGCTCATTTGTCGGGTGGCTACTTTATGGCTGTCTGTTGTGATCGGCCTCATGTCGATGTTATGGCTGCAATACAAGCCACCGTCCGTGCTTTTGGATAACGAAGGAAACACCTGATGAATACGGCGCCGCTCTGTGTCGACCTTGACGGCACCCTGCTGAAAACAGATACGCTGTACGAACTGCTGGTGCGTGTCCTGAAACAGCAGCCATTATTAATCTTTCTTTTGCCTGTCTGGCTGTTGCGCGGCAAACACGTTCTCAAGCACGAGTTGGCTATTCGCTGTCAGCTTGATCCTGCGCTTCTCCCTTATAACAGTGATTTCCTTGGGTTTCTTCGTAGCGAACATGCGAATGGACGCAAGCTGTATCTGGTGACTGGTGCCTATAAAACGGTGGCGCAAAGCATAGCAAACCATCTGGAATTCTTTAGTGATGTATTTGCTACAGATGAGCATACAAACCTCACTGGCGAGCGTAAGGCTTTGCTATTGATAGAAAAATTCGGAAAAAATGGCTATGACTATGCAGGGAATGATGATGTAGACCATGTTGTATGGAGCGAAGCGAAAGCGTGCTATCTCGTTAATGCCACGCCAGCTGCAGCAGCGCGCGCAAAGCAGCGTATTAATTTTTCAGGGGAGATGGATTTGCGTAAGGGTTTTTCACTGGGTAATTTCCTGAAAGCCATTCGTCTGCACCAATGGGCGAAGAATGCTCTCGTTTTTGTGCCATTGCTGGCATCACACCATATGATGGATATGGAGAAACTGGCGGATGTTGTGCTGGCTTTTCTGGCTTTTGGATGTTGCGCTTCTTTTTCCTATGTAGCGAATGACATAGCTGACCTCGATGCAGATCGGTTGCATCACAATAAGCGCAAAAGGCCTTTTGCCAGTGCAGTGATTTCGATTCCGTCTGGATTTTTACTGGGGATAATGCTGATCAGTGTAACGGCCATGCTGGCGTGTTTTCTGCCACCAGCATTTGTATATGCGTTGTTGGCCTATTTTATCGTCACGAATATTTACACACTACGCCTGAAAGCTGTGCCGATACTCGATGTGGCTATTCTGGCCGGGTTGTATGCGCTGCGCGTGCTCGCTGGTGGCTTTGCGGCGGACGTACCGGCTTCTTTCTGGCTATTGGCTTTTTCCTGTTTCATATTTTTCAGTCTCGCAATTGTGAAACGGGTATCCGAGCTGATGGGCATTGAAACGCCTGATGAAAAAGCTGTTGTGTGTCGGGGATATCGCACAAGTGACATGCCAGTACTCACGGGGCTTGGTACTTCAAGTGCATTGATGGCGGTGCTGGTTATGGCTCTGTATATCAACAGTCCGGATGTCATTCAGTTGTATGCCAGTCCGCGCTATTTGTGGTTGCTGTGCCCGATTGTTGCGCTGTGGCTAGGCCGCGTGTGGTTGATTACAGGCCGGGGACAAATGCATGAAGACCCTTTGTTGTTTGCCCTGCATGATCGCATCAGCTGGTTGTTGTTTGGTGTTGCCGCTATGTTGTTGGTAATCGGAGCCAGGTTCTGATGAAAAAGGCGCGTCACTCCTGGGGTCGCTATTTCAATTATTTTTCTGAAGAACATACGATCTTTTGGCGGCAGGATAATTTGCCACCAACACAAAAGCTCCTGTTGCCCCATGGTTTGGGGCGCAGTTATGGGGATAGCTGCCTTAACGATAATGGCGCATTGGTGCATACAAGATTGTTGGACCATGCGATAGCGTTTGATGGCAGTACAGGGTTGTTGCGTTGCGAAGCAGGCGTGTCACTGGCCCAGATTCTCGATATATGTGTGCCTCTCGGCTGGTTTTTGCCTGTTACGCCGGGCACAAAATTTGTGACAGTAGGTGGTGCAATTGCTAACGATGTGCATGGCAAGAACCATTATCGTGATGGAACATTCGGACGGCATGTCATTGCTTTTGAATTGTTAAGGAGTGACGGTTCTCGACTCTTGTGTTCGCCCGAGGTCAACACGGGATTTTACAAGGCAACAATCGGTGGGCTGGGGTTGACTGGCCTGGTCACCTGGGCGGAAATACAGTTACTGCCTGTAGAAAATGCTTTTGTGGATGATGATTCATTCCAGTGCAAAACCCTTGACCATTGCTTGCAACTGTTCGACCAGTCACGTGAATCCCACCAGTACCGTGTGGCATGGATTGATTGCCTTGCGCAAGGCGCCTCAACAGGGAGGGGTATATTTTCACGCGCAAACCATTGTAATAACCCGGGCTTGCCGGTTATGCATCAAGCAAAAAGCAAACTGTCAGTGCCGTTTACTTTCCCCCCGAGGGTACTTAACAAATATACAGTTTCTGCATTCAACGCACTGTATTTCCGTAAAATGGGCAAGCCGCAGAAAAGCTCGCGCGCTGATTACGATACTTTTTTTTATCCACTCGATAATGTCCATCACTGGAACCGTATATATGGATCGCGTGGATTTATACAATACCAGTGCGTGCTGACCAAAGAACCGCGTGCTGCGCTCCTTGCCTTGCTGGAGCATATTGCCCGTTCGGGCCAGGCATCTTTTCTCAGCGTCTTGAAAGAGTTTGGCGAGCTGGCTTCGCCAGGCCTGTTGTCGTTTCCAAGAAAGGGATTCACGTTGGCGCTGGATTTCCCTAATCTGGGGCGATCAACGCTAGATCTGTTGAATAATCTGGATGCTATTGTTCGTGAAGCAGAAGGTGCAATTTATCCTGCCAAGGATGCACGCATGTCGCCGGATATGTTTCGCTCCGGCTATGCCGCGATAGAAGAGTTCCGGGCGTATATTGATCCGCATTTTTCATCCAGTTTCTGGCGCCGTGTGCAGCCATGATTGATTCAGGGCATATCAGATGAATATATTTATTTCAGGTGCTACATCGGCTATTGCACAAGCATGGGCGCGTTTATATGCAGCGCAGGGTGCCGGGTTTTATCTTTTAGGCCGTGATGCCAATAAGCTGGATATTGTAAAAGATGACTTACTGGCTCGTGGTGCCAGAGAGGTGCGGTTACACGCCGTTGATATGGCGCTGGTGCAGGATTATGGCAGCATCGTTGCGCAACTGTATTCGCATTGGCCCATGGTGGATGTTGCTCTATTTGCCCAAGGGAGCTTGCCGGATCAGCGTGCGCTCGAAAAAGATATATCTGCAGTGCGCAGCATGTTTGAGTTGAATGCAATGAGTTATATGTTGCCAGCGAGCCTGATAGCAGAGCGTATGGCGCAGGCAGGCAGTGGCAGCATCGTGCTGGTTTCATCTGTGGCGGGCGACCGAGGCCGGCAGAGCAATTATTTTTATGGCACCAGCAAGGCCGCGGTGACAACGTTTGCACAAGGTCTGCGCAATCATGTATTCAAGCGTGGCGTGCATGTATTGACCGTCAAACCTGGTTTTGTTGACACACCGATGACGGCAAGCATGGAAAAGGGCGGTCCACTCTGGGCAACGCCTGAGCAGATTGCAGCATGCATTGAAAAGGGTTTGCAAAAAAAGAAAGATGTTATTTATGCGCCATGGTTCTGGCGGATTATTATGCTGGTGATCCGGCATATACCTGAAATAATTTTCAAGCGACTTGGTTTATAAACACACGGTCAGGCGGGAAGGCTGAAGCATACTTCTGCGCTGGTCTTGAGTTTGTCACCCACAAGCAGTGACACCTCAGCTGTAATGAAATCATCGGTCTTGCTGATTATCTCGCCCTTGATAATCAATTCATCACCCGGGCAGATGGAATCCTTCATCTTGAAGGCCAGCCGTTTGATTCGGGCATGCGGCCCTGTCCAGTCGGTAATATATTTTGAAATCCAGCCGGCCTGGGATGGCGCATTCAGGATAATGCCGCGCAAGCCGGACTTGCTGGCAATCTCGTAATCGTGGTGAATCGGCTGCCAGTCACGTGTGGCAGCTGCAGCACTGATAATTTTTTGCGCCGACATCGTCACGCGCAATTCAGGCAATCGGGTGCCGATGTGAATGCTGTTGGCAACCATGTTGCAGGCTTCCATGTTGTTGAGCGTCATGTCACGTTCCTCTGGTAGCCAAAGAAACTGACAGATTCGATGCCGACTACTTCATCGCGCTGGTTCTTGTAGGTGACATCGATAGTCCAGTTGCGTCCGGTGCCGAGCTTGTTGGTTTTCAATTCACTCACTTCGCGTAGCGATTGTTCTGCGCGAAGACGGTCGCCGACACGCACAGGCACACCAAATTCATAGACTTGTTCAGCGACCACACCACGCGGGAGTTCCAGCAGGTCTTTCACGCGGAAATGCAGTTCGAGTGGACGGTTGACGGGTTTGTCGCCACATGAAGGCGTCCATGGGTGCGGGCGATTGTAGGCACTCAACATGCCCGGTGGGGAAATGCCTTCTTCCCAATAGACTGGATTGCCGTCTTCCACCGCGGAACAGAAATTTTCGATCTGGCTCTGGTCAACAGCAACTTCAGCTTCATCGATTACGACGACTTTGCCTATCCAGTCACTGATTTGTTGTGGAAGCTCCGGCACGATTACATCACCAGCGGCAATTCAAGCCCGCGGCGCGCAATGATATTTTTCTGCACCTCGGATGTGCCTCCGCCGATGGTATCCAGCGCAGTAGCGCGCAGGGAGTGTTCCCATTTTCCGTCAACGGGCGCGTGTTCAACGCCTTCGTGCAGCATGCCGGTTGGCCCGAGAATTTCCAGCGCGGCATTGGCAAGTCGTTGGCCGAGCTGTGTGCTATACAGTTTGCACATCGCCGCTTCAACAGTGGGTACGCCACCCTTGCACGCTGCTGCAATTACGCGGCGCTGCAACATGATGGTGGTTTCCAGATCGGTAGACAGTTGCGCGACAGTTTTTCGCACATACGGATCATTTTTTAGCGGCTGGCCATCGCGTGTTTCATTCTTGATCATGTCAACGAACACATCGAATTTCTTCTGGATTGGACCAACGGTGTAGAGTGTGAAGCGTTCGTAATCCAGTGCTTCACAAATATACACCCAGCCCTTGTTCAATTCGCCGACCAGACCATCATCAGGAATAAACACATCATCAAAAAAGACTTCGTTGGTGCGATGGTCGCCCATGGTCTTGATTTCGCGCACAGTGATACCCGGTGAGTTCATCGGGATAAGGAACAGCGATATACCCTTGTGTTTGGCCACCTCGAAATCGGTGCGGGCAGCGAGCCAGTACCAGTCAGCAAAATGTGCCGACGTGTTATAGATTTTCTGGCCATTCACTTTCCAGCCGCCGTCAATTTTTTCAGCTTTCAGTTTGAGCGATGCGAGATCGGATCCTGCACCGGGTTCGGAATAGCCGAGGCAGAACTCGATTTCGGCATTGAGGATTTGCGGCAGGAACTCCGCTTTCTGTTTGGCTGAACCGTGGCGGATCAATGTCTTGCCGACGCAGCCAACCCCCTTGCCGATCAGGGGCGCTCCGACCGAGGCCAGCTCTTCGTTGACCAGGTACTCGAAAATACCTTCTTTGGCCTGACCGCCATACTCCACAGGCCAGCTCATACCGAGGTAGCGTTTCTTTGCCAGCTGTTTGTTGAATTCACGGCGCTCCGGGCTATCGGTAAGCATGGAATCGGCTTCCCGATTCGGGCTCATCACTTCTGCGGCATAAGGCTTTCTGGCTTCTTCGGCCAGAAAGGCGCGCACGTCGTTAATGAATTGCTGCTGGTCTGTGCTGAATTCAAAATCCACGGGGTACTCCTGTTAAGGTCAGCGGCTAACGAAGGTCAGCTGGAAATCTATGGGGTATCAGGCTTGCTATTTTCACCGGTTTAGCCACCCTGTGCCAGCGGGATTTCCGCACAAGCCCCTCCCGCTGCCAGCACCAGCCCGCTATGATGGCAGCCTGTTTTCACCCTCGTCAGGATCAGCCCGTATGGCCAAAAAAAATGCTTTCTATGCCCAGTCTGGCGGTGTCACCGCTGTCATCAATGCCTCGGCAGCGGGGGTGATTGAAACCTGCCGCGCCCACAGCGACCGCATCGGCAAGGTGTATGCCGGCAGCAATGGCATTATCGGCGCATTGCGTGAAGAGCTGATCGATACAGGCAAGGAAAGCGCACAGGCGATTCACGGGTTGAAATACACGCCCTCGGGCGCTTTTGGTTCTTGTCGTTACAAGCTCAAGGGCGTTGACCAGCACCGTGCTGAATATGAGCGTCTGATAGAAGTGTTTCGCGCACACAACATCGGATACTTCTTTTACAACGGCGGCGGCGATTCTGCGGATACCTGCCTGAAAATTTCGCAGTTGTCTGAAACCATGGGTTATCCGATCCAGGCGATTCATGTACCGAAAACGGTAGATAACGATTTGCCTATCACTGACAACAGCCCGGGTTTTGGTTCGGTGGCCAAATACGTAGCGATCTCCACAAAAGAAGCCGCGCTCGATGTAGCGTCGATGTGCGAAACATCCACCAAGGTGTTTATCCTGGAAGTGATGGGTCGTCATGCTGGCTGGATTGCAGCAGCAGGTGGTCTTGCTGCAGAACAGGACGGTGATGCGCCGCACATTATTATCTTTCCGGAAATAGCGTTTGATAAAGCCAAATTCCTGAAGCGCGTTAAAGAGACTGTGCAGAAAAATGGCTATTGCGTGATTGTTGCCAGTGAAGGTGCGCAGTACAAAGACGGTACTTTCCTGGCAGATGCCGGTACGGTTGATGCGTTTGGCCATAAACAACTCGGCGGTGTTGCGCCGACACTGGCGCAGCTGGTGAAAGATGAGCTGGGTTACAAATACCATTGGGCATTGGCGGATTATTTGCAGCGCGCAGCGCGTCACATTGCATCTGCTACTGATGTGGATCAGGCGTATGCAGTGGGGAAAGCCGCAGTTGAAATGGCGCTCGCCGGTAAAAATGCGGTGATGCCAGCAATTACGCGCGGCAAAGGCAAGAAGTACTCCTGGACAATCACGGAAGCGCCGTTAGCAAAAGTCGCGAATGTCGAGAAAAAAATGCCACGGGATTACATCACAAAAGACGGTTACGGTATTACGGCGGCCTGTCGTGAATACCTGAGCCCATTGATACAGGGCGAAGATTATCCGCCTTATAAAAATGGCATACCGCAATACACACGCCTGAAGAAAGTCATGGTGCCGAAAAAGCTGAAAAATGATTTCAAGGTGAGCAAGTAAAACGATGGCAAAGATATCGATCCGGCATGAACACACACAGCCAGAGCATACCGTGAGGGAAGTGCTGGATCGGTTGACGGATGAGCTGCATCGGGAATACCAGATTACCAGTGTGTGGCATGGCAACCGGATTGATTTTCACCGCAGCGGTGCCAGTGGCACATTGATGTTGCATCCCCATCGGGTAGATATCGAGATCAGGCTCAACATGATGTTGTCGATGTTCGAGCGGAAAATCCGCGATGTCATTACCGATTTCTGCCAGAAAAACCTGAAATAGTCGCACAGGTTTCAGGTTGACAAAATATTCACAGCTCCTGTGCTTGAATGCCCGGATGTAATTGACCGGTGCAGGCTGTTTGTCAAAACTGCTGATTCTCAAAGTTGTTTCCAGCGTGATGGCGGCGGCATTTTTCTGTGCAGCTATCGTATTGGCGTGGTTGCGTTTTAGTCCTGTCACCGTTGCGGACGGTTGGCAATATGAAGTTCTGCAAGAAAACCTGCACAGGATTACGTCACTGGCCCGTATGCCCGATGGCCGCTTGCTGGCTACCTTGTCAGCAAAGCAGCGAGCCAGCCAGCCGGGCAGTGGGCAGCTCATACAGTTAGACACTATGAATGGCCGATACGAAGTGTTGGTAGACAAGCTGTATAAGCCCGATGGGCTAATGCCCTACAGTGGCGGCGTTGTTGTGACACAGGAATATACGGACCAGCCCGTATTATGGTGGCGCGACGGGCAGGTAACGCCAATCGTGATGCTGGTGAAACCGGAATCGATTGTCGCTACAGCATCTGGTCGCTGGTTGATTGTTGAAGATGCCATGCACGGGCGTTTGATAGAAATTGATCCGCGCGATTATCGTGAAACTGTTCTGTATCAGGGATTTGAAGCAGGTGAGGGAATCTGTATCGGGAAAAACCAGCGAGTTTTTGTCGTGGATAACAAGCGCGGAGACCTGTTTGAGTTTGCTGATGGAAAAATGAATGCAATAGCGGGCGGGCTTAACGGCCCCGGGTTTCTGCGGTGCACCGATAAAGGCATATGGATTACAGAAGACGTAACCAATAACGGCCGCCTGCTTTTTTATGATTACCAACAATTGCATGTCGTGGCTCGACATCTGCATTCTCCACAGTCAGTGCTAGAAAATGGTGAGGATGATGTTCTGGTGGCAGAGCAAGGTCGATCAAGGTTGCTGAGAATTTCCAGGAAAAAAATATGAAAAGCACACCGGATTACATGCATACAGACAGACATACGCTGGCAGGCCACACTATTTTTATGGCATTTGCCATGCTTACATTGCTGGCTATGTTTACCTTGTGTAGATTCGGGCTGTACCGCTACAACATTGATCTTGCCAGTACGATCCCTGCATCTGAAGTGTTAACAAGTTTTTTCACGGGCGTGCGCTTTGATCTTATGGTTGTGTGCATACTGTCCCTGCCATTGTTGGCGGGATGTTTTTTCCCGTTATCAATCAGGCTTCGAAAATACCTGGTGCTTTGGCTGGCATGTGCGTCATCCGTATCCATTTTTTTCTGTATAGCTGAGTTGGACTTTTACCGTGAATTCCATCAGCGTCTCAATAGTCTGGTGTTTGAATACATCAGGCAGGATCCTGCAACAGTTATCAGTATGCTTTGGAACGGATTTCCCGTATTTCGTTATCTTGTATTGTGGGTGTTTTTTTCCTGGTTGATGTACCGGTTTTATTTGCTGGTTGACCATGCATCCTGTTTATTGGTTGCCCGTTATTTGCCGAAACGGTTTTCGGCTGGCATAGGTGTTCGTGTGCTTGTTTTTTTTCTGGCGCTGGTATTCATTGTTATCGGTGCGCGCGGCACCTTGCGCCAGGGTCCTCCATTGCGCTGGGGCGACGCCTTCCACAGCCAGAATCTGTTTGCGAATCATCTGGGGCTAAACGGGATTTTTACGCTTTACAAGGCAGCCAGCAAAGGAAATGGCAAGACCAACAAGAATTTCTGGCTGAATGCGATGCCAATCGAGCAGGCAACCGATATTATAAAAAAATGGTTGCTGACTCCGCAAGATGAACTGTTAGGTGGCGCAGGGCATCCGTTTCTGCGGCGCCATACGGGTGCCTCGCTATCTGCCAATCCGGGCAGTGAAAAATTGAATGTGGTTGTCATCCTGATGGAAAGTTTTTCCGGCGCATTTACTGGTGCGCTGGGAAATGATTATGGCATTACGCCGGAATTTGATCGTCTTGCCAAACAAGGGTTGTTGTTCAAGCGATTTTTCTCGAATGGCACGCACACTCACCAGGGTATGTTTGCTACGTTAGCTTGTTTCCCTAATTTGCCGGGATATGAGTATCTGATGCAAGAGCCTGAAGGTACGCATAAGTTTTCTGGATTGCCATTGTTGTTGCAACGTGCAGGCTACCAGGATATTTATGTGTATAACGGTTCATTTTCATGGGACAACCAGGAAGGGTTTTTCCGTAACCAGGGCATGACACGTTTTATTGGCCGCGATGATTTCGTTGATCCGGTATTTGTGAATCCTACCTGGGGTGTATCTGATCAGGATATGTTTGACCGTGCTGTAACCGAACTGGCAGCAATTTCCAAAGACAAGCCTTTTTTTGCGATGTTGCAGACCTTGTCTAACCATACGCCGTATGCATTGCCAACCCATTTGCCGGTAGAACCGGTTACCAATATGGGCTTGTTCGACGAGCACCTGACGGCTATGCGTTATGCCGATTGGGCTTTGGGGCGCTTTTTCCAGGCCATTGAAAACGAGCCGTACTACAAAAATACCGTGTTTGTTCTGGTGGGGGATCACGGTTTTGGCACCAATAATCAGGTAACAGATATTGATCTGCTGCGTTTCCGTGTGCCGCTGTTGGTGATTGCACCTGGTATCCAGCAAGCATTCGGTACTACAACCGATCGAGTAGCCACACAAATTGATATAGCGCCAACAGTGATGGGATTATTGGGAGAGCCTTTCGTGCATCAGTGCTGGGGGCGGGATGTATTATCGCTGCAGGATGATCCCGGTTTTGGCCTCATCAAACCTTCCGGCAACGATGAGATTGTGGGATTTATTCATGATGATCGGATTGTCGTCAAACGGCCCAATTCACCATCGCAGTTGTACCAGTATTCGGTAACACCAGGGGCTGCCACGCAGATCAATGATCAGGAACAGAATCAGAGTATGGAAAAAACACTGTCTGCTTTTGTGCAGCGCGCTACCCGCAGCCTGCTGGATAACTCGACTGGAGCTGGACAGTAAAAAGGAGGCTTACGCCTCCTTTTTATCTTTCCCATAACGCAGGTTTTCTAGAAAGTGTATGCAGCGGTCAGCATGGCATTCACGCCGGGCGTCTCGTAGCCGTAAGCCACGGTGTAATCAGTGTCAAACACATTGTTGATGGAAAAAGACAATTTCAGGTCTTTCATCGGTAGATAACTGCTACGCAGATCGACGGTGTTATAACCGCCATCGTATTCGTCGCCGGCATCCGTGCGGCCGCCCTGGACATTCCAGCTTGCGCCAACAGAAACGGATTCGCCGATATCGCGATCAATATCAACACCCATAAACCGTTTGCTGCGACGTAACAGGCGTTTGCCGGTGTCTTCATCTACAGGATTCAGCAAGCTGGCGTGTGCGGCCAAGCGCCATTCGTCAATGGATGTTCCCGCAGTAAAATCAAGCCCCTGGATTTTTGCATTGTTGATATTGTCGGGTGCCCAGGTGCTATCAAACGGTCCCGGGCCATAGGTAGGCATCCATGCAATCAAATCATCGATTTTTGTTTCATACACACTGGCGCTCCAGTATGCATTGCCTTCCTGGAATTTTAGCCCGATTTCACCGGTGCGGGATTTTTCAGGGTCCAGGTCAGGGTTGCCAGTGGATGCACAAATAGACCCGAATGCCGCGCAATAATTCGTGTATGGGAAATACAGATCGTTGAATGATGGCGCCTTGAACGCTGTGCCGTAGTTGGCAAACAGTTTCAGGGTGCTGCTCAGTTCAAATCCATACGCAGCATTCCAGGTGTTTTCGGTGCTGTACTGCGAGCTGTCGTCATTTCTGGCGCCGAGTTTCAGTGAGTTGCGACCAAAGTTCATCTGGTCTTGTATGAACAGGCCACGGCCATAACGGGATTCGTTGGTGTAGCCCTGGTCGGTATCGAGAGACTCATCAATGTATTCAGCACCTGCTGTCACCAGATGGATGTCGGTTGCCTGCCAGTTGGTTTGCCATAACGCCGTATTGCGGTGTGTATCATAGTGGCTGTTGAATGCGGGCGTATCCTGTTTGTCGAATACATTGGTAAGCGTTAACCGGGTATCCAGATTATTGCGCACTTGCCACTTGCCATAGCCGGTCAGCACTTGCGTGTCAAAGTTCAATTCACCAACATCAAATTCTGCCTGGCCTTTATTTTTGCTGAATGTCATGCCCACTTCATGCCCGCCATCAAAATCATGCCCGATGGCAGCCGCCACGCTGCTGTTGCGATAGCCATCATGATCCCTGTCATAGGAAAGGTTATTTTTATTAGTATTGTTGATGCCGTTGGTTTTTTCATAGCTTGTTGATACGTTGTAGTGCGTGTTATTTACCATGCCACCTGTGTTGATGGCGTTGATAGTTTCTGCATTGCTGCCAAAGCCGGTTTTTACCGTCGTGGATGGCTCCCCTTTACCTTTGCGGGTAAATATCTGGATCACACCACCAATGGCATCATTGCCATAAAGCGAAGATGAAGGGCCGCGCACGACTTCAATGTGATCGATATTTTCCAGATCAAACAGTTCAAGCGATGCTGCGCCATTGCTCGTGCTATTCATGCGTGCACCATCGACCAGAATAACGACCTGGTTGGAGTTCGTGCCGCGCACAAACAAACTGCTGTTAGAGCCCTTGCCGCCACTGCGTGTGTAATCAATGCCGACTTCCCTGCGCAAGAGATCGGTCAGGTCGCGCGGCTGGATCCGCTCGATATCATCGCGGCTGATCACTGTCGTGGTGTCGAGCGTGTCGGACAGTATTTGTTCGGTACGCGAGGCGGTAACCACGACGGTATCCATGACATTATTGTCACCGATTGATTCAGTGGTGCCATCATCAGCAATAACAGGCGCTGCCATGCTCACGGCCATAGCCAAAAACAAAGGCAGTTTTATAGTGATACAAGATTGTTTCATGTGAACCTCAATGCATTGTGTGCGTTAGCACAGTGTTTGAATGCGATTGAGGAGGGAAATACGCGAACAGGCATGCCCACAAGTGCGCACACCAGCCGGATGAAGCCCTCCGCTCATCGTAGCTAATAGGAACCTTTCGATTCCCGTGTGTCGCAGGCCGGTCTCCGGGCTCACAAGTGGTTGGATCAACTTCAAATAGAGGTGTCCAACCGGGCTGGCGCCTTCCCATGCTTGCGCACAGTGACGTATTGCCAGCTTTTACTTGTTTACCGTTGCGGGGGCAGCGTTGGCATTGCATCCGAAGATGTTCACCAGACTTCCCGTTTAACCCCTAAACCAGAGTGGTTTTCAGGGACCTGTTACAACGCGCGCACTGTAACGGGATAGTCAGGAGGGTGCAAGGCTTCAGCGCCAATGCAGCTTGTTATGTAGCTGCACTACATCACCGATAATTGTAAGCGTCGGTGCGCTGACTTTTTCAGCAATGACGCGTTCATTGATAGTTGCCAATGTCGCAATCACCACGCGTTGCTGTGGCGTCGTGCCTTTCTCGACCAGCGCAACCGGTGTAAGTGGACTTCTGCCGTGAGCAATCAGCTGTTCGCAAATGGCTTGCAGCCCGACCAGCCCCATGTAAAAAACGAGAGTCTGCATCGGATCCATCAGTTCAGGCCAATGTAGGTTGACACCATCATTTTTCAGGTGGCCGGTAATGAATCGCACAGACTGCGCGTAATCCCGGTGCGTGAGGGGAATGCCGGCATAGGCGGCGCAGCCGCTGGCCGCTGTGATGCCAGGTACGACTTCAAAAGGGATACCTGCCTCCGCCAGCAACTCCAGTTCTTCGCCACCGCGTCCAAAAATAAACGGGTCACCGCCTTTCAGTCGCAGCACCTTGTGGCCAGCGTTGGCTTCACGCATCAGCAATTGATTGATGTCTTCCTGCGGCACGGCATGGTCGCTGCGCGACTTACCAACATAGATACGACGTGTGCTGGCAGGAATCAGATCCATAATGGCTTGTGAAACGAGTCGATCGTGAATCACGACATCGGCTTGCTGGATAAGACGCAATGCCTTGATCGTCAGCAGGTCAGGATCGCCAGGGCCTGCGCCGACCAGCCAGACTATGCCGTTGCCCATCTCACGCATCCAGTTCTTTCATTCTTTCCTGCCGCCGCATTTCTTCCTTGATGACATCGTTGATTTCCAGCAGCACGCCACGCACATCTGCTGACTGGGTAGGCTCCACAAATAAACCGGTCAGCGGGGTATCCGGTGTCAGATCACCATTGGCGTAGATTTTCCATATTTCCTTGCCGTATTTCGTGTGCAACAACTCAGGCGCGAAACGCCCGAAATACTCGGAAAGATTTTCCAGGTCGCGCTCCAGCATACGGGAAGCGTGGTTGTTGTGCGCGGCATCCACAGCTTGCGGCAGATCGATAATGACAGGGCCGTCTGCTGCCAACAGGATATTGAATTCCGATAAATCGCCGTGGACGAGGCCGGCACACAACATCAGTACTACTTGTCTCACCAATAACTGGTGGTATTCACGCGCTTCTTCCGGGGTCAGCAGTACATCATTCAGGCGTGGTGCCGGATCGCCATCGGCATCCACCACTACATCCATAATCAGCACGCCCTCAAAGAAGCCGTATGTCTTCGGTACGCGTACACCGACCGAGGCGAGGCGATAGAGTGCATCCGCTTCCGCTGTTTGCCAGGCAGATTCCTGTTCGCGCTTGCCGTAGCTGGATCCCTTTTCCATGGCGCGCGCGCGGCGGCTGTTCTTGACCTTGCGGCCTTCCTGGTATTCCACGGCTTGCCGGAAGCTGCGTTGGGTAGCTTCCTTGTAGACCTTGGCGCAGCGCACGTGTGAGCCACAACGCACCAGATACACGGCCGCTTCCTTGCCGCTTTTCAACTGGCGCAGCACATCGTCGACAATGCCGTCTTCAATCAGCGGTTTGATGCGATCTGGAATTTTCATGACGCCAGTTTACCTTATACTGCCCGCTTTACCTCCCTTGATGGTGTGAAGATGCGCTCCCTGATTGTGATTTCCCTGCTCTCCCTGTTACTCAGCGCCTGCGGCCAGACCGGCCCGCTGTATCTGCCGAAAGATGAACCGGCTGAAGCCCCTGCGCCTACAACAACCGATCAACCGGTTACCGAGGAATCCACCCCAGAGAAACAAGAGGGGCTCTGACGATGAGCATGCAGTTGCAGGTGTTCACCCACCATCAGGGAGAGTTGTGCGCCGAAAGTGTGAAGTTGTCTGATATCGCGGCGTGTCATGGAACACCGACCTACGTCTACAGCCGCGCGGCTATTACGGCCAGCTATCACGCGTATACCGAGGCATTATCCGGGTGTGATCACCGTGTGTGTTTTGCCGTCAAGGCAAACTCCAATCTCGCTGTGCTCAATGTGCTGGCGCGTCTCGGTGCCGGGTTTGATATTGTGTCTGTCGGTGAACTGGAGCGAGTGCTGGCAGCCGGCGGCAACCCTGCAGGTATTGTTTTTTCGGGTGTAGGAAAACGCGAAGACGAAATTGCGCGGGCGCTGGAAGTTGGCATTGATTGTTTCAATGTAGAGTCGCGCGCCGAGTTGCAGCGAATACAAACCGTGGCTGCCAGGATGAACATTGTGGCGCCGGTATCATTGCGCGTAAATCCGGATGTGGATGCCAATACACATCCATATATCTCAACAGGTTTGCGTGAGAACAAGTTTGGCATTGATATGGTTGAGGCAGTCGATGTCTATCGTGAAGCAGCAACGCTGCCACATATTCGTATCAAGGGTATCGATTGCCATATTGGTTCACAACTCACAGAGTTGACCCCGTTCCTGGATGCATTGGAACGTGTGTTGGGTTTGATTGATACATTGGCTGCAGAAAATATCGTTGTCGAGCATCTGGATCTTGGTGGTGGCCTGGGTGTGAGTTACCGTGCTGGCGATCAGCCACCCACACCCGGCGATTATATGAAAGCTGTCCGTGCGAATCTCGGCGATAGAAAAATCAAATTGCTGGTTGAGCCGGGACGTTCGATTGTAGCCAATGCGGGCGTGCTCCTCACACGTGTTGACCTGCTCAAGTCTACGCCTTCACACCATTTTGCGGTGGTAGATGCTGCCATGAATGATCTGATACGCCCTGCGCTGTATCAAGCGTGGCAAAATATCGAACTAGTACGCAAGCACGAAGGAAAATCGCATATTTTTGATATTGTCGGGCCGATATGCGAAACCGGTGATTTTCTCGGAAAGTCACGTGAATTGACGTTGGATGCCGGGGATCTCCTCGCTATCCATGGCAGTGGAGCGTATGGTTTCGTCATGAGTTCCAATTACAACAGTCGCCCGCGTGCAGCTGAAGTCATGGTGGATGGAGATAAGGTTTTCACGATCCGTTCGCGTGAAACACTGGCTGATTTGTGGCGCGGTGAATCCGTGTTGCCCGCCTAGATATTGCCATGAAATTTTGTTCTTTTTGCGGTGCAGCTGTGCGGATTCTTGTGCCAGCGGGTGACAACCGTGAGCGCCATGTTTGCAGTGATTGCGAAACTGTCCATTACAATAACCCGAGAATTATTACGGGTTGTCTGCCGGTATACCAGAATCAGGTATTGATGTGTCGACGCGCTATTGAGCCGCGCCTCGGTTTCTGGACCTTGCCTGCCGGTTTTCTCGAACTGGGTGAAACCGTGGCACAAGGTGCAGAGCGTGAAACCGTGGAAGAGGCTGGCGCACAAGTTAACCTGGGTGAGTTGTACTGCATGTTCAATCTGCCGCATATCGGGCAGGTTTACATGATGTATATCGCTGAATTACCTGAGCCGGTTTTTGCGACCAACACAGATGAATCACTGGAAGTGCGCCTGTTTACGGAAGAGGAAATTCCATGGCGCGAATTGGCATTCCGCACCATGTGGCGCACATTGCATCACTATTTTGAAGACCGCAAAACAGGAAAATTCTCTCTGCATGTGGAAGACATAGCGCCGCTGTAATCCGCATCATCCAGCTTTCTGGTAAGTTCCAAAAATCCGGTCACATATCGTCAACACAACCGACACATTTTTTGGCTCTCTGCTGGAATGATGGAAATCATGGCAAGGTGAATTTGCAAAAATTTTATCGTAAACCGGTATTTTATACCCGCAATGCGTAACCATGGTGACGGCTGTCAAGGAAAAAGCGGCTACAAAAAACGTCAAGGGATGTATGGGGAACAAAATGCCATAAATGTGGAAAAACACAAATACCGAGAAACCCTCTACAGGATGCACAACCATTGCTGTCCATATGCTCAGGGGAGGGCGGTCAAAGTGATGCACATAGTGCACTTTTTTGGCGTACCACTTATTTTGATGCTCGATGCGATGCCATATATAGGAGGCAAAATCACCCAGAAGGAAATAGAACAGCAAATCCTTGCAAAACTCGATTACTGTGGGGGCGTTTGCGGGAATGTTGAGCTTTACAGGTAGCGGGACAAAAAGAAAAATTGGCATCGCTACAATGTAGAACGTTGAATACCATTTCATCGCTCGCCAATAAACGGCAGCACTTTGCTTTAACGTTAATCGTTTGGTAATAAATACATCAATAATCGAGAAAAATATTCCAGGCACATAAACACCCAGCATCACGGCCGTTAAAATGAACCCAGGCGAGCTTAAAAAGTCACCCCCGTGCCTGATAAAAAAGTCCCATACGGGCTGTAGTGCCAATTCGCTGTTCATGATTAACCCCTGTTTTTTATAAAACACCCTGCGCGCTATAAAAGCACTATTAGCGTACCGTACGGTACGGTACAATGGTTCCCCATGACAAGTCAACCGGCAAATGAACCAGCAACAAAAAAAGGGCGTCCATTGGAAGATGGGCTCCGTAACCGCCTGCTGGACCACACCATCAGGGTCTTGTTACGGGATGGGTACCAGAAGTTCAGCATGAATGCGGTGGCTCAGTCGGCCAAAGCGTCCAAGGAAACCCTGTACCGGCAATTTGGCGACAAGGCAGGCATGCTGCATGCGGCCCTGACAAGGAATGCGACCTTGATTGGCCCCCTGCTGAACGAAGGGCTTCAGGCAACGCAAACCATGGAGGAGAGGCTTTCTCGCCTGGCACTTAACTATCTTCAGGGCTGCCAACTGCCAGAAGCACTGGCTTTGCAGCGCATCGCCTATGCGGATGGTGAAAGAGGTCTCGGGCCAATATTTGCCGAAGAAATTACAGAACACGCCATTGCGTACATTGTTGATGAGTTCATGCAATTGGGAAGTGCACATCCGCGTGAAGATGCAGAAGTTTTTTTAGGGATGATCCAGGGAAAACTGCATGAAAAAATATTGCTGGGTGTCCAGATAGAAGACCTTCGGGAACAAATGGAGTATCAGGTAACCCATGCCATGCGTATGTTGATGCCTTATCTGGAGACGCTGAAAGCCCGCGAAAAATAGCGCCATGATTTCCGGTCATCCAGTGCAAGAATACTATTATGGAAGAATGGTATTACGGATGCCCTTCACAAATACGCCTTACCAGAGTGACATTCACACCATCTTCCGAACATCCAATGCGTGTTTCTATGCCGTATACCGCGCGCAGGTTCTCTTGTGTCAGCACGTCTGACGGTGAGCCACTGGCAAAAATCTTGCCATGCTGGAACAAGTACAGGCGATCACAAAATCGTGCAGCGAGCTCCAGGTCGTGCAGTACCACCACGCCGGCATTGTCATCCTGTGCATGCGCGCGCAACAACTCCATGACATGTAACTGGTGGTAAGGATCCAGTGTGGCGACAGGCTCATCAGCAAAAATTACTTGCGGTTGTGTGGCAAAAATACGTGCAAGCATGACTAGTGTTTGTTCGCCACCCGATAATGTAGTGGCAATGCGGTTGCGGTAGGCCGTCACCTCTGCCATATGCATTGCCTGCTCAATGGCCGCTTTATCCGTGTCGTTACTGCGTTGCCAAACACCCTGGTAAGGCAAGCGACCCAACTCCACAATTCGCTCCACTGTTACAGGCCATTGCGCGCGCGCACCTTGCGCCAGATACCCCATCATTTTCGCGCGCTGCTCGAGCGTAATGCCAGAGAGGTTTTCTCCTTGCCATAACACATTGCCTTGGGTGGCATTTTCAATGCCGCATAACAAGCGCAGCAGCGTGCTTTTTCCTGCGCCATTGGGGCCGATAAGCCCTACCAGTTCTCCTTTGTGCAAGGTCATGTCAATGCCCCGCACAATCTCGACCCCGTCGATAAAAAATTCGAGCTTGTTGCCCTGCAGCAGGGATGTGCCTGTGACAGGATGGCTCATGACCAATAATTCCGTGTGCGCAGAATCAGGTACAGAAAAAACGGGCCGCCCACCAGTGCAGTGACCACGCCCAGTTTCATTTCGCCACCATGCGACAGTACCTGCACGGTGATATCTGCCAGCAACAAAAGAATGGCGCCACCGAGTGCGCTGACAGCTAACAGGCGTCGCGGTTGATAGCCAACCAGTGGCCGCAATACATGTGGCACAACCAGGCCAACAAAACCGATTGTGCCACTGACGGACACAGCGGCGCCGACGCATGATGCAACACCGATCACCATAATCCAGCGCATTTTTTTTACATCAAAACCCAGAGAGTGTGCGGTTTCCTCGCCTAATGTCAGCGCATCAAGCAGTCTGCCGCAATACAGGATCATTCCCCAGCCTATTGCCGTAAAAGGCAGGATGATCCACACATCCTGCAAACTGCGGTTGGAAACAGAGCCTAGCAGCCAGAAAACAATTTCCTGCATCGCATAAGGATTGGGCGAAAAATTCAGGGCGAGTGCAATCAGGGCGCTACCAATGGCGTTGATGGCGATGCCTGCGAGAATCAGACTGACAATATTCCGCTGTTTTCCTGCCAATATAAAAATAATGATTACAGACAGGAACGCACCGATCAGCCCGCCTGCTGGCAGTATGTACCAACCGAATTGCGTGAGGCCAAAATAGAACACAATAACCGCGCCCAATGCAGCGCAATTGGATACGCCAACAATGCCGGGCTCCGCCAGCGGGTTGCGCAACAAGCCCTGCAATGCGGCGCCAGCCAGCCCAAGTGTGGCGCCAATGATCAACGCCAGTAACGCGCGCGGTAAACGGACATCCCAGAGAATCAATTGTTCAATGGAGAGGCTGTCATTGAATCGATCGGCGAAGCCTTTCAGGATGCTGATATGGGCGGGGCCGGTATGCAATGCACCGACAAAGCACAATGCAGTGACAACTGCCAGTAATAGCAGCAATGCGAAAGGATTGGTTGCCAGAAAACGCTTCATCGTTTCGACGCCAGGTATTCGATAACATCCGCAGTCATAGGGCCGGGGCATGCCCGCAGTCGCGGTGGAATAAAGAGGATATTGTCTGAAGATACCAGACGTTTCAATGCGGGGTGATCCAGTTGGGCCTGTGCCAGTGATTTCCGGTTGTAGACATGATTGTCAATCAGAAGCTTGTCCGGCTGCCACAGGAGGAGGGTTTCCAGCGATATTTGTTGAAAGTTCTTGATGCCATTTTCTGTGGCAATGTTGCGGTAACCGGCTTGTATCAGGAAATCATTTTCCAGTGTGCCCGCACCGATGCTGTAGCCGTTGGGGGAAAAAATGGCAATGGTTTGGATCGGTTTATTGGCATAGTGTTGCTGTGTGCCTGCAATGTTATTCCGGGTTTTCTCAATCAGTGCTTCTGCTTTTTCCGGCTCACCAAACCATTGGCCGGCCAGCCGTAATCCGCTGTATACCTCTTCAACGTTTTGCGGCAATGGTAGTAATTCAACGCGGTAGCCGAGTTGTTTGAGGATGCGCACGGTATCAGGCGAACCAAAAGTGGTGCTGATGACCAGATCGGGCTGGAAGCGGATGATGTCTTCTGCTGTGGCATTGTGTTGCGTTATTCCCTGTGCTTCAGCAGCCATGTAAGACGATTCAGCATTGGTGGCTTCATGCGTGAGACTGGCGATGCGGGTGCGTTCCAGCATCAGCAGTGCGAGCTGGTCGGTACACAGGCCGAGTGAAACGATACGTTGGGGTTTTGGGGATGCATCTGCTGTTGCGTATGGCAAATGGGAGGCCAGCATCAGTACACATGCGATGGCGGTGTAGCCCAATAGATGACCCAAAATTTTCATTTTTTCTGGAAGACACTGATGTGCGGGAAATCCTGCCCGCGTAAAAACTCTGCTTGCAAACGGCTCATCACGCCGCGCTCACAATACAGGAGATAGTGCGTCTGCCTGTCGAGTTCTGTATGGCGTTTGTGCAACTGGTAAAACGGCAGTGTCTGTACAACAGCTCCCGGCAATGCCAGTGGTTTTCGCTGCTCTTCATCAGGGTGGCGAATATCCAGGATCACACTGCCGACTGGCGCTTCATAAAAGACATGAATGTTGTCGGCTTGTTGTTGGGTGCGGGTAATCTGGTCGATATTGGTAGAAACGCTGTCAGCGATGGCTTGTTGTAATACTGCAAAATCAAAACGTGTCTCCTCGCGTTGAATGCGTTCCAGTTTTGCCCGTGTTGTCGGTTTCTGGGAAATAACACCGCAATATTCAGGAATGTTTTTTGCAAATACTTCCGTGCCTATTTTTCTGGCGTAATCAATGATATCGGGTTTGTCCATGGTAATCAGTGGGCGCAATACCAGCATGTCGGTTGCTTGTGTGATGACAGAGAGGTTTTGCAAGGTCTGGCTGGAAACCTGTGCTACCGCTTCGCCTGTTACCAGTGCCGGTATTTCCAGTTTCTGTGCCATTTCACTGGCGGCGCGCAACATCATGCGTTTCAGGATTACACCCATTTGCGAATGATGCACTTTTTCCTGTATTTCACGCACTACATCTGCAAACGGTACGCTGATAAATTTCACACGGTGCGAGGCGCCGTATTTCATCCACAGATACACGGCAATTTCTTTTACAGCGATTTCATGCGCATCGCCACCCAGATTGAAAAAGCAGAAATGCGTCAATAAACCGCGTTTCATGGTGAGAAATGTGGAAACAGTGGAATCAAAACCGCCCGATATCAGTGACAACACTGCGTCTTGTGTCGCCATCGGGAAACCGCCAAGTCCTGGATAATCCTGTTCAATCACGTAGAAGCGGTCATGACGGATTTCGACCGGCACATTGATGTCAGGGTGTTTTAGTTTTACCCCGGCAGAGGGGCAGTGCTGGTTCAAACCGCCACCAATGTAGCGTTCAATATCCGCAGACTGGAAGTTGTGGTTGCCCAGGCGGCGACAGGACACCCGGAAGGTTTTACCGGCCAGCAGCTCGCCATACACAGCACGGGTGTGGGCAAAGATGCCCTCCCAGTCCACATCCGATGTATCGGGCTGGTAGAGGGGAAATTCATGCACGCACTGGAAATGGCTGATGCCCGGTGTGCGTTTCAATACGTCAACAATCTGTGCTTGTGTTGCGTCATCTGCCTGGCTACTGATGCCGATGTAATCCCAGTTGCGGTCCATCACGATGTCTGGATCCAGCGGTTTTATCAGTGTGCGCAGGTTATCGCGCAGCATGCGCACCATGCGCTGGCGCACTGGGCGGCTCTTGATAGTAATTTCAGCAAACAGTTTGATGGTGTATTGCATGGGCTGGTGATCTGGGCGGCGGGTGCAGCATTATAGACACCCTGTCTGGAGGATGGCAGGGAGACAGAGCTGGCCACCGTGTGCACTAATATAGAGCGCCAATAATGCGGATGCACCAAAATGGTGCTGATTTGTGCCAGCATGTGGTGCGATGGCCGGTAAACGCTTGAAAGACTCTGCTTTTTTTAAATGCATAAATGGCATATATTTTGCCCCCTCTTGCTAGTCCTATCCGGAAACAACCCTTTCAACCATTGAAAGCTTTTCATTAACAGCAAGTGACACACCGTTCCTTTGGAGGAAACCATGTCAGAGAAAACTCTGAAACT
>ERZ724527.208-NODE-208-length-29870-cov-5.187993_pt1 | contig 29870 bp, 57 predicted proteins | sample MGYA00376060_ERZ724527 | MGnify/ENA primary metagenome ERZ724527 (study PRJEB28724, sample SAMN07190886) | activated sludge metagenome | isolation source: activated sludge of sewage treatment plant in Hong Hong | place: USA: Christiansburg, Virginia | collected...
ATATGTAATAGTATTACCAATTGCTCCAGAATGATCGGCTTTAAATCTAACAATAATAGGATATGTAATCGAAGCATCTATTACGCTAGTTACTTGTCCTACCCGTCCATGTTTTGTTTCTACTATATCTCCTTCTGTTACCATTTTAAGATTAGTTTAGTTTTTTCTACTTTTTCGACAATATCATAACAACTTGGTAGAGTTATGAAATATTCACCGTTCCTAAACCACCGTAAGTTTTCCCCGCCTATTGCTCTACCTTCTAAAGCTGGAAACACCTCTGTTATTATAGCAAGATTACCATTGCGAAGTTCGCATAGATCACCTTTTTTGAACTCTACCATATTAGTTTTACTTTTTCAACTTTGTATTTTTGTATGTTTCTACTTTGCAGTAGATTGTGTGAATCGAAAAGACCACGAGCAGTATAGGTCTCATAAGATATTTGTTTATTGATTACGAACCTTACTCTTACTGGATAGGTAATCGCAGGTTGTAAGATAATATCTTCAACAATACCTACACGACCTGTGCCGTCTATTACACGATCTCCTATATTAAATACTTCAAATGCAACGTTTACCATTTTAGCTGTACTATGTGTCTTTTAATGACTCTTTTAATATCGTGAGGCACTCCTTTACCAACCATGAAAAGCCTACCTTCTGATGTGTACTCATAATCGCTATATAGTCCGGGCCCATGCATTACACTTACTAAAATAGGATAAGTTCTACGCTTTGTTACGTCATTTCTTTTAACTACGCCTATCTTACCGTTATTAAGTTCAACTGTATCTCCAATTTTTAGTTCCATACTAATTTTATTTTAGTTCTTTTCAGTAAACTTATATGTAATTCTGGGTAACTTTCCATCTTACGTGGTCCGTAATAATAACAACCATCGAGAGCATATGAAACAGTTATAGACCCACCATTCTCTGTTTCTAGTACAACAGTTAAAGGATATCTACCTATGTTTGCAATAGTTATTACTTTACCACGAGCACCGTCTTTAGTAATTACCTCATCTCCTACTTTAAATATACTTTCTACCATTCTAAGGTTATTTTAGGTTTAATTACCTCCTCAATTAGATCTGCTCTGCTAAGTCTACTAACACCAATCATTAGCGTTCCATTACTTTTGTATAAAAGACGGTATCCGATTGATCTACTATGGCCTTCAGTAAGAGAACCAACACATGTTCCTCTATACAAAGGGTTTCCATTAGACTCCCGCTTAATTGACGTTATTAAGAAAACGTTCTTACGGTCTCTTGTTATATAGGATTTACCTAATTCTAGCTCCATAATTTATTCAGTTTAGAAACCAGGTATCCTTTTATAGATACCTGGATAAAGTTAGTCTTTTTTGTCATTCTTATAGCCAAACGCAAGAACAACTACAACGACAACGAGAAATACTACGAGTGTAACCATTGGATCCATACTTTTTTGTTTTTGTTTGTTTTTGTTTATTGATTTTATTGGTTAAAGTGTTAGTTTTACTTTTGGTCTATTCGATGTCACAGGCGTTAGGCTGATAATATCTGCACCTTTATAAGCAGTAAAATGTGATGCAGTGTCATAAATTGCCAATCCAGGATTAGATAGATAGTAGAGATGTGTTACAGGGAATTTTAAATCCGCTAAACGGTCTATAACTTCTTTTATATCAAAATCGTTAGTATCTCCATCTTCAATACGTCTATTTGTTATATGTATCTTATTATCGTTATTTGTTGCATTTACTAGTGTCCAGCATCCTGTATTACGTGAATGCACTAAAAAGCCGTTAAATGTAGTACCGCTCGCAATCATTTTTATACTGTACACTGTTTTTTGATCTAAAGTGCTTGTAAATTGTGTGTTTAATTCTACCATTGCTGTTCCCATTTTAATATAAGTTTTTGTTTGCCTTTACAGTGTATAGCAGATATTACATTGACATCTGTATAACGTATATAAGTATCTTTACCGCCATTAGTTTTAAGCTTTATTACTGTCGCATTGTTTGTGCGGACAAAGTAAAAGAAGTCAATTGGAACGAATAACTTAGCGCGTACAGCTTCCACTATTTCTAATGCTATAGGCGCATGGACTTCTATAGCATCATTAGTTATCTTAAATGTACCTTCTTTGTTTTTAACATTTACCAAAGCCCATCTATCAACAGATTTTTCATAGGTTAGATAACCAGACATAGTTACTCCATATGCGGAACTATGTACGTCTGTTATTTCTAAAGTAATACATAGCACCCAGTCACAATGAGGCATTAATGCTTTTAGGTATGAGTCTAATGTCATTAGAGTAATAATTTTAGTTTAGGCCTGCTTTTTATAGATACTATAGTTGCGGATCGATATGTACTTGTATATCTATAACCGTGTGCTACATCGACATTATATAAATAAATACCTCTATGGCACATAACGAAAGCGGCAATACACTTAATATTAAATCTTTCCTCAAAATCCTCGCTTATTGCAATAGGATGATGTTTGCAGCGTTTACCTAGAAAGTATATATTACTGTTTTCCTCACGTATAGCATTGATTATAACAGGATGGTCATATTTAAGGCTATCTTTGTATAAAAAACCTCTATATATGGCGGAATCTCCGCAATCTATCTTTACATGATAGAGAGTACAATCTTTTATGTTTTCTAGTGCAATAGAAGTACTGTCTTTATACACTTGGTATATCGGCTTACTCTTTTCCATTATCTGATCTGTATTTAGCTTTAAGCACACCTAGTACTTTATAAGGACGGCAGGTGAAACATCTGGCTCTCCTACACTTAGAAGCGGGGTGCTTCTTATCTTTATGTTTGTTTCGATAGTATCCCATAATTCTTCAGTTTAGAAAGAAGAAAGGGGCCCGTAGGCCCCCTATCTCCATTAATTAGATTGAACACGTTCCACCGGCGCATGCGGCCTCTTGGGCATGTTCTGTATTGTCGTCTGTTTCCATTACCTGTCGCAGGTCTATGGATTTTAAAGCGTGCAAGCGCTCCTCAAATTGACTCGATGTCAATTCTTCGAATGGTGCTTGAGTGTATGATCCGCCGTCATACGGTAGAACACTAAGCCCATTGAAAGAATCCATATTAGTCCACATCCAATCACCTACTAGCTCCCATTCATCAGGTTTAATTGATATGGTCGCAGATACGTTATTTGTGTTACTGCCGCTTCTGTGGCCTTCGCGTACCCATTCTAGATTGAAGCGCTTCACGCGTTCTAATAGGGTTAGCGCCGTTTCTTTATCACGAATAATTGCAGTATCAGGTGCCTTTTGTGGTATACGTACACATAGCGTATCGTGTGGTCGCAGCTGGTCCGGTTCTACTAACTCCGGGTGGTAGTTTAAGAGGTACTGAGCGATTGGCTCATTCAGATTAAACCGAATAGTCCTCAAGTAGAATGGTGCGTGCCACGCGTGTATGCCTGAACTTGTCCCAAGTACACATGAAGTCGTTCCTGAAGGCTTCACCGTAGTGGTACGGGCAGCTGGGTTAATGCCCAATAATTTAGCTGTTTTCTCATTTACGTCTTTAACTAGCTGTGCTAATTCTTTAAGATCGTATTGCTCTACAAGCCCGCTTGCAATGCCCGTCATTCCCACACCAATCAGGGCGTCCTTTTCTGTCGTTTTTCTCCATACATCGCGGAGATAGTGAAAATCTGTAAAACCTGCTTGCATTGTACCTAAGATAGTGGCAGCGGTAACCCGCTCCTCCAGATCCTTTAGATCTGTTATATCTGATACATTTACTTCTGTCACTTATATTCAACTGAGGTCGTTATACTCAGCCAGGATCCATTTAGCGAACCCATCTATATATTACTATATAGGTTAGACTATATCATCACCCATTACTGGGGCTAGGCGCTTCCACTCACTTGAGTGTACTCCCCGAAGGGATAGTCGTTGAACGTTCATATTTCTATGCTTCGCTGCTGATTGTCCTCCGTTTAAAGGGTGGGAGTTTCCAGCAATTCACCTAGTTTTACAACCTCTAAGTTAAAGGTTACAGAATTGGAAAGGTTTTAGGGAGATTTCACAACAAGGATTTGTTCCTAAGTCAATGTTGTTAGTGAAATAAATTCCTGGTTCTCCTGAACCACTTAATTTAATACGATGCCATAGATCTAAGAATTCACTTTCCTTAATTCTATGCCTATCGATTACAGCACTATTATTTGCACGCCCACGTTGCTCGTTTAACTCCCACCAATTACCATATTTACAAGTAATCATCTCTTCGTCATCGAATGAGAATAGGGATATTAATGCGGCACGTCGGATTCCACCCGCCAATACAGCATTGGCAATGTGGCATACAATATCATGTACTTGTAAGCTTGATAGTTTTACACCTTCTTGAGCCTGAGACAGAATAGACTCAATGTGTGTTAAAGCCAATCGTAGTGGCTCAGGGCCTGGGGCCTTACCTCCTGCGGTTACTAGCAAATTGCCTTTAGGTCTAATGTCAGAGTAGTCGAAAACGGGAAGCCAGTTTTGTAATCCAAAATAGCTCTTCATTAAGACTTTGACAGCGTCAGCCCAACCTTCTATACTATCAGTAACTAAGTACCTACGGGTCTTTAGCGGTTTTCTGATTTCAGGTAGTTTGGCAACGTGATGAAACTGTACAGAGTATCCTACTCCAGTACCTCCCAGCAAGAGGAACATGGTTTCGGAAAATGCCCTGTAGTCATCAATAGGCAAGTAAGCGCAGTTATAGACTCTAGATGGGGTTCTCGCAATTGCTGGTCCAGCAAATTGTAAGGCACGCATAGAAGGAAGTACCTTTTTATTCAGTACCAGCTCCATGCTTTTTTCGATAAGTTCCTGCGCGTGAGGATACTTACTAACCATCATTTGTTTGTAGCGATCACATATTTGTGACCAACTTTCACGTCTACTAAGTTCCGGGACAAACTTAGCATACTTGGAGAATACAATAATCTCGGATAAAATTTCGTTTTCTAATGTAGCATTTTTCATAGGGACGAACTATGCTACAAATCCTAGACCATTAACCCATCTTTGAGTCTAATTTTCGAGTATTCTTTCTTTTTCTTTTTCTATTATCTTTGTGTAGGATATAGGCTTAACATCAGCCATATACCTTGAACTGTTCCTGTCCTTAACGAACCTATTTGCATAACATAAACGCACATTTTTAGGAACACAGAACCCAGCACCACAGCAACATCTCAGTAATAAATCATCGGTAGTAAGACCTACGTCAAACAACACTTCTTTACATCTAACACATTGGTGTATAGCATTTACGATGTATAAATTACCTACAACAAGCCTAGGTTCTGTATTCTTCTCAGGGCCTCTTATACATCTTACAGTATCTCCTGGGTTGATTGTTTCGTTATTCTCCATAGAATTTCCAATTTATTCCTATTAAGTAATCTGTTTCATTGGCGTACACTTCATAAGCTGTGTAACGCTCACCGCGTTCATCAGTCAGTGGTATTGGAAGGACTGATTCCACAGTAAGATAAGGTAATTTACTTATTCTAGCTGCTTCATTCGGTTCCATTCCTGAATAGTCTGTGATCTGAATCTTATCGCCTGGTTTGGGTATTTTAATCTTTGCCATAATGTTTTAGCACCCTCCCAATGTATGGGTAGGGTCACATGGTTAGGGGACTCATTGCTGCGCTAGTCAGTTTATAACCCTTTGGAAGTCATTTTTCAACCACTTGCTGAGAACTCATTCGTGTTGTGGTGGCAGAGTCTAGTTAACTTATTCCATCTTTTCAACCTCTTAGATTCCTTACTCAAGGGAACAACACGTCGCACATTACTGTACGTATTTTATAGGAATCAATGTTTAACCTTTCTTTAATTATCCGCGTTCTATTTTAGCTTTAAGAAACTCAGACAGCTTACAGGATAACATTATATTAGTACCAGCGGCTTCGTCTGTTGTCTCTTCGCTAAATAAACTTACGTTACCGTAACCATCATCAAATCCGTTTCTTTTAGCGAACTTGAGTAGGTCATTTAAGGCCCAAATTACTTCTGCAGGAGGACCGCCTCCCCAATAACTTAAGAATCCGTCTAGTAGTTCCATAGCTTTATTGGTTTATGGTTAGAGAGGGACCTCGCCCTCTCTAACACCTTGATATGTTTCAGTTTCTATCGTAGGCTTCCACTAAACCTCATCTTCATCTGTGAGTTCAACGTCTAAACGTTTCTCCCAATGTTGTCTTAGACCTTTGTCTCTAGTTAATACCTTTTCATTATTACCACCTTTTATACTCGTTGCTAAGATTTCGGATTTGGCACTTTCGCTCATTCGCGAATATTTACCATCCATAAACTTTAAATAGTCATCGTGAAACACTGCTGGTATTTTAAGTACCATCATTATTTCGAAGTCATTTACTTTATAATCAGCAACATAGGAATCAAATCCACGAATGGATGTGATTAATCTAGTTGCTTGTGTAGAATCCTTTAATAGCAAAAACACATGTCCTGGTTCATTATAATCACGCATAGTACCGTCAGCCAAATAGGCTTCGATAGCATGCGGTTCATAAAAGGCATATGGCTTACCAAATAAAGGTACTAAAAAATTGAACGTTAAGGATTTCGATTTATTTGACATAACCCAATGGATTCGTAATACTCTTGTGGATAGTCCCAAACGTCATTAGACATGTGCCAACTAACACGGTCTAACATTCTCTTGTATTTTACCCTTCCGTTTTCTATCTGGTCAGCATCTATCTTAAACACAGCACAATCAGTAGTATGAGTTGTATACGTTGTTTGTACTGCTACTATATAGGTGTCGACTGAGTATTCTGGATAGACGGAGGCAAGTAAATCATTGTAAAATGCCATTTGACGATCATACTCATACTTTAGGTATGAGTCTTGGAACAAGTATACGGAATTTGAAGTTGTCTTTAGGTCGACTAGTATTATTTTCCTTTTACCGTGGTCGATGATTACCCTATCAAGTAATCCTATCGAAGGTAGAACGCTGTATTTTCCCGTCATATCAGCTTCTAAAACCATCTCTGATTCTATCTGGATGTCATCTGAAGTGTCTATACCATTGCCCAGTATCAATTGCGAAGCAAGCTTATGGCTTGATATAGCCGTATGACAAGCATTTATTATGTCCATATCCTGCCGAGATACAGTTAACACACCATGCGTTGCCTTTAAGGCGTCTTTGTAGGCGTCATACTTAGGGTCTTTATACCCATCCATTACAGCCTTTAAGCTAATCTTAAAGCCTACTTTGTCTGCAATCGCTTGATACAGTTCTTCTGGTAAGTCATCTTCTGTTGGTAATAGTTCTAGTTTGGCTAGGTGAACCGATTTTATAAAAGTTCCCATTAAGCCTCCTACAGTTTTGAAATCTGCAATAACATACTCATCTTGAAATCTGTCAGGTTCAAGTAAGTAACAATGCAATGCTGACCCTAAGTCAAGGCTTTTAGAGCTAGTCTTAGCTAGTTCTCTATTCCACATTAACTTAAATACTCTTGGGCCTAATTTAATCCAATCTAGACTGGAATTACTAATCTTCCTAGGTGTTGTCCCTATGCTCATACTTTTTTATTTCGATAACTAACTTAGTCTCGGTAGATTCAGTATATGTGGAGCGTACTTCTCTTACGAAATGGACACTATCATCTGGAATTTTAGGTGGATATGTGTCATAGTCCCATTCTTTGTTAATATTACCAGTTGAAATCGTGGTATTCACTACAGGCTTTTGACGTACGTGGCCTGCTAAACAGTCAAGGAAAGCTTTTCTGTAAAATATATCTAAATTATCTAAGTCTAAATCACCTAATGGCCCATAGAAATTGAAAGTAATGCTTATGGGGAAGTCTGATAACACGCCTAAGTTACGTATATACGTATCATAGAACCACAGCTTGATCTCTTTAAGGATCTTAGCGCGTACGTGTGGATTCAAACTTGCCCATAAGTCATTACCTGCAATCTTATGGTACTTTGGGGTACCACTAGTTTTAGACACCTTACCGGCTTTTGTATACTTTACTCTTCTCTTCTTTGAAAGCATTACCTGCGTTATATAATCAGGTATCGAAATTACTATATCACTCATATACAAATATCAGCAAAGATGTTGCCGTTAATAGTCAGTACCTTTGATTGGCACCTTAAATCCTTTAGAATCAAAAAGCAAGAATTGCTTATTCTTCTGATAGGACTCCATTATGGCTTGTGTACCACTTGGGTGGAATTCACCAAGGCCAACAAAATAAGTACTTTTAACATAAGAGCTTATAGTATCCTGCATGTCAGTCAACACTACAGAAGGCCTATTCTCTCTTCTAATGCTATTTAACACAGAACTAAAGGAGGTACCACCTCCCCAATGTGCTTTGTACAAATCCATGCTAGTCTTAATGTGCCGTACAGTGTTATCAAACAAGAACATCTTTTTAACCAAACCTAAGGCATTAAGTCTGATAGTCAAGTATATACCAAGTTGGTAACGAGTACGAGATCCACCTCCAGATAGGCGTATTCCATCGGACATAGAACCAGATGCGTCTAGATATATGTCGAACTTAAAGCTGCTTTTTATCGCGTCTACAACCATATCTTCTAACCCAGTGTATCTGAGTATAGGTAACAGTTGTTCAAGTTCTTGTATATCATGTACTTCATCCGCTTCTAAGAACGGCTCTTCGTAAATGTCGCTATTGGCATTAAAGTAAGAAACAATATTCTTCTCGCAGCCTTTAACGAATTTAGACAATGCGGCAGGGTTAATAGAGAATTCTTTAGCAAAAGCTTTCAGCGTGTCTATATCCTTAAGGAGCTCGCGGCTCTCTAAGTTTTTAGCTGCTTCTTTACCGAACATCTCCTCGGCAGCGGCTTTTACTTTAGAAAGGTCTTCTGTGGATTCAGCTGCCACTTTCTCAACCATCTTCTCTAGTTGCCCATCTTGCCCATCACCCATTTGCTGGCACATTTGCTTCATTTTCTCTCTCCCTTCTTTAGTGTCAGGATCGATGCCTTGTTCTTTTGCTTTTTGGTAAATTAAGCGTAGTAAGTTATGTACTATTGTCTTAGTCACTATCGTACTATAAAGCTCATTGCTTCTAGTTATAGGCTTCAAATAGTAACTGGACAGTTTGTCTAGTAACTTTGCTTTCCAGGCGAGCTCAGGCTTGTCTAGATTAATCAGCGCCATACCATCAGGTGTATAGTAATAAGACTTGTATATGTCTTCTACAACATCTTTTGGTACGATGCCCTGCTCATAAAGAGACGAGATATGCCCCTCACCCGACTTTGTAATCTCGCTTCTTATAGATTCATGCAAAGTACTAGCTTCCCAATACGATAATTCAGGATCAACGATATTTGTTTTCTCCCGAGTATATGTGTATTTAGAAGCCCCTCTAAAGAAGGTGGACGAACCATAAAAGTCATCATCCGACCACCTTCCCTTTGAGGATTTACCGCTGTTCCCGCTGTAATACGGATCGTGGTAACCGTAGCTCATTAAGCGTTAGACCCCTCTTCGCCTGGAATAGTTAATTCTATTTCCAGAAATGCATTAGAACGCAGCTTATCAGCAAGTTCTCTTACCAGAGCCTCCTGAGTTTCTTTGTCAATGATATTCTTAGCGAGAAGGCTTTTGATTGTTTGTTTACAAGCTTCGTATTCACGTTCAACAACAGATACGTCTGCGATAGATGCAAACTTCTCAATTTGCTGTCTTACTGCAATCAGATCTTTAGGCTCGATTTCAGCAGACAATGCTTTCGCGACATTAACTCCGGCAAGCATACCACATACTTTGGTAAAGGCACTTGCTTGACCCAACGAGTACACAATCTGCACAGCACGTACAAGATTAGGAACGAAGGTCATAGTTCTGTCAGACACATGTTGGTGCGTGTGATTGATGAACTTTTCAAGCATTTTGGAATCGACAGAGATTTTGTCGATATCTGCTTGATCTGGTACAACAACGTGTACTTTATTCAAAGCTTGTGTGTCAGTGTGCAGAGAAGGTGTTTTATCCAGCATTTTGTGTAATTCAGCTTTTGACAAGCGAGGAACTTCCACTTTCAAGATGAAACGGTCCCAGAATGGGTTTTCCTTCTCATCCTCTGGAATAGTATTACACGAAGCGCACCACACATCCCAATCCAATGGAATACGCTTATGTCCAGTCATAAGCTCTTTCTCGTTCATACAACCCAGCATGGAGTTTCTGAAACCGGAAGAAGCTTTATCAACCTCATTAATAAGCACAAATTTGGCATCAACGATTGGAGCAATTACCGCGTACTTGTGTTCTGTAACGATTGCTTCGAGGTCCATACGGCCTTTAATCTCTGCAGATTTAGTACCTTCATCCACTTCTATAACGAAACACTTCTCGTGTGCTTCTTCGGCAGTTGCATACTTCGCAGCAGCATAGTCCAATAACGTGTTAGTTTTTCCTGTTCCTGGTTTTCCAATAAGCAAGATAGGGAGACGAAGTGCCTCCGCTACTGCAATCATCTTAAACCATTCTTCCTTTTGGCGAAGTCTGGTTTTGATTACTCTTTGTTCTGCCATAGCAATTTGTCGGCCATTTCCTGCGAAGCAAGAAAGCCATTAGCTTTGTAATAGTCGCTTATATCTTTAGCGGCTTGGTCTGTAGGTAATTGTACATAGGGTAATCCTAACTTTGTAGACAATTTCTCTGCGCCTAAAGCGCCTGGTTCATCGTTGTCATACCATATTACAATACGTTTAAACCTTGTTTTTAACTCGTCAATCTCATCAATATTATTAACAGATTCGCTATGTGGGGCTACGGCAAAGTAACCAAGTTCGCGCAAAAGCATTACATCCTTAAGGCTCTTAGAAATAACCAATAATTCGCCTGTTTCGGGCAATTGGTCATATCCTTGAAGCTTATTAGTGTTTGTATAAAACCTTTGCAAACTATAAGGTTTATAAATCTTCCATTCACCGTTACCAAAATAGTAACCATAAATTGGTTGGGTTGACCTATATTCGCCTACGAGAACGTCATTGATGAATACCGCCTCAAGGGAGTAGACTTTATACAATGACAGCGTTCTTTTTAATACACCATGCGATTCCCAGTAGCTTATGTCTCTATCGGTTAATTGACGTGTTATTACTTTTATCTCTTTTTTAGTGGTAGCACTTTGTTTGCGTTCTATTTTAGTTGTTTGTATCCTGATGCCGACACTAATGTCACGAAGTATCTTACGCATAGCATCATAATATAACAAACCCGTCATCTGACAGACAAACTTAATGATATCGCCACTATCACCTGTTTTAAAGTCATGGTACATTAACCTACCAGATCTACCAACAAAGACAGAGAAAGAGGGCGTATCATCCTTACGTAAAGGTGAACACAACCTCTTTCCTATCTCTAATTCTGGTATATAGAGCCTGAATAGGTACTCATCATCATAACTCTCTATTTTAGTCCTAAGCTCTTCGTTTAGAACTATACCTTTTGTGGTAATCATTAGTGATGGGTTTTACCCCACCACAAATGCAATTAGAACGGAAGGTCACTTACATCACCATCAGCACCTGGAACTGCTGAAGCAGCAGAAGCCTTGCTAAGTGGTTTGTAGTCACCCACATTGTCCTTATTGAATTTCAATTTAGTTTGCGCCAGAGGAACAGCGGTACTTTCTGCCCAAGGATAGAAGTTAAACTTACGGTTAACAAATGTCTTTTGGGTTTTGGTATTGATTTCTTCCTCTCCGGAAAGCTTAATACGCACAGATTTGTTGACGAGAGCAACATTAAGCTTTGCAGCATACTCGTTTACATCAGCGGCGGATATAGCATTCAATTCGTCTTCAGAGATAACTTTGGTAGCAAGGTGCTTAATCTTCTCCAATGAGATCTCCTGTGATTTTCCGGTTTTTGCAAAGTAGAAAGTCTCTCTGTGATTGCCGTAGGCATTCTCAAATGTTATTTCTACGTATGGTGTTTTTTTCAATGTAGAAACGCCTCCAATTATGGATTGTATTTTTACATCGTGAATTCCAGGCTCCAGTCTACTAGGAAACTGTGATTTGCCTTCTGCAACGTCTTTTGTACTAATCATTGTACTACTTATAGATGACTGACCAATCAAATGGTAAGTCCTTGTTTTCCAAGTGGGGTATTCTAGACCCCGCCTCGACTTCCTCTTTACCTTCTGCTCTTATGAATGAAATTCTTAGTTCGCCTGCATCATTACGATACACATGGCCTATAGCGTCGGCAGTTGCTACAAGCTCATTTTTTAATCCCTTACCCGGCAAATCTAGCCCCACTATGCTTACCTCAACTTGATTCTCTCCCATAACGCGTCTGTCCCGGTGCGCGATAAGGATCAAATGATCTGTTAAGTCTGCTATAGTTTTGATTAATTCCAAGGTCTTGTCCCTCAATTGAGACCATCCACTTCCATATGGCATATCCGCTACCGATTTGTATGGAGTGCCATCTTTGGTAAGGGTACCACGGCAAATGTGTCTTTCAATCCATCTTACTATGTTATCAAGAGTGTCTAAGGCTATATACTTGTATAAACCTTTATTTTCTGGTTTCTTTAATTCTTTAATTAATTCGCTAAGCTCGCTAAGGTCATTAATCTCTACCTTCATTCCAGGTATAGATCTTGTTCCTTTCTCTGTATCTATTATTAATACACCATCCAAGTTACCCAAACTGTAGGTCTTTCCTATCTTGCTAGCCCCATAAAGGAGAAGCATTCTTGGGTTTATGTTACTTGGCGGTAACGCCGTTCGAGGTAATACTACTCCCATCTTTCCATTCTTCTATAGCACCCCTTGATAAATCGTGTTTTAATCGTATTACACCCGGGGTACCATTTCTTAACTTTAAAAGGTGTAAAGCGAGTAATCCTTTAGTAGGATAACCTAGTTTACCATAATTCTCTATGCCTAGTTGTTCAGGAGCATGTACTACAAGAACACAGTCCGCGTCTCTATACGCGCTCTTACTGCCGTGAATATCACGTTTTGTAGGAAAATGAAACTGTGGCTTGTTTGGATCACGTCTGTCTGGATCCTCAATCTTATCATTTAACTGGCCTATGAATATCATCATAGCACCAATTTCTTTACGTAGGACTATCCCTACTTTAGTCAGATTAGAAACTAATTGTACTTCAGACTGCTCATCGTCATAATCAGCCAATATGGTATGGTCTAAAGATATGATAAGCTTATGGTCAGGCCACATCTCCTGAAATGCCTTAGCGGTTTCCACTATGTCACCAACACGTCCCGTATGCTCCACATAGTGGATTATGTCATTATCGCGTAATGCTCTTGTTTGATGCTCAAGCAATAGCTGTTCTTCTCGTGTTATTGGATTACTGGGGTCAACCATACGTTTATAGTTAATACCAGTAATACTAGAGAATGACCTTAAGACTTCTGTCTTAGAGGGCATCTCAAAGGCAAAGTGTAGTATTTTAAACTTATGTTCAAAGTTACCATTAAGGGCTTGGTTACAGAAATCTAAGATAAGCATATTTAAAAACATACTTTTACCAGAACCAGATGCTCCTGCGAGTAGATAAAACTCACCGAATCTAAAGCCGCCATTTAAGGCAGAATTTAGCTTGGGCCATCTAGTTAAAAGGCCAACCTGTGCTCCTGCCATAGCCTTGGCTATTTCAGCATCAGCTTCAGTAATGGCCTCCTGGATTGGTATTATAGGCAATATCTTATAACTCCTGTTCTCCATAGCCTATTGAAATTTGAGATACTTCTTTGGGTAGCTCTTTAGTATAAAGCTTCCACCCTTCAGTTTCGACATACTTTGATAAGTTTTTCCATGATTCTACAAACTGCCCTTTGGTTCTACGTACTAGTCTAGCTTGCTTTTCTCGTTCAATAGCCTCTAAAACCTCTTTATGCTTCTCAGGATCGTCGTTTATAGCTTTAAGGTACCTACGCATCACTTTGTCTGAACCATCGCGTAATGGCCTAGATTGGTCAAATTGAGGGTATGCCTCTTCTAGCTCTTTAAACATCTTACGTCTACTTTCTGTAAGTACGATGCCCTCAGATGCCAAGTACATATACCGTAGGCGTTCTAATGTTGCTTTTGAAACCCTATCAAAGACTAATAGTCCTTTTGTTTCTAGATACTTGTTTAGTTCTGGTGGTAATGGTACATTTGAGGCTTTTAGTACTATCAAACAGGCTGTGGCTTGATCGAGATTAAGGTCTTGAATAGTTCGTTCATCAATTGTTATATTCATTAAAAGTCTAAAACAAGTTTAAGCGATTCTGTTGGCGGTACGAAATCTTTAGGTACAAGTAAAGTTTGAGTAACTACCATTTTAGCACGAGGGATATTTCCAATAGTACTAGCTAAAGTGTATTGTAATACGCTATTACAAATAGATTTGGTACCATCATCCAAACCTAACGCTTCTATGTGGGTATTATATGCCTCCTTGCTGTTTAGTGTACTATCTATCGAAATAGCATACGCAGAAGCACTACCTCTTTTGACTACCCTTACTTCAAGATAAGGATCTGCAACTAAGTACAGCAATGGTAGATTAATACCATATTGATTAATTATGGTACTTGATATTGTTTGTATTTTTTGTAATCGCAACATTTCTTCTTGTTTATCATTTTCTGCTAAATCTTCAAAACGTGCTAACAGATTTTGATGATGCGATGCTAATGCTGTCGGACTTAGTATACCTGAGGCATAATAGTGTATAAGAGCTACACCTCTATAATCATCAGGCATAACTGGTGATTCTATAACTAACTTTACTAGATCTCTTGCTAATTTAACAAGCTTATAGTTAAACTTAACTATTTCGCCTTTTTTATATAAGTGTTTACGTGTAATCTTCATATCCGTAATTTAAATCTAATGTTGAGTACATATGCGCATAGTCTAAAGCCATATCTTGGCTAGTGGGTTCTGTCACATTGTATATGTCTTGTTCTGTTATAACAGTATTAAAGGTAGCACCTAAATTAAAGCGGTCTTCGATTATATCGATTACTTCTTCGATTGGGGTGCTACCGTTAATAGTGTTGTCTAAGAAGAGCAGATCAACTGCCGCTCTTAGGTTCTCGTAATATAAGTTCTTTTCCAACTGAATATAGTACGCTTAATGCACAGATCCCTATGATACCGTACGCAATAAATAATCCCATTTTGATATTGTTTTTAAAATTTAAGTTTCAGCGCAGCGTGTCTGTAAATGTCTAAGAAACCAAACTGTAGGTCTCCGGCTTCAGTAAACTCTACAGTAACAGAGCTTTCCTGTATCGACTTTATGACATATACTTTCTTGGCATCCCATGTTCCTAGGATCCGCAGTGCTACGTCTATCTCGTCTAAAACGTGTTTACCTTTTTGTATATGTTCTTCAAGTTTCTTCTTTTCTTCATCATTGTTTGATTCTTGCATAGCATTCTGCATATTTACAATAGCATCTTCTACCTTAGCCGTTCCCTCAATTAGAGGTTCTTTTACTCTTGTTATTGCTTTCTCGAATATACGTATCTCATCACCGACTGAATACTCAGTCAGATTTAAGATATCGCGACTATCTCCGAGTTCGTCTACTAGATCTTCTAGAAACGACTTTCCGTTTGATGGGTTTAGTTGGGGCATTTAATTTGTTTAATTCTTCTTCGAGAAGATTTGCGGCTAGATGAAATACCATAAATCTTAAGTTTGCACTTACGGAATCTTCGTATTTCATTACAGCATCCTGTGTTTCCCTTAAGATCGTCCTTAGTTTTTGTGCTTTAGGTGGTATTTTTTGAAAGATAGAATAATGATCCTGCCACACTTGTGTGGAAACGTTCATTATACTTCTATACATAAAGCCGGAACTAAGATAAAAGACCTCAAAATTATCTCTGAAGTATAACTCTAAAAACTTCGCGTGTACGTCAACTACAAAATCACTAGACTCTGGTTTGTAACTTTTTTCTATTACAGTGTTTAGCATTACACAACCAAAGGCATTGTTTTTTCTAGCTAAAGGTGCTGCTTCTCTAAAGATATTTGGATTAAGAATATCTTTATGAGCCTGGACTAATTTTGTAATAGGATCCTCTTTTTTCTTCTTTGTAATAGTAGCCATTTAAGTCTAATTTTAACTGGTTAATAACAGGGTTTACACGCATTTCACCACTAGGCTTAATACGTATAGTTGTTTTTTGCTTTTTACTCAAAGCAATAGAGACCGTACCGATGAGTAAAGCGTAAAATACTACTACAACTAACGCTTTAATCATAGCATTTATGTATCGCTTTACCATTACTTCTTAGTTTTACCTTTAGTAGCGGTAACTGTTTTGGCTGATCCAGAACCAGATATTACAGCTTTACATACTGTACATCGTGAAGAGCCTGGTGCTTTAGCCATATCATTGCAGGCACGCATGTTTTTACCGTATAAGGCGTCCTGTGCTGCGTGCTGACAGGTACATTTTCGTATTTGAGTGGGCATATAGTTATAGTTTTACAGTTTAGAATAAATAGGGCCCACCACAGGCCCTATTTCAACATCATCATTAAGCACCGGTTAGTTTTATTTTCCGGTAATAGCGTATGTTACCATACGTTTAGTTGGTTGTGAATGGCGAGCATACAGCGTTTGAATACGTTTCATGATACGCTCATTTTCACGTTTGTAGGCAGTGCTTACAGTTGCAGCGATTGCTTCCTGGAGCTCTTTACCGGTAGTTTTCTTTGCTTTTGTGGTTCTGCTTGTAGTAGCAGATTTGCGTGGACGGCCAACCTTGTTAGCGGTAACGCGACGTTGTGATTTTGCTTTTCGCATTCTTTAATGAATTAGGGTTAATAGTACTACTTAGACCAATGGTCGCTGACTTTACAGTCTACTACCACTGGAATACTTTTAATGACGACTTTAGCTGCGTCGACCATCAGTTTAGACATTGTTTTACTCCACTCTTCAGCCAACTCGTCCTTACACTCTGTTATAATCTCATCGTGTATGACATTTACTATCTTTATATCAAGCTTGTTATCTCGTATATAGTTACTAATGAAGATTAAGGCTGTTTTAGTAACATCAGCATTTGCCCCCTGAATAGGAGCATTCTTACTAGCACGTTCTATAGCACCTATTGCTTTAAAGTCAAAGCCAGGGTCTTTATAGAAACGCTTACGTTTAAATGGTGGTGGTGTTATTGAGTATAGATAATACACACCTAGTTTACCTTGTCGCTCAAGATAAGCTTTTACAGTCGGTACTTTTTCAAAGAAGGAATCTATGATAGAACGCGCTGTATCAGTGTCTACATCAATTGTTTTAGATAGCTTAAACTCGGACATACCATCATTGTGTTAACTGTACGTTTTTATTCCGCACAGATCAGACTATGTCATCAACCGCTTGGGTTGTCGGACGCTTGTTCCTGTTATTAAGAGGTCTGTACCTCTCAGGTAGTCGTTGAACCTTCTACAGATGTATCTGTAGCTTGGCTGCAAGTCTGCAATTTCAGCCTTTCTTGCAATTCATCCGATTTATCTTTCACTTTTGCAAGTGAAGAGCGCAGTTTTAGTTCTTTTCTTTCAAGAAATATAGTACTATTGTCGTATAATAGTTTATAAAGTTCAAAACGGTGCTTCATTTTAACATATAGAGCATATGTAGTGTTTATACCTATACATTGTATTTTTATTGTAACATCTATTCCGTTTTGCGTTAAAAACTCTGACAACTGTCTTAAAAACATTAAAGATCCAGAAGTTATTTTTGGAGAACATCTAGAAGAGTAACAACCATCGCCATCAAAAACTCCCCTTAAAATATGCCTAGTAATAGGAGTATTTAAGTTTAGAGTTAGTGATTTTTTAGGTGTTATACCCTTAGTAATCAAAAACTGGTATGTGTCAAAATGACCAAAAGTAACAACTTTGCAGTTTGACCCTTTTTTATTATATAAAGTTAAAGAAGGCTCTACCCAGTCTTTAAATTTACTTAAATGAGAATGGTCTATACTCAATAAATTAATAGAGTACTTAGTTTTAGACAGGTTACCGTCTGCTGCTAAATACCCAAACCAGTATTGAGCTGTTTCATCCCAGTTTAAAAAAGGATTCTTTTTGACCTTTGCGTTTTTACCACCTCGTTTGTCTTTTTCTTGAATTGTATGCATATAGACTAGCACACAAGAACTATACCGTTTACGCAAGTCCGAAGTTTATAGTCTTTTGTACGTCCCTATAAGTCATAGTAGGCTTAAAAGGTGTTGGATTACGCACATCTTCTAAGGGTATATTAAAGGTTAATGCCGCTAGCTTTGAGTGTAAATCCTCATCATTATTATAGGCTTCTATCCATAAAGGATCCTGTGATTGGTCTGCTATTACACGCAGCTCCATACTAGAAAAGTCACCTCCTACGAACTTATACCCAGATTGTGGTACAAATGCTGACCTAATTAGAACGCCCAGTTTTCCTTTAGAAGGTATCTGAGTAATATTAGGCTCAGAACTTGACATTCTACCTGTTGATAGGATTTGCCATAGGCTTTGGTGTACACGATTTGTGTTTGGGTTTATATACTTAAGGAAGTCTTTACCAAAAGCATTTGCTAGTTTCGCATATTTAGAATACTCTATAAGTAAAGCTACTAAAGGTTCGCTTCTATACCTCAATAACTCTCTTATGTCACTATTTACTACATTCAAGCTTACAGCCTGTAATACAGCTGTTTTCTGTGCTGGCGATCCCCAGTTTATCTGTATCCTACGTTCTTCATACCCAAATAGGTTACCCTGAGTGTACTCAGGAACAAATCTGGATAGTCTAGGATCAGAAAGTACATAGGAATCAAGATCTCTTGTATATTCATCTACTAATGTTTTTGTTTCATTTGCTACATCAATCCACTTCTTAATATCAATAGCCATTCCATTATACTCAATATCAGCAAGAACGCAAACAGCTAAGTTTTCAAGTCTGGCTACATTCTTTAATCTATGGCGTTCTAATTCTTGGTCTTGTATGTCTTTTATTTTAAGTAACACCTCCACATCTTCGGCGCCATATACTATTTGAGTTTCTGTATAAGGCGTTCCGCTCAACCCAACAAATTTGTTTCTTACAGCTTTATTTAGTGTCTTATTTAGGTACTTCTTAGACGCTGCCCCAAGGCCTAATTCTGCGTCATCATAACCTGCATTTAACAGGCATTCTACTAAAAAGCAATCGTGTATGTTGTTCAAGTTAAAACCAAACGAGAACTTTAGGAAGTTCATATCAAATTTGGCATTCCAGAAAACCTTTAATACTTCAGGATCTTCTAGTAATGGTTTAAGCTTAGTAACTGGTACATTGCGGCAATCTATTACAAATTGGTCATTAGCGTCTCCAATCTGCAACATAATAACATCATTATCGAAATCGAATAAACCCTCGGTTTCAGTATCAATTGCGATAACTTTTTTACCATAAGACCATTGTAATAGGTCTTCTATGGTAGCAGTTTTGCAACCCCAGCCCTCTATGAGCTGGGGATTATTATTTATGAAATATATCATTCTAAAGCGGCTTTGCTTCTATCTTTGTTCTTGTAGTACGAACAAGTTCAAAGTCACTGCACTTGAAGGTTACTATATATCCGGTTTCTTCATCTGTCTTTGATTTTAACCAAATACTTTCTTCAGTTGTTAAAGTTGAGCCTACTTTTAGCTTACCGTTAATAAAGCTAATATCTGATGGTCCAAAGTAAAGCGACCCATCATCCAATGTCCGTGCCTCATTAAAAGTAGTTAACTGTAAGTCAGGAAATTCAATAGAAAGTCTCTGAAGTAAGGATATTACTTTATCTGTAGTTAATCCTATTGTTATAGCCTGAGAGTGCTGTCGCGTCTCTTCGTAAACAGTAGTATGCAAACTTGTCTGTCTTTGCTCAATTGGTAAAACATAAACAACCTGTTCAGTAGATTGATTACGTACCACAAGCTCTAATTTGAAAGTAACTAAGAAGATTTTACTAAGATTAGCAATATTCATATTCTTAATAAGTTCTTCAGGTGCAACACCTTCAAACAAATTTACCTCATCAACAAATTTAGAAAGCATGTCGTAAGATACATCTTCAAACTGTGCGAGAATATCAAAAACAGACTGCGTCAAACTCTTGTCGTTTAACAACTTTTCTACTGTTTCAATGATTTCCTCGTCACCCATTCCGTGAAACCGCTCTATATAACGTACTCTTCCTGGTCGATTGAGCATAAACTCAGAGATTTTCATGCTGTTTGATATAAACATCCATAAGAATCTTGTATTTAAACCATCATCAAACATAGATAGCATAGGGCTAACGTCATCGTCCTTGCCTTCATCCTGGCCGAAAGTCTTTTCAAACTCATCAACAAGAATCATAGAGCCATTTAACAATGGATTTGTAAGGAAGGTACGAAACGCATCAATATCCTCTGTATAAGGACGGTTAAGAATCAGAATTGGCCCATCAAATGCTTCATTAGCAAACTTCTTAGCCCATAATGTCTTTCCTGCTCCTTTAAGGCCTGTTAAAAGAATGCCCATGTTGACATTCGAACTTTTCCAAGCTTTTGCCCAACGTTTAAGTGTGGCGTCGTGTTTTTTATTTAGAGTATCAGCAGGTATATTAAAGGAATCTGCAACATACTCCAGGTAAAATCCTAACTTACTGTCGTTTATAACATAAACGCCTTTATCGATGGATTCACGGATTTCAACACCTGATATAGGCCTGTGCTCAGATCCTGATATCAATATGTAGTTCTTCATCTTTTTGGTATAATGGTAGTCCCGAGGCGATTCGAACGCCTGACCGTCTGCTTAGAAGGCAGATGCTCTATCCAGGCTGAGCTACGGGACTACCTTTATTTGTTATTTTGTTTTCGTGTTAACAGTATTAAAGCGACCAAGAGCTTGATTCTCTTTTTGCCTTAGTTTATTATGTAAATCATATAACTTCTGACGTACATTTGTGGGCACTCGCTCGCCTATCCTAGCGTGCGTTACCATTAGCTTGTGGTTTTTTTGAATGGCCATACTCCTTAAGGGGGTCTCTAGTTGGTGTGTCGAACTCTACTCTAATTTCAGCTTTTACCAATATTTCTAGCATCATCATAAACTTTTGGATACTTGTTCCTGGAACAGTGCTCCATGTGTCTACAATTTGCCATATTTGGCTGCTTTTCATTGTACTTTGGCTATTCGGTTGGCTCATCCACATAGGATGCTACCATATCATGTAAACCCTTAAGTTTATCTACAGATGCTTTAAACTTATTGTAGTTGTCTGTCTCTGACTTTACTTTGTTATCAACTTCTTCTATAAGTCTATTAGCTAATGACTCAGGCATCTTAGATTTTTCACGTGTCTCTTTAATTACTTGATAGGCGGCGTCTTTCATCATGTCAAGTTTGCCAAACTTGGATTCCATGTCAATTAAACGTGCTTTACAGATATTGTAGAAATAAACAATTTCGGTAGGACTCATACCTTTAAACTGTGATTCAATGGTTTGTGGTACTTGGTCAATGTTTGTAATGTTGATTTCTACATTTGATTTACCTTTGGATAGAGTCATTTTCTCTAGGGCTGTCTCAAATGCTTTTACTATGGCATCAGCTTTACGGGTATCTTCCGCATTATCTGTTACCACTTTCTCGTCATCTTTTTTAAATAACTTAAACATTTTTATTGTTAATACAACTGTTCTTCTCCGAGAAGCTCAGGGTCATTGTACATAGGATCAAGCCGCTTGATGCTATCTGTGTAAGACTTTAGGGTTTGTCCCGCAGGTACCATAATCTCACTTTTAATCATACTTGAATCAAATTCAATTCTAGTGCCGTCGCCTGTACCAATAAGGCCTGTAACGTCATCGTACACAGATCCTACTAACAGATGCCGACATGAATCAGAATTATACTCAATTCCAATAGTAAGCACTGTATCATCCGAATCTAGTACATACCACTTGTTTTGCATTTTATCCATATAGGATATGTCTACACAGCTTATTAAGCAGATAGCAATTACTCCTAATGGAAATAGTAAGTTTTTAAGTTTCATAATTTTGGTTTTAGATTACAGTTTAGAAACCAGTAGGCTATGCGCATAGGTTAGACCCTACTGGTTGAACTATAGGTTACTATAGACCGATTCACTTAACTAACTTTGTCGGTTTTATTTATTCTTTTTGTACCAGGCATTAGAGCATAGGCTGTTTATAAACCTTTGTCCTCTATTTGTACCAGAGATAAGAAAACTTACTGCTGTAACAAGAAATAATGCGGCCGCTAGTATCGATGTTACAAGCTTCATACGCAGACTGTCAGAATAATACTCCGTTCCATACATAAAAATTTTTACCGCTATATATAGAAAACATAAGTGTAAAGCAGTGACATAAGTCCACGCAAGAGCAGAAGTTTTACGAACAGCGCCTATGATCCTACGTACTACAGAAAGATCATTTCCCCAACCTTTAAGATGTATGAACATATTAGGCTGACTCTCATAGAATATTTGAGGATCCCTGAAGCTCACAAGGAAAGAGTCTTTCATAGCAACACCAATCTCGAAGTATTCTTTGTGAAGACCTATGAAACTTTTATAGGTAGAAAACATTCTTGGTGGAGCAAGTATGTAGAATCTGTTTTTTTCATTACCGAAACTTGTATCGATGTGATTTGCTTTACAGAACGCAACAAGCACTGCCCCTAAGTCGGCTGGTATAGGACCCCTGAACTTATCGGTATGTTCAAGTTTTAAGTAGTACTTTTGTCCAATAGCAGCGATCTCCGCATAAGTAAAAACTGTCTTGTTGAATTTCTCTTCAACAGCAGCTCTTGATGCATTAGTTTCACGTATTTTATACTCAGCTAAAAGCTCCTTGCTTATACCTAAGTCTAATAACGTGTTAACCTCAGCCTGTGCATTTGTTGCCAGTAGCTGTTTAGCCACTGAGACGCTTGTTTCAGCATCTGTGTATTCCCGCGTTTTATCCTTACGTAACGCGATAAGGTCTTTTTCTACGTTGTTCATGTTAGTTTTTTTATGTTGTTTATAAGTCTGCTTCTGAAAGAGGACTAATTTGTACTAGATCAACCATTTGACCATCTACGAATGATGCGTTAAACTCTACCCATACACCACTAATTTCGTCATAGAAGCGTATTTCTCCAGTGTAGTTAGTTTCTTTTAATACCCTTGTATCGTTCTTTAGACCTGTAGTTTCTAGCAGCCTTCCTGTTTCTGAAATAACTAAAACATGAAATAAACTACCATAACTTTTAGTCTGCCATCCTCCAATATGTCCTTTTAACTTATCAGGAAGATACTTACTATCAATAATTAGATCATCGAACATTCCCATGTCTACATGAGTTTTTTAAACGATTCGGCTCTGTTATAATATCTTCCTGCGATCTTATCATTTTGAATAATAAGAAACTCTCCAGATGTACCAAGAGTGTCGATAAGTATGATCTTATTCTGTATTATTGTTATAGTATCCACAGTAGTGTGCCCTACAATTTGCGCAAACCCATCTATACCGTCTTCAGTTAAGCTATAAGGCCTTACCCAAATAGGAGATTGACATACATCATCCCCATACTGAGAGTAATTAGTACCCATGTTAAACTCAAACATTTGAGGCCGCTCTTTGAATATAGTGTTTATATGTTCATCAATAGGCACCCCATCTTTATACTGTGTACTAGCTAACCAAGTTTTGGTAACACCAGCATGCGTAAAGATGTAGTCACCATCGATAAAACACATTTGCAGTAAGTCTTCCCTGAGGGCCTCCTCTAAGAGTATGCGTATATCAAACGCACTCCATCTCTGAAAACCGCTATATTGCTCATGTATAGCGCTTAGATAGTGAAAATCATGGTTACCTATAAGTAACACAACTTTATCCATGTTAGCTTTCTTATAATCCATCAAATCTTCGAAATTTGATATCTGATCTTTGGCTGAGATTCCATCATGTGAATCGAAGTAATCGCCTATAAACACTACTTTATCGAATGTGTTTTCAGCAACTATTTTCTTCCAGTTATCTCTACCGTGTGTGTCACCCAGGACAATTATCTTCATAATCTTTGTATTAAGGTCCGTACTTTTTCTTTAATTTTTCGAATAAAGCTTTTTCGTTAGCTTCTTGTTTCTCTTTACTCTTTTTGGCAGCTTCTTCAGCTGCTTTCGATCTTCTTATTGACTCGGCAATTCTTGCATCTATTTCTTGATCTGTTTCCAATCTATAGCACCTAAGAATAGGGGTGCCAACTCCATCATAATCATATTCCCAATCAATTACTATCTTAGCATAATCACTAAAAGGAGTGACTGGGCGATTAGTACTCTTTTTAGTATTTTCAATACCCTCTTTAATTCGTTCTTTTATCGCATCTAAGTTTTTAACAATATCTTCCAGGCTACCTGCAAAAGTATCTTTATCTATATATACATAAGGTGTATCAGATACCTGTATTAGACGTTTCGTAGAATCTAAGTTTTTACTTTTCATAACTCTAATTTTAATTTGACTTTAGGTCTACATAAGTAAGCTTTAATTACGTTATATGTAGTACTGTGACGTGTTACACCTCGGCGAATTACCATTGCTTTTTCAATGGTAGCTACATCACACGCTCTACTTTCATCGTATTTTATATAAACATGCGCGGCAGTAGTTGTACTAAGGTCCATATCAATTGCATAAGTAACAGATTCTTGCTCTAGTCTTATTAAAACGTTTTGTCCCATAAAGGATCTTATAACGTCCTCTAAGTCAAGTAAAGGTATTTCTATCATATAGTGTCAGTTTAGAAAGGTTGGGTTTTACCCCAACCTTAGAATTACTTGCCTGATCTTTTAGCGATGGCACGTTTAATACCTTCTTCAAAGTCAAACAAGTGGCTGTTCTTTTCCGGGAATTTCATTGCTTCCTTATTCAGGATGTCGCAAACAGTCTTAATGTTAGCATTCTTAGGTAACTTACGTACCTTAAGCGGAACATTAGTGGCCCGGGAGAGTGCAATTTGACGACCAATCTGCTTATTGAAGTTGTCCTTTTCTGAACATACTGAATAGCCGATTTTGATTTCACCGTCTTTGATTACTGCAGCAAGCGTGAAACTGCGTTTGAGGTTAGCAGGATCAGGTATAATACCTGCCTGGTACTTAGGGGTAAGACGCTTTATGTGAATATTACGGACATGCGTAACAATCGGGGCTTTTGGTTTGGGGTTCAATGCCACAACCTTTGCCGAACTTTGAGTTTTTTTAGCCATACAGGAGTATGTTTTTATGAGATGTAAGATTTTTTTGACTTTCCGGCACCATTTCGTAAAGAGTTTTGAACCCTTTCGGGGTAAGCCGCGCGTAGATAAACTGTTGGTCTAACTGTGTAGTAATTAGCTGATCGCGTTCTATTTTAGCTAAATCAATAGCATCATACATTGGTATGGTTTCACGATCATATAATACTACATGTGAATCCAAGAAGTCTCTAAGTACTTGGTCGGGGGTCATATTTAGGGATTATTAGTGGATATTTAAAAAGAAGCCCTATAACGAACGATAATTTTAAGGTTGGACCCTAGATATCACCCGCGTGGTGATCGTTCATTATAAGGCTTCTAATGCGGTCCTAGGACTCATCTAGGGTATTAGAAACAATGTGGTTTAGATAAGCGCCTTCCAAAGCCAGGATTGAGTCAAGGGCGTAAGTAGGTATACCAGCCTCGATATAATGCTTCTTAGTTTCGGCTATTATGTCGAATAGGGATGTCAGGGATTCAGACTCGTGTTTGATACCAAGCACGCTGTTCTGGATAATGTCCGCTGAGTCGCTTGATTGTATATGACTCTTAAGATCTTTAGTGACCCCTGAGATTAGACGTGTTGCAGCCATGTTCTTTTGAAATTCATAACATACTTGGTTTGCAGTCTCGTTGAGCATTAGGCCTACAGCTGATCTAACAGCTGCTTTACCTTCTACGCTTGATATAGAGGACATCTTCTTAACCATAGACTTAGCTAGGTCAAGATTAGCATTAGCTTGCCTTAGGATGTCCTTAGGTGATTCTATATCGATTGGCGACCTACCATTTATGGGGTCAAACGCCAGATCTTTAAATTTAGACAATTTTTACAGAATTTGCTAACTTATAGGTTTTATACCTATAAGTATTATAGTTATAGTTAAACTTGATCTGCGTTCTATCTTAGTTTAGTATAGTAATATCTTACTATTACCTTACCTAAAGTAGAACGCTAGTCTTGTTAGGGTTTAACTAACTGTTCTATTTTGGTATAGACAGCCTGGTTTTCGGTATATACCTTCTGATAATCAGCGGTTTCTTGGGCTAAACGAGCCATTAAGTCGCTATTTTTGTTGATTTCTTGTTGAATTAAAGTGTTATTACGTTCTAAACCATTTAAGGTCTTAGTAAAAACACTATAGAGCTTACGCTGTCTGGACTTGATTATTCTAGCCGGAGACAGGTAATAAATGAGGTATTTAATCATTTGGTATTGATATTAATGTTTCTTTGAGAAAGCGCCTGTCTATCTCTGTTCTGGTAAGCTTTAACATATTTTTATAGAAAGTCTGCTTACCCTTAGGCTGTCTAGGCAGCTCTAGCTTAGTCTGAGCGTACCGTCTGGCATTCTGTAAATGCACGTCACTAATCTTTCTAACATTTATGCCTTTAACGTACTCTATCCTAGGCTCAACACTAATCTTTATAGAATCAAGATCAATCATCTTCGTCGTCACCGTGTATTTCACTATTAGGATCATTTTTAACGGTTTCGAAGATGCTCTCCATGAAATCACTAAAGTCAGGATCCATTATAACAATGCCTGCTTTAGCGTTAGACAGCTTATCACCACCTACAGTGGCATAAAGCGAGTTTCCAGATTCTTTTGCTTTCTCAGCTTCTTCTTTTATGATGTTTTTTCTTATTGAGGCTTCTATAGCGTTTAAGTTATTTTCCACGGTTCTGACAAAGTAAACTAATTCCGCAGGTGTATTAAAAGTAAGCCCTTGCCCTAAGGCAACAGTTAACTCGCTTACAGTTTCTGGAAATGAAGTAAGTTCATTTGCTCTTTGAACGACATGCTTGTATATCTTGTCTATAGATTCTTTAGGGCAACGGTATATTTCCGCGCTGTTCTTATTGAGGCCTTCCGAATGATCGTAAACGTCCTCGATTTTTATCTCTTTGAATTGCATAACGTAAAATTTATCGCCATACGCAGGGAGTTTCCCCCCTGCTATATAGCTTTCCTGTGGAAGTGGTTATCCATCATGGTTTTCCTTTGGCCAAACTGTTCTTACAAGACCAGCATCAAGTTGGCGCATTAAATTTTTCGTATCAGGTACAAACCCTATACGTCTCCTGTAGTCAAGGACTTTTTTAAGGTGTTTCTCGTTAATTCCCTGCATTGAAGATGGCGTTAATGTTGTTTTCTACTAACTTTAAGTTGTGAGTACCGTGAGCTGTAGTAAAGGATATTTCCTTAAATTCTACAACATCTACGCTTAGTACAGGCTCTGTATTGTAGTTACCTACTATACACGGTTTTCCTACCGCTGGCATTTGAACAAGTAACGATGTTTTTACAATCGTATTGTTTACTGTAAGTGTTACTGTGTCACCCTGTTTCATATTTAGATATTTCATACCAATAGGACTGCCCTCTTGAAGTACTTGCCCAAATAAAAGCGCCTTTAATAAATTCGGTAAAGTTGTCGTAATGTCCTAATAAATAGGTACTTACGTTTTCGCTATTAGCCTCTAGCTCTACAAAAAAAGAATGTAAAGCACCCTTACTTTTAAGTATTAATAGGTATTTTATAGTTTCAGCTGGTAGTTGTTCGACTGTAATTCTGTTTTCTGGTTTTAACCAAGACATAACTAAATCAAATTCCACTACAATAGAATGTGCTGCTCTAGGTTTTATACTTTTTATCTCCATATTATTCCCCTACTACTTTACTCCAAAATAAATTTCCTTGTGGTGTTTCTGCCCAAGTAAGGAGCTTATCTATAAAATCATTAAAACTAGTATACGGTATAGTTTTTAGGCTCCTGCCTCTTCCTTGTTTGTATACATTATCTAAGAAAGTTTCTAATAGATCGTATTCATAAAGTTTTTTTAAGTAACCCATGTTAATTTCTGGTATGTCAATCAAGCTTGGGTCTATAGAAGCAATCTTTGAAAGAAAGTCTGATCTAACTTTAATCTTATGTATTACAATATTCATCATGCTTTAAGTAGTTTGTGTAAATAGTTCTCGTAATAACCACCCGCAACACATTTAGTCCAGTGTATGTAGTAAAATACAATAGTCGCTAGTATTAAAGTAGGTCTACTAACCTGAGTAATGTCAGTGTCAATAGATATAAACGAAGAAATAGAACTGAACAATTTATCTGTTTGACTTTTGTTTATTTCTTTTATTACTTTTAGTAATACTTCTTCTGAAGGCAGTGTTTTTATATCTGCGCCAAGTCTTGACATAGCATCATCAATATGGTTAAATTTAAGATCGTGTAGAAATTTGGAATATCTAACTCCTAAGGTATCTTTTATATACGCCTGAATTTTATATACATCGTACTCAGGTCTACATTTAATTGTTTTTATACTAAAGTCATTCATTTTACATGTGTTTAAACAGTTTAGACACAACTCCGACTAGCAGAGTTGTATGTGGGCCTTACAGGACTTGAACCTGTGACCTACTGATTATGAGTCAGTTGCTCTAACCAACTGAGCTAAAGGCCCGTTAGTTTTGTACACCAAACTGACCCTTAAGGTTAGCTTGCTGTACTTTCTTTACACGTTTAGCCTTATCCTGTCTTGTAGGATCATGCTGTTTACGGTAGTCTCTCTCGTACGAGTATTGTGGAGAGCATGCTGTAATAAATAACAGCAAGATAATGATCGATAGGTTTTTCATATTGTTTCGTTTGCTTGTGTGTAATCTTCTTCCTCTAAGTCTCTGTCTGCTCTGTGTATAACTCTTTGTTTTCCTAATACATAGAAATAAGAGAAATAGACAATTAAGCCAATTGTAGTTAGAGTGAAGTAAAGTATTTCTTTTGTATACATATTAGTCCCAGTTAAGTTTTACTTTTTCTTTGTTTAGAATAGTTACTATGTCTTCCTCACTCTCCTGCTCATTACAGTATTGCTGACCGCAATACGGTTCAAAATTCCATAAGGCAATATCCCCACCATAAGAATACTCTAGTGTTACAGTGGGGCGATCTGCAAAAACTTCATCAGTACCTATTACTTTTAGTGTCGCACCGTTACGATTAACTACAGTTTGACCAACTTTAAGTGGTGTGTTGTTTAATCCCATACTAGTTTTAATTTAGTTTCTCTTTTTACAACTCGGATAAAATCATTAGGTAGTACGTAGTTACTCTTCTTACTAGACTTACCTATATATGGATGGTAGTTCCATCTGTATACAAGTCGTGGTTTGTTTCGTTTACACAAGTCAGATAAATCACTTATTCTGTAGGCAGCACAAGTCTTCGCAAATGTATTTACTTCGTATATGCAGTATAAGTTATTTGATCGATCTGCCACTACGTCTCCTACAGTTATGGGTTTTTCTATCATTTTTATACAGTTTAGAAAAGGGGAGCGTAGTGATCCACCCCCCTTAATTACCCATGTTTAGCCTAATTGTTTATAACTAAGCACATGGATATATAGACGCGTATTAGGAAATGCTTTCCTTT
>ERZ724527.209-NODE-209-length-29855-cov-10.534698_pt1 | contig 29855 bp, 33 predicted proteins | sample MGYA00376060_ERZ724527 | MGnify/ENA primary metagenome ERZ724527 (study PRJEB28724, sample SAMN07190886) | activated sludge metagenome | isolation source: activated sludge of sewage treatment plant in Hong Hong | place: USA: Christiansburg, Virginia | collected...
CTAATGGTATCTTTTTTTTCGAAAGATTTTTTATTGATGGTTACATAAAGAGAATCGGCAGAAAATGCAAAATTGCAACAAAGAATACTTGCCAATAAAAAAGTTAGCTTCATAAAGTGAAAGTAAATATCATTTTCGATACTCGTAAACTGTTGGCTATTTTTTGCAAATTTTAGCAATTTCATCACATTATCATGCTTCATCTTTTACATTTGCAGCCATGCGAATTGCAGTAAATACAAGGTTTTTATTAAAAAATAATTTGGAAGGTTATGGATATTATATTCATGAGCTAATGCAACGCATTACACAAACCCATACACAACACGAGTTTTTATTTGTATTTGATCGACCTTTTGATGCTTCATTTATTTATGGTAAAAATGTAACAGCCAAAGTTCTAAAACCTACAGCAAGACATGCACTGTCGTTTAAAATTTGGTACGACATTCAATTTACATTGGCTGCAAAAAAATTTAAAGCCCATGTAATGGTTAGTTTAGATGGCTTTTGTAGTTTAACTACCAGCATTCCACAAGTATTGGCAGTTCATGATTTGGCTTTTATACATCACCCAAAACTTATTCCTTTTTGGCATTTATGGTTTTATAAATTGTATCAAAAAAAATTTATACAAAAAGCTGCTCAACTAGTTACGGTTAGTGAATTTAGTAAGCAAGATATTATCCATCAGTACAAAATAAACAGCAACAAAATTCACATTGTTGGCAATGCACCAAGAAAAAATTTTGTACCAATTAATAGTGCCGATAAAGAATATGCAAAAAAGCATTATGCCGAAGGTTGCGAATATTTTTTATTTGTGGGTGGCATACATCCAAGAAAAAATTTATTGCAATTGCTTAAAGCTTTTTCTCTTTTTAAAAAAAGGCAATTGAGTAGCATGAAGTTGTTGGTTGCAGGAAAACTAGCTTGGCAATACAGCGATATCATTGAAAGGTTGAAAACCTATAAATATAGAGACGATGTTTTTTTATTGGATTATTTACCCGAAGGTGAATTGGCAAAAGTTACAGCTGCTGCTTATGCACTTATTTTTCCATCGGTTTTTGAAGGATTTGGAGTACCCATTATTGAAGCCATGCAATCAGGTGTACCAGTAGCTTGTAGCAATACCAGCAGTATGCCAGAAGTTGCAGGCAATGCAGCTTTATTCTTTGACCCATTAAACGAAACAGATATTGCACAACAAATGATGTTGCTGTATAAAGATGAAACATTAAGAACCCAATTAATACAACAAGGTTTTGAAAAAGCCAAGCAATATTCTTGGAACACATCGGCTCAACAACTTTGGCAAATAATTGAACAAACAGCAACAATATAATCTATTGTACATTTGCTGCCATTTTACAAACATAAAATAAGCTTTCATGCCTCAATCAACCATTACTGTAGACGTACATTTAGATAAAGACAAAGTACCAGATCAAATTAATTGGACTGCCGATAATAGCAGTGCCGAAGCAATGCAAAAAGCCAAAGCCATGATGCTTTCTTTTTGGGATGGTGGCGATAAGAGTGCCCTAAGAATAGACCTGTGGACCAAAGACATGATGGTTGATGAAATGGCAGATTTTTTCTACCAGACTTTTATGGGCATGGCCGATAGTTATAATAGAGCAACACACAACGAAGAAATGGTAAACGATATTAGAACCTTTGCAAAAGGTTTTTATAAAAAATTTAGAGATCAACAATTACAAGAAAACAAAGGGTAACTTTAGCACCAATATATTGTTGGAATTAAAAAATTAAAATATGAGTTTAGAAACAGAAATAATGGTTTTATTAAAAGAAGCAATGAAAGCAAAAGATGAAGCTTCACTTCGTGGAATTCGTGCCATTAAAGCCGAAATTATTAAAGCCAAAACAGAGCCTGGTGCTGGTGGGCAAATTACAGAAGAAGGCGAATTAAAATTGTTGCAAAAATTGGTGAAACAACGTAAAGACAGTTTAGAGATTTTCACCCAGCAAAATCGTACAGATTTAGCTCAGAAAGAACAAGAAGAAATTGATATTATAGAAAAGTTTTTGCCAAAACAAATGAACGAAGCTGAACTTGAAGCTGCATTACAAGCAATTATTGCACAAGTTGGTGCAAGTTCTGCAGCAGATTTAGGCAAAGTAATGGGCGTTGCAAGTAAACAACTTGCAGGCAAGGCCGATGGCAAAACCATTAGTGCAACTGTAAAAAAATTATTGAGCTAATTGTTGCTTTTAAATAGCTAAACCAAAAAATCCAAATGCGTTTTTACAATAGCATTTGGATTTTTTATTCAACCACTCATTTAGTGTAACATGTTTATAGATACTTTGTGTATTATTTTACTTATAACAGCTTGCATAAAAGGTTATAGCCGTGGTTTAATTGTAGCGGTGTTTTCATTTTTTGCAATCTTTTTGGGCATTTTAGCAGCTGTAAAATTAAGTGCAGTGGTAGCCAATTATTTACAAGAACATGCTAAATTAAGTTTGCAATTTTTACCATTTATTGCATTTGCTTTAGTCATGATTTCGGTAGCTATTCTTGTAAAATTTTTAGCCAAGATTATAGAAAAAACTGCTGAATTTGTGTTAATGGGTTGGATAAATAAAGCAGGCGGAATTTTGTTGTATGGCTTATTGTATTTTAGTGTGCTAAGTGTAAGTTTATTTTACTTAACTCATAGTGGCATAATTGGCATTAGCACTGTAGAAAGTTCTAGTTTTTACAAATACATTGAACCCTTAGGCCCCAAAACTGTAAATGCTGTTGGCCACATCATACCAATCTTTAAAAACTTGTTTATACAACTCAATAATTTTTTTACAGTAGTAGCAGCAAGCAACACTTAGTTTGTGTATAAAACAATACAATTAATTATGTACAAAATACAATAACTTAGCAGCATACACATTATGCTATTGTAAACAAGTTTGTGAACGATAGTAATTTTTAATTGTTTTTACCTTTATTTGTATTAAGCCATAAACCCTAGCTAAGAAATTAAAGAATGAATTACCAAATAAAAGAAAAAGATAAGTTTAAGTATTTAGAAGAAGGTGAAGGTGAGCCTCTATTGCTGTTGCATGGATTGTTTGGTGCATTGAGCAACTTCGCAGACTTAATTGAACATTTTAGACAAACGCACAAAGTAATTGTGCCAATGCTTCCATTATTTGAATTAGATATTTTTCACACATCGGTTGGTGGTTTACAAAAACATGTACATAAGTTTATTGAAACCATGGGCTACAACAATATTCATTTATTGGGTAACTCTTTGGGTGGTCATGTAGGGTTGGTGCATGTGCTAAAATATCCTGAAAAAATTAAAACATTAACCTTAACAGGTAGCAGTGGTTTATTTGAAAATGGCATGGGCGATAGCTATCCTAAACGTGGCGATAAAGATTATATTCGTAAAAAAACAGAAGTCACTTTTTACGATCCTGCAATGGCTACAGATGAATTGGTAAACGAAGTTTTTGAAATTACCAACAACAGAATAAAAGTGATTAAGATTATTGCTCTTGCAAAAAGTGCAATCAGAAATAATTTAGGCGAAGAATTAAATCATATAAAACAACCAACTTTATTGGTTTGGGGCAATAACGATATTATTACACCACCATTTGTTGGCGAAGAGTTTAAAAAACTTATTCCCAACAGCGAATTGCACTTTGTAGATAAATGTGGCCATGCCCCAATGATGGAAGTACCAGGAGAGTTCAATATTATTTTACAAAATTTTTTACAAAAACATAGTTAATTGCTGCAACAATTATATCATTTGTAGTGTCGTTAATAGAACATGCTTGCACAACAGTTAATACAAAATAGTTATCCCACACTTAACTTATTCGATAAAATAAGTTTTGCATTACAATTAATGGAAGATTATGATGTATTGCATCTTCCTGTATTGAATGAAGAAAAATTTGTTGGCTTAATTGGCAAAGATGAGTTGTTAGATGCCGCAGACGAAAGCAACTCAATTGCGTCGATAGAAGATCAAATCATTCATGCATTTGTAAAAGCCGAAGAATTTTTTTTAACTGCTGTTAAAAGCATTGCCCAACATCAACTTACTGCAATAGCTGTAGTAAACGATCAAACTGAATTGCTGGGCATTATTACATTGCCTCAATTAATTAACTATTTTGCTCATTTTTTAGGTACTGAAGAACCTGGTGGAATTATTGTTTTAGAAACAGAAAAACGCCATTTTTCTTTTGGCGAATTAAGTCGTTTGGTTGAAACCAACGATGCTTACATTACTCAATTAAACACAAGTGTTGAAGCCGAAACAGGATTAATTTTAGTAACCATTAAAATTAATAAAGCAGAAATAAGTGATATTGTGGCTACGTTACAACGCTACGATTATTCAATAAAATATTACTTTGGCGAAGAGCAATATGGCAATCAATTAAAAGAAAATTTTAATCAATTAATGTTTTATTTAAACATTTAATTTATTGCATTAACCTTGCTATTTAAGTATTTATTGATTTGCTTTTAGCACAAACGCTTTACTTTATAAGTAAGCCATTACACACAAAAAATTATGAAATTATTGCAGGGTATCATCATTGTATTTTTTAATTTTATTGCTGCTTTATCGTTTGCACAAGAAGATACTTTAAGCAAAGATTCAACCTTACTGCATACACACAAATCAAATGATACAACTAGTTATACCATTGGTTCAATAGTTTTAAAAGGAAATAAAAAAACAAAAAATTACATTGTATTTAGAGAAGTGCCTTTTAAAGAAGGCGATGTTGTTACACCTGCCCAATTAACAGAAAAATTAGAACTTGCTAGAGAACAAATAATGAACACTGCCTTATTTGTTGATGCTACAGTGTACGTTTCTTACATTACAAAAAATATTGCCTCCATCAATATTGATTTAAAAGAACGCTGGTACATTTTTCCATTACCGTATTTTAAGTTAATTGATAGAAATTTTAACCAATGGTGGTTCGATCAAAATAGAAGTTTAGACCGTGTTAATTATGGATTGAAATTTTTTCAACACAATGTAAGTGGTCGCAATGATAAAGTTAGCTTAGATGTTGTAACTGGATACAATAGACAAATAGCTTTAAACTACAGTCAACCTTTTGCAGATAAAACGTTGAAACATGGCTTTGGTATTGGCTTTAGTTACAACAAGCAAAGAGAAATGAACTATGCCACCCTTAACAACAAACAAGCTTTTTTTAAATTAAACGATGGGTTTGTACGTGAGGCAATTAGAGCAACAGGAACGTACTCTTACAGGCCAGATTCTAAGTATCGTTTTTATGCCTCATTCACCTATGCAAAAGATATTGTTAACGATACCATTTTAAAATTAAACCCACAATATCTTCCTGCCAACAGTGGCAATACATTGGCTTATTTATCGGCAGCTACAACATTGCAGTATTATGGGGTAGACTATATTCCTTTTCCCAAAAAAGGGTTTATGTATGAGGTAGGTTTTTTTCACAGAGGTTTCAAAAAAAGCTTCAACATAACCTCTCTTTCTTTAGAAACAACCAATGCTATAACACTTACAAAGAACAGTTTTGTGCAATTTCACAATTACGGAGTTGTAAGATTTAATGCCAACCAACCATTTTACAATATGGGTTTATTGGGCTATGGCGATAGTTATTTAAGAGGAATGGAAAACTATGTAATTGATGGCACTGCTGGTTTTTTAAGCAATACTACTTTTTATAAAAAGTTATTTACATACATATTTAAAAATCCTATTAAAAGTAAAAGTCACGATAAAATTCCGTTTAGTTTTTACTTAAAAGCTTTTGGAGATTTAGCGTTTGTACACAATTCCAATCCAACGATTACCAACAACTTTCACAATCGTTTATTGCGTACTGCTGGCATTGGTTTAGATATCGTTTCTATCTACGATTTTGTATTTAGACTTGAATATAGTTTTAACCAATTTGGCGATAAAGGTTTTGCCTTTAGAACAAGAGGAGATTTTTAACCTATCTTCCTTTTGCAAAACAGTATCTTTAGTGCTTTAATTGTATGCACCAATCGCATTTTTTAAACGTTAGAAAATGAAAGTAGCTATTTATAGTAGAGGTTTAGATGCAGAGCAAGAAAACCCTTTACAATTTTTATTACAGGCTTTAGCACAACAAAATATAGACGTTGTATTGTACAAACAATTGCACGAAACTTTTAATTTAGGTGATGATATTACTAGCAATATCAGTTACTTTCAAACATCAGGCGATTTAAACAAAGATGTAGATTGTTTAATTAGTTTAGGTGGCGATGGAACAATGTTAGATGCAGTTACATTAATTAAAGATTCTGCCATTCCGTTATTGGGTGTAAACTTTGGAAGGTTGGGTTTTTTAGCCAACATTAATAAAGAAGAATTAAACTCAGCCGTAGATGCATTGGTGAATCAAACTTTTATTGTAGATAAAAGATCGCTCATACATGTAGATGCCAATTTGCCTTTATTTGCCGATGCTCCTGTTGGTTTAAATGAATTTGTAATTCACAAAAGAGACACTTCTCCAATGATTAAAATTCATACTTACTTAAATGGAGAATTTTTAAATACGTATTGGGCCGATGGTTTAATTGTTTCTACGCCAACCGGTAGCACAGGTTATAATATGAGTTGCAATGGGCCTATTGTTTTTCCAGACTCATCAACTTTTGTAATTACGCCAGTTGCTCCACACAACTTAAATGTTAGAAGCATTATTGTACCAGACGATAATATTATTTCTTTTGAAATAGAAGGACGGACCGATCATTTTATTTGTGCCTTAGATGCTCGTAGAGAAGTTGTACCTAAAGACATTCAAATTGCAGTTAAAAAAGAAAGCTTTAAGATTAACCTTATTCGTTTAAACGAAGGAAGCTTTCTTTCTACCTTAAGAAATAAGCTTACTTGGGGCATGGATAAAAGAAATTAATACAGCAAATACATTCTTATCAGCATCTTATGAGTTATGCAATAAAGTGCATAATCTCTTTTATTTAAATTTTATATTCCCATTCACAAAATAAGAGCAAGAAAAAGCACATTTTTACGTTCTATAAAAGAATTGTTTACACACTTAACCAAAGTAATGTTTAAAAAAGTTTTAGCAATACTCATCATTTCGTTCATTAGCTTAACAAGTCGTGCCCAATTAATGGAAGCATTTGTGCACGAAGGTGAGTTTGGTGTAAGCGTTGGTGTAGGACATTATTTGGGCGATTTAACAGCAGGTATGAAATTATTTAATACCAAACCTAAGTTTGCCGGTGGCATTTTTTTTAGAAAACAATTCAACAATTATGTGGGTATAAAAGTAGCAGCCAATTATGCGTTTGTTGGCTATTCAGACAAATACATTAGTTACAAAGATAATTTTACCCAAAAAAAACGCAACCTTAGTTTTAACAGCAATATTTGGGAATTTAGTATTAGTGGCGATTTTAACTTCTTTCGTTTTCAACCAGGCTTTGATGAATTTCGTTTTACCCCCTATGTTTCTTTAGGCATTGGAGCTTTTGCGTACGATCCTTATGCATATTTATATGGAGAAAAATATAATTTACGTTCTATTGGAACTGAGGGACAGCAAGACAAAGTAAACTATCCAAACTTAAAACCTTATGGTACCATGGCCATTTGTTTTCCCATTGGTTTTGGAATGAAATATAGCATTAACGAAAAGATAAATGTTTTTGCAGAAACTGTTTTTCGTTTTACCACTACCGATTATTTGGATGATGTAAGTGGAAATTATGCACCAGATGCTTTTCCTGTTAATCCCAATGGTCAACCATCTGTAGGTTTTTTATTGCAAGATAGAAGCTACGAATGGGGCGTTCCTTTTGGTATTAAAGGTAGGCAGCGTGGCAATAGCAAACAAAACGATGCTTATTTAACAACACAAGTAGGTGTTAGTTTTAATTTAGGTTCTTACCGTTGTCCTAAATATTAATGTATATTCTTTTTGAAACAATCCCATAAGGTTTTTAAAACCTTATGGGATTGGATAATTTAAAATTGAGGTTGTACAGGTTTGGTTTGTACAATAGTTTCAATTTTTTCAACAACTTCTTTTGTAAGCATTGGCACTATATCCAATGCTTTTAAATTTTCTTCTAACTGTTCTTTTTTAGTTGCTCCCAATATTACAGTAGTTACATTGCAATTATTTAAACACCAAGCAATACTTAATGCTGGTAAACTTACATTCAACTCGTTTGCAAATGTTGCAAGTTGTTTTACTGTATTTAATTTGTCTTCTGTAAGCCATCTATCTTTTAGCCAATCAAAGCCTTCAATAGCCATTCTACTATCTGCAGGAATACCATTGTTGTATTTACCAGAAAGTAAGCCCGATGCCAATGGACTCCAAATAGTTGTGCCTAAACCTACTGTTTTAAATATTTGTGAAAACTCGTTTTCAATTTTATTTCTTTCAAATAAATTGTATTGTGGTTGCTCTACAGTTGGACCAATTAAACGATAATCTTTTGCAACTGCATGTGCTTCCATAATTTCTACACCACTCCATTCGCTGGTTCCCCAATATAAAATTTTTCCTTGTTGAATTAAGTGGTTCATCGTCCAAACAACTTCTTCAATGGGTGTGTTTTTATCTGGGCGATGGCAGTAATAAATATCTAAATAATCAACTTGTAATCTTTCTAAAGCTTCGTTACAAGCCTCTACCAAATGTTTACGGCTTAGCCCTGTTTGATTGGGCTTTGCAGTATTGCCAGTTTTAGTGCCAAAAAAAGCTTTACTACTTAGCACATAACTACTACGATCCCAGTTTTTAGTTTTCAAAATTCGGCCCATCATTTTTTCACTTTCACCTAAAGCATACACTTCGGCATTGTCAAAAAAATTAATGCCATTGTCGTAAGCAATGCTCATTAATTCATCGGCTTTGCTATCTTCTATTTGTTTATGAAAAGTAACCCAACTGCCAAAGCTTAATGCACTTAATTGCAAGCCAGTTTTACCCATTTTTCTATATTCCATACAATTATAATTTTTTATATACTAACAACAAGTGCCAAGTATAGTTTAAGGTAACTATACATTTTATAAAGAGAGAAGAAAATTATTTTCAACAAAAAAATCAATACGTACTATCTGGAATATGAATGTAGCTTCCTTCTCTTATACTAAAAAAGGTAATGTTGTTTAAAGATTGGTCCGATCTTAATCCGTTATATCCCAATATATAAGTTGAATTAAATCCCTTTTTTACCTTCACAAATTTATTGGTAAAAAACTCGGCTTTTGTTTGATCCCAAATTAATTCTTCTGTCCATAAAGTATCACCAGTTCTATTAAACACAATTACACTATCTTTTAAATATACTTTATTGTCGTTTTCTAAATATCTACCATACTTGCATTTTAATTGACTTTCTATGGCCAATGTGTCATCAAAAAAATCTACATGCATGCTTTTTGTAAACTCTACTTTTGGTGTATCTAACATATAACGCAACATAATAGGAGCAGTTAATTTGGCTTTCATTTTTCCACCTTGGCTCATGTAACTTTCTATGTTTTTGCCTTCTTCTACACCCAATGTTCTTTTCCCTAAATCTTGTACCGTTTTAATTTCGTTTTCACAACCTACAACAAAAAAGCAGCCAATTATAATGGCTGCTAATCCTGTATATATTTTGTTTGAACTATTAATCATATTTACGTTTAATAAACCAAAGATCGCTTAAACTTAAGCCAAATGATAGTTTAAAATAACCTTCTGTTATATTGTTTACAGCACTCCCTCTTTTACCAAACTCAATTGCTGTATGGATTGTAGAAATTTGATTGCTGTATCTTGATGGACGAACTGGCAAACCTAAACCCATTGTAATACCATAATTTTTAAGTTCTTTACCATCGGCATTGATATAATCTTTTCCAAAATTAAATCCTGCTCTATAGTTTACCCTACTCCAAAAACTTCTAACATTTTTAGGATCTGGCATCCACTGACCTCCCACTTTAAATTGCCAATTGTCTACTGTTGCATCTTTTTGATTGTAAAAGCTATACTCACTCCATTTAGCTGTTGTATATTCTACACCCAAAGTCCAAATATCAAAAACTCTTGATGCATCTGATGAAGTCTTTTGCAAAACTAAACCTGCAGTATAGGTTGTTGGTATTTGAATTCTTCCTTTTAAATTGGTGCCAGATAAAATACTATCAACTTTGTACACAGCACCAGAATTATCGTACTCAAAAGTTTCTTTATTAAAATTTTGGCTTGCATATAATTTTTGCCCCAAAGCAGCCGTAGCACCAAAACGTAGATAGTACCTATCTGTCATGAAAGTTTTTTTGTTGGCAACGGTATCTATCAATTGTTCATATTGAATACCTGTTGTTAAAAACAAACCTCCAAAATTGGTTGTTGTGCTATAATTAGATTTGTAGTAAGAAATGGTATCGTTTACCAAAGCTCTTTTTGTAGAGGTTTCTTTTCTTCCAAAATTATATCCACTGGTAAAACCAATTGATAATCCTGACGGAATCTTGTAACCTGTTTTTTTGTCTTTCTTTAAAAAACGTTTTCCAATACCAAAATATACTTGGTTTAAACCGCCTGCACCTTCAAATAAAGTTTGTGCACTATCAATTCCATTCAATCTTTCATTGCGAATTAAAGAATAGTTTACTCTTGTTAATGGTCTAAAACCAAATGCAAAACCCAACCCTTTTTTTGCACTTAATGGTGTTGCTATAGCCAAATAGCTTGGAGAGAAATTGGTTGAGGTGTATTTAGCAACTGGATTGGTGCTACGTAAAGTTCGAGCATCTATAGTAATGCCCAAATCGTATGTTACAATTCTTGCATTGGCAAACGTAGCAGGGTTGGAAAAGTTGATAGACTGCCAATCTGCAAGTGCTACAGAAATACCGCCCATTCCACGATTGAGTATATGTTGGCTATTGGTTAAATCGCCTAAAGCATACCTTGAATAAGGTGAATTTTCTTGAGCAGAAACTGTTGTGGCAATTGTGCAACTACACAAAATCACAAAACCTATTTTAAACATTGTTGATCTCACTAATTGCATATAATCCTTTAAAAATTAAATAAGGGTCGGCAAATATCTTGTTTTTAAGGTGAGCCACAAAAAAAGCCATATCTCCCCCTGTTATTTGCACGTTAAAGTTGTTGTATTTAGCACTATATGCCTCAATAATTCCATCAATTTCCTTAGCCATTCCAAATAAAACGCCACTTAACAAATTTGTTTTGGTATCGTAACCAATTAAAGGAAAGTCATGTGTAGCTTCAATCATTGGCAAAAGAGCTGTTTGTTCGTGCATGGCTCTAAAACGCATATTCATGCCTGGTGAAATGCTTCCTCCTAAAAACTCACCAAACTTATTAATAAAATTATAGGTAATACAAGTTCCTAAACCAATGGCTAAATTGTGTTGGTTAGGAAATAAATGTACCGCAGCACTACACAAAGCCAATCTATCGGCACCAATAGTTTCTGGTTTACCAACAGGTGTTGTAATGGGCAATTTACTTGTATGGTTAAGTTTATGAAATTGTGTTTGTTGTTGCAACACCTCTTCTATGCCTACATTGTGATTGACAACAGACGATAAAATTGATTTTGTTGCATGGTGTTGCTGAATGATAGATTGAATGGTTGTTACCTCATCATTGTCTAACACAATTACTTCTTTAATGTCTGCACCATTAAATACTGCACATTTTAAACGGGTGTTGCCAAAGTCGAAACAAAGTGTTGTTTGCATGGGTGGTGAAATTACAAGTTTAATTAAAAAAGAAGCACTTGGGAATAAGTATTGTTCTTTTAAAAAAAATAAAAGCAATACTCAAAATTGCTAAAAAATAAACAGCTCCATCATTATTAAATAAAAAACATTCCCCTGAAACGTTCAATAAACTCTGAGAGTAAAAGAAAAATTGAGGTTCCCCAAAACTCAAATAATTGTCTAATAACTCTGTTAATGCATGCACAATATCGAATAAAAGAAACCAAAACAATTTGTTTTGAAGCCCCTGTTTCTTACTACTAAAAAGTAAAGTGTATAAAAGTAGTTTAACAAATAGAAATAGCAGTGATGCAATCTTAAATTCTGCCGAGCAACCGCTTGAACAATGAACGGCTAAAGTAAATAAACTAAATGGCTCTAAATTTTTGTATACTATAGAAAAAATAATATCTTTTTATAATTGAAAAGAAAAAATGATAAATAACAAACCCTAATAAACCATTTAGGGCTATTACACTCAATTTTGAAATTACAACTTTTAGCATGTGCTCATTTAAATTGAAATTACAAGTTAAAGCCTTTCAATTCTTTAAAATGACCATTGAGTTGAATTCTTTGTTTTAAACCTTCCATACCATCTAATACTTCAATTACTTTTTTTAAGTGCCGTTTAATAAATTCCAATCGTTGATTTTCTTTTAATAGCTTCATCAATTCATACTCTTCTTTTATGGTTAAGCCTATGTGATGGGCAATATCATAACTCAATAATTCATGTACAGGTTTTTTAAATTTCTTTTCAATTTCTAATAAGCTATGCAGTTGCTTTATTTGCTGAACAATTTTTTCTATTGCTGAAGTGTTGGGCAATGTTTCGTTTGTTGGATAAGTTACAATTGCACCACTGTATAATTTATCGGGCACTGTTTTAATCAATTCTAAAATATTAAAAATTTGTACCCCTTTTGTTTTGATATCCATTTTGCCATCATCGTACACTTTTGTTATTTCTGTAATAGACAATAAAGTACCAAGTTCTGTAATTGCATTATCTAACACAACCACTATTCCAAATGGCTTTTGAGTAGCATAACAATCTTTAATCAATTGTTTATACTTGGGTTCGAAAATGTGAAGATGTAAGCTTTCGCCAGGAAAAACTACAATGTCTAAAGGAAATATGGGAATAAAATTGGTCATATTGAATTAAAAGAAAACAAATCTAAGAACTGAGTAGCAAAAGCCAACACACTGTTTTATTCTATTGCTTTATTTATCTTCGATGCAGTTATGCAAAAAATTTCGGCTACTATAATTACTTATAACGAAGAAAAAAACATTCGTAGATGTATTGAAAGTTTACATGGAATTGCCGATGAAATTATTGTGGTAGATTCTCTTTCTACCGATACTACAAAATCCATTTGTAAAGAGTTAAACACAACATTTATTGAGCAAGCTTTTTTAGGTTATATAGAACAGAAAAACTTTGCGATTGAACAGGCCAATTACAATTTTGTATTGAGTTTAGATGCCGATGAAGCATTGGATAAAACATTGCAAGAATCTATACTACATGCTAAACAACAAGGTTTAATTTATGATAGTTTTAGCATGAACCGTTGCACCAGCTTTTGTGGCAAATGGATTAAGCATGGAACTTGGTATCCAGATAAAAAAATTAGACTTTTTAATAAAAACAACGCCAAATGGGCAGGCGTAAATCCGCATGATAGAATTGAGATTTCCAACAACGCTTCTTGCAATTTTTTAAAAGGCGATATTTTACATTATAGCTACAACAATTTAGAAGAAGTTATTGCACAAGCCAACAAGTTTACTAGCATTCAAGCAAAAGCAATGTATGCACAAGGTAAACGAGCAAACTTGTTGAATTTAGTATTGAACCCTGCAATAGCATTTGTTACTGGTTATATTTTTAAAGCTGGATTTTTAGACGGAGCCGATGGATATATTTTAGCAAAAATTATTGCTTGGCAGACCAGAATGAAATATGCTAAGTTGCTGCATTTACAAAGAGAGGGTTTCACACAAAGCAACTAAGGTTACGAAGTACACGAAGAATGTTTTGAACAATATTTATTGCAAATGCTTTTGGGTTATTGAAACTCTTTTTATTGCTAACGAAAAAGCCAATATCAAAGAAAAAATACTAATGCCATGTTGCCCTTCAAAACTATCATCGGTTATTAAGGGCAATAACAAAACAGCAATTGTTATAATTGAAAAAATACTTTTTGCAGTAACTTCTTTTAGCAATAAAAACATGCCAATCGTAAAAAAAATTACTCCCAAAAACCCACTTCCTGCTCCATAAATTAACCATTGATTGGTGGGTAAAAAACGTTCGTACTCTTTGCTTAACGGATGATGAATATCATGCCATTTTATCACTTCAGTTTGTACATCGCCAAAGCCAGCTCCTGAAAGTAAATGTTGTTTTGTAATATCGAACCCTGCTTTTAAAGACAATATTCTTGCCCCATCGCTAGAACCTTCAATATAAATTCCTTTGCTGTAATTACCAAAATCGTACAACACATATTGTACCCTGTTTTTTAAAGAAGGTAAATTTTTATACGCTAAAAATCCAACCATTGCAATTGCAACTATTAACAACAAACCAATCCACCATTTAGATTTTAAAAATGCATATAAAATCATTATGCCAATGCTTGTATACAAACACAGCAATCCAGTTTTAGCAGCCAAAAAATGCAAATAAGCAGTAAAAAAAAGGATAGAGAAGGCAGCCATCCATTGTTCAAGTATTACTTTGTTTTCTTTGTGCCTTCGTGGTAAAAAAACAATCCAAGTAAGTACAATTATATTCAGTACAATTAACCAACTGTAACGTATATGATCATCATCCATTAACACAGGCATTACTTTAGCAACCAAATAATTTTTTAAAACCAGCTCTTTATTTATTAAATATTCACAACAACTGTACAATGCACTGCTTACCACAACTACAGTTAATACCCAAACCAATTGTTTTATTTTTTGAAGAGAAAATTTAGCCGATAATATTCCTACAACAATAGTTAGTAACGAGAGTTTTACTTCAATACTTCGCCACCAAGCTTCTTTGTTTTCACTCCAAATTCCAGAAATAATTACAGGCAATAAAATGCAAGCAATTGCAATAAAAATTGTTTTATATTTTTTTAGTTCAGCGTAATTTATAATAGCGACAATGCCTAAACCAATAGAAGCAATAGAAAGCAATGCCCTACTATATACCAACCCTACAATTAATACAGCAGTTAATAAAAGCGGTAATTGTTTTTTATAATTATTTTTGAGTGATAATAACATTCAGCAACTAAATTCGTGTATTCATTTTACTACACCAAACCATGTGGCAGCAATTATTACAAGAAATACAATTAGGCAACATCAAATCGTTGGCAAGAGCTATTTCTTTGGTAGAAAATGAGTTTGCTGGCTACGAATCTTTTTTGCAAAATTTGCCACAATCAACAACAAAAATTATTGGCATTACTGGACCTCCAGGAGCTGGTAAAAGCACTTTGGTAGATGCGTTGATTGGAGAAATTATTGCACAGCAAAAAACTGTTGGCGTATTGTGTGTCGATCCTTCTTCACCATTTAATTTAGGTGCATTGTTGGGCGATAGAATTAGAATGAGTGAATGGTACAACAATAAAAATGTGTTTATTCGTTCATTGGCAACTCGTGGAAGTTTGGGTGGCTTACATCCAAAAATTATTGAAATTACCGATGTTTTAAAAACTGCCAATTTTGATTTTATAATTGTAGAAACAGTTGGTGTGGGGCAAAGTGAAATTGAAATTGCTGGACTTGCTGATACTACTGTTGTTGTGGTTGTACCAGAAGCTGGCGACGAAGTACAAACCATGAAAGCTGGCTTAATGGAAATTGCCAATGTATTCGTTGTAAACAAAGCCGATCGGCCCGATGCAGATTTTTTTGTAAAAAATTTACGCCAAATGTTGGCACCTGCATTTGCAAATACACAACACGAAATTGCTGTTATAAAAACCATTGCCTCTCAAAAAGAGGGCATTAAAAAATTACTCGAAAAAATTATTGAGCATCAGCAACATTTGCAAAGCTCCGATAAAAAATATTGGCTACTTGCCGAAAAAGCTTATCACCTTATTCAACAAAAACGAATGAAGGATATCGATAAAAAACAACTAAAAGAACAATTAGAAAAAACTGGAGAAAATAATTTGTATCGGTTTATTGAGAAATTTTGATTAATTTACTCTTAAAATTTAAGGTTGTTATGGCAAAATCAAACGACACTACTATTAACGAATTATCGGAAGTAATAAAAAAATTATCTAAAGAGGAAAGAGCCATTTTATTGTATCATCTTAAACTAAAACAGTTTCAAAAAACAAAAAGAAAATCTATTGCCAATCCTGCAAAGGGTATTAAAATAGCTTCAATTGAAGAAATTGATTCTTGGAAACATGACGCTATAAAATTGGTAAAATGAGATTTCAAAAATTTGTATTAGATACCAATATTTGGATTAGTTACCTAATTACTAAAAAAGAGAATGAACTAATTAATATTATTATTAATAACGAGTTAATCATTTACTCCTGTGATGAATTACTGCATGAGATAAGAACAGTACTCAATTATAAGCATTTAAAAAAGTACAACGTTAACATTAAACTTGCTCTTCAAATTGTACAAAAAGCTACTATTCATTTCTCATTAAAATACCCAATCAAAAAATATTTATTAACCGACGAAAATGATAATTACATCATTGCACTTGCCTTACAAACCAATTCAGGTTTTATAACGAGTGGCGATAGAGATATTTTAGGTGAAAAGGAAGTGTTAGAAAAAAAGTTTAAGAAACTAAAAATTCTAACTAAGGCCGAATTTGAAGAAAAGTATCTTTCAAAATAATTCCTTCTTTTCAACTCTTTATCTTCGCCACCTTATGGGACTAAAAAAATTCATCCGTTTCGAAGCCATTAAAGCATTTAATAATGTGCTGGAATATCCAGAAAACATGCAAGGCAATTGGCTTATTGTAAGGAATAATATTCTGTTTTTTAATGATAGAAACACCCGATGATAATGCTTTTATAAAAATTTACGCCAAAAGCAAACGCCTGCACTTATGAATTTACAACTTGAAATCCCAGTTATTAAAACCATTGCTCAGAGAAAAGATGGTGCTAAAAGTTATACTAAAAAAATATTGGCTACTTGTCAAAAAATCATACCACCATATTCATTAATTTACTTAATTAAAATTCTGTATAAAACCATTTTGCCTTTATACAGCTATCTAACATTTTTAAAATAAAAGTTTGATTTTCCTCATGCTCATTATTAATGAATGTACTTTGAAATATTTTCTTTTTTTCAGTATTTGTAAAATTTTTAGATACAATATTTATTGAATCAATATTTGTATCTGTAAAAAATAAATTTACAGCAACCCTTCTTCCAATACTTGGCACTTTCATCATAGCTTCTTTTGCTTCTATTTGCATATTAGATTTTATAAATCCCATATCATCCATATATCTGCTCATATGCCTTTGATAAGACTGCTGAAACAAATTCATACCTTCAGTTTCATTAATAACTGCAAACTTTTCTCTTTTTAGTACACGTTTAAAAATAGTATCATAGTTTATTTTTTTTCCTTTATTGATATTGTTTTCAATTTTTAGAATAACGGGTAGTTTTTCTAGTATTGGTACATTATTTTTTTTTATAAAAGATAATAATATAATAACACATATAAATCTTAATAAAATTTTCATATTTATTGTAGTTTTATTAAACATTGGCTACTTAATTGTGTAGCCAATGTCTATTTAATTACCATTGAAAGAATCCATTACATTTATCATAAGCATTATAAAGAGAAGAAAAGCAAGCTGCAAGCAATCCTGTACATGTCCATTCGTCGCCTCCTTGTGAGTTACAATATTCAGCTGTAACCCAACAAAGTGCTGATCCAAGCATAAAAGATTCAAGACAATCTGCTGGTAACTTACTAAAATATTTTATACCTCCATTTTTAACTGCCTTGATTAAAGCTTTCTTTAAAATATCTTTCCCATTTTCTTCTTTTAAAAATGGGTTGTTCTTTTCAAAAGAATTAAGATTGTTATCTTGCAATGTTAGTTCTGCTTTTATTTCATCAACACTAGCGATATTCATTTTCACTAATAATTGATTTATTTCAGATTGAGAAGCATTTGCTTGTACAAACTTAGAAAACAATTCAGTTGCATTTGTTTTATATAATCTGTTACTAAAAGCAAAAAGAGAATTATAATAGTTAAGAAAATTTTTATCGTTACTCAATTGTTCAACCTTATTAATATCGTCTTCAGCTAAGCTACTTGCAAACGAATTAACTGTAGAAGTTCCCCAAAGAAGAAATACTGCAATAATAATTTTTTTCATACGTTTTTATTTTTTATTGATGCCATGGTTCAATAGCGTATTTAATTTACATTTTTTAAATAAAATTAGCGTGAACTCAAACTTCAACTTAGATTAATTAGTTATTTTTTAAATGACTCAAAATCTAAGGCTTAGTAACGCCACTTCTATTTTTCTAGTTTTATTTTCTCATAAGCTATATTTTTATCTAATGTATAATAATTTTTTAAAACATTATTTTTTTTTGTTATTTGACTACTTTATTTTATAGTATTTTTTGAAAATTCAAATACCTAAAAGGGTTACTCCTTACCAACTTATTATCTTCGCCACCTTATGGGACTAAAAAAACTCATCCGTTTCGAAGCCATTAAAGCATTTAATAATGTGCTGGAATATCCTGAAAATATGCAGGGCAATTGGCATTCATTTTTTAAAAACAATCATCCAATTACGTTAGAATTGGCTTGTGGCAAAGGAGAATATTCTGTTGGCTTAGGAAGAATGTATGCCAATAGAAATTTTATTGGAGTGGATATTAAAGGCAACAGAATTTGGCGTGGAGCAAAAACCGCTATTGATGAAACCTTAACCAATGTTGCTTTTTTACGTACCGAAATTGATCAGATTACAAAATTTTTTAGCCCCAATGAAGTAGCTGAAATTTGGATAACTTTTCCCGACCCTCAACTTCGTTTAAGTAAAGCTAAAAAGCGTTTAACGCATCCTAAATTTTTGCGATTGTATCAACAAATATTACAACCCAACGGAGTAATCAATTTAAAAACCGATAGCCCTAATTTATACCAGTTCACCAAAACAGTAATTGAGTTGTATGGCTTAGAATTATTGGTAGATTATGATGACACTTACAGCGTTGTAGATTTAAAAGAAGAATTAAAAATTAAAACGCACTACGAAAAACTAGATATTGCACAAAGCAATAGAATTCATTATTTACAATTTAGATTGAACAAAGAACTGCCTTTGGTGTTAGATGAACAACTGAAAGGAATAATTAATGAAAATGGACTTGATTGAAACTGTACATTACTATTATGAAGACGGCAATATGGTATTTACAGAAAAATATCATATAGATAAAGGTTTTTGCTGTGGCCATGCATGCAGACATTGTCCTTTTGATTATGAGTGTGTGCCAGAACCCAAAAGAAGCATAGCATTAGAAATGAGAAATGGAAAGGTTGAAGATTCAGCATCTTAATGTTGCTTATCTTGCCAATACTTAATTCCCTATTTTGGCTAAAAAAAATATTCCAACAAAACAGTCATTACCATCAATAAAAAAAAGCAATTCTTTTTTTGAAGATGTGTACGATGTAGCAAGGCAAATTCCTAAAGGTAGAGTTACAAGTTATGGTGCAATTGCCAATTACTTAGGCACAAAATCTAGTGCCAGAATGGTGGGTTGGGCAATGAATGGAGCTCATACAATTGTACCAGCAATTCCTGCACATAGAGTGGTAAACAGAAATGGAATGTTGAGTGGCAAAGCACATTTTGGCACGCCAACACGTATGCAAGAATTATTAAAGAAAGAAAAAATAAAAGTTGAGAACGATACAATTATAAACTTTGAAAAATTGTTTTGGGATCCTGCAAAGGAGTTGGGTATATAAGAAAAGAGGCTCACCTAAGTTTGCCTCTTTTTTGCTAGATAACCCCCCAGTTAAATAGACCTTTCATATATTGATTATGCCACTTTTTTTAATAGTGCTTTATTTATATCGTTTTTAATATTTTCAATTTCAATTATTGTAGGATATAATTCTTGTAACAACCACATAACTGCTTCACAACGGCTGTTGATTCCCAATTTTTGATAAATATTCTTTAAGTGTTGTTTCACCGTATAACTAGATACGCCTAACAATACACCCATTTGTTTAGATGGCAATCCTTTCGTTAAAAGCAAAAGTACATCTCTTTCTTTTTGGGTTAGGGTAGATAAGTTAGCCATACAAATTTCAATACAAAAATGAACTATGTTTTACAATCTTGCACATGTATTTTCAGCAATGTACACCATGTATTTTCACATGGTAGTGTCAAGTGATTATACTTGATAACCTAATGTATTTTTCAATGAACTTTGCTATCTAAAAAAAATTTAAATGAAAACTTCCCCCTCAAGGTTTCTATCTGGTCTAATTTTTATGATGGCTTTTTTATTTGCCTGCACAAATTCACCAACAAATAACAACCCTGAAAACAATGACAAAATTTCTGACACTGAATTAAGCAAACATATAATTCCTACAACCTATGCCAATGTATGTAAAGTAGCTTATGCTAAATTATTTAACCTAAACAAAAACCCTAAAGCCAATATAGCTGCAATTGATAGTGCATATACTAGTAGTGTAGGTTTTAATGCCAAATTAGTAATTGAAAGGTTTACTGATGTAATGGCAAATAGCAACTGCAATAAAATTGAAATGGTTTTTGGTTTATATGTAGATCCAAGCACAGACAGCTCTGGCAAAAACTTTGGCTTACTAAACGAACAAGCAATTGAATATTGTACAAAATATAAAGATAGAGTTACTGTTTTTTTATGGCCATATTTTAACGATGAACCTGCCAATGCCAATAAAAAACAAAAGCATACAACTACAGAAAGTAAATTTACAATTGTAGACCCTTTGAATTTAGGGCAATTAATTCCACCTCCATTTTAAAACTATTGGTTTAAGTATGCAACAAATTGGTCCCAATATATATTCAGAAATAATAGCTACAATTATTGTAGCATTTTGCTACAATAAACTTAAAGGCTCCTACATGCAATGGTTTATACCATTTTTGGCACTTACTTTTTTAACCGAAGTGTATGCATTTTATTTAGGTACAATTGGCAAGCATACATTTTTGGTATATGCCATTTACAACCCATTATCAATTATTTTTTATACATACATTTTTGCAAAAATTGCATTAACCAATGCTTATAAAAAGTTGTTTATTTATAGCACTGTCACCTACATTATTGTTTCAATATTGTACTACATTATTTTTAAAAATTTAATTAGCTCTCATTATTTAATTTTAGTTAGCAGTATTGAAATTACCATTTTTGCATGCTTACTATTTTTTCAATATTTAAAGATTGATGATCCAGAAAGTATTGCCAATTATAAAAGCAATTTATGGATAATTGCAGGACTACTCATTTTCTATTCTGGCATTGCCATTGTTTTATCTTTACTATATTACATTAAAAAAAATGAATTAAAAATTGGTGGTTTATATCTATTCAACTTTGTACCTCAGTACTTGAGTATCATTTTATATGGGTGTATATCTTATGCATGTATTGTATGGAAAAAATCAACTCAGAAATAGCACTTGCCATTATTGTTGGTAGTTTAGTAATTATTGTTTTAGTAGTTTTTCTGTTGCTATTCTTCTTGTTATTTAGTAAAAAAAAACAAAAGCTTTTTAAAGATAAAGTTGTAATGCAGCAGCAATTTGAATTAGAATTATTAAAAACACAATTTGAAGTTCAAGAAAAAACAAGCAAATATTTAGCAGAAGAATTGCACGATAATATTGGTCAAATTTTAAGTTTAACCAATGTAACATTGGCATCTGTTCAAATTACAGATACAGCAAAAGCAACACAAAAAATTACCGATGCACAATCTTTAATTACACTATCTATTAAAGAGCTTAGGCAATTATCTAAAATTATACATGGAGAACAAATTTTACAACAGGGTTTAATAGCTGCTATTCAACAAGAAGTAAATTGGATAAAAAGAAATGAACAATACAGCATTGAGTTCGTTTACTCAATCAATGAAACTGTAGAACGCAATGCCGATAAAAATTTATTTATTTACAGACTTGTACAAGAGTGTTTAAACAATATTTTAAAACATGCCGAAGCCAATAAAATTGCCATTAATCTATTGTATAAAAATGAACTTTTGCAAATAATATTACACGACAATGGCAAAGGATTTTTGGTAGAAAAAACAATGGCTAACCAAACAGGCTTGGGCTTAAACAATATGCAAAAACGAATCAATCTTTTAAATGGAAAAATGAATATTGAATCTAGCAGTGTTGCTGGTACTACCATTCGATTTTCAATTCCATATCCATAAACTATGGCCAATAATAAAATACATATTGCACTGGTAGACGATCATACTCTTTTTAGAAATGGCATTGCCAACTTGCTAAAAGAATTTACCGATATTGAAATAGTACTAGAAGCAAAAAATGGTAAAGACTTTATACAAAAAATAACTGCCAACACAAAAATTGATGTTGTGTTAATGGATATTAATATGCCTGTAATGGATGGCTATGCTTGTACCGAATGGATTAAAGAAAATTACCCCAACATACAAGTACTTGCACTAAGTATGTTTGAAGAAGATACAGCAGTAATAAAAATGTTAAAAGCTGGTGCTGGAGGCTATGTATTAAAAGAATCGAAACCCCAAGATTTATATAGAGCCATTCAAGAAATTAAAGAAAAAGGTTTGTATTTAAACGATATGGTAACTGGCAAAATCATACGAATTTTACAACAAGGTAGCCATACCAACGAAATTCATTTAACCGATAGAGAAAAAGAATTTATGCAATTGTGTGCTACTGAATTTACTTATAAAGAAATTTCAGCAGCCATGAAAATAGCTGCTCGATCTGCCGATAATTATAGAGAAGTATTGTTTAATAAGCTACAAGTAAAATCGAGAGTTGGTATTGTTTTGTATGGTATAAAAAATGGAATTATAGTGCCGTAATGTTGAAATTTAAATAGTCTAATATCTTCTGTATCTCTTGCGATAGGTATTCCTCAAGATATATGATTAGTGCTTCTTCTACTGGTGTTTCACCTAAAGATTCTCCACTAACCATTAACTTATATTCATTTTCAAATTCAGAAAAAATAACCACAAGCAAAAATGCAAAACCCATTAGGCATTTTAATGTGTTGCTGTTGCTGAAAACCCCAAGAAACCTCTTTTGATTGAGTATGTATAAATTGAAAACTTGTTCAAGTTTTAGTGATGATTGCTTTGTTTTTTTATTTGAAGTTGGATTAAATTAGCTCCTTTTCAAACGATATTCTACCTATAATGGAGTAATTTTCACTATTCCTTCTTTTACAAAATTCTATTATTTACTTTTAGCCATGTTTCAAAAGCTGCTTATCAATTTTTTATTGATTGTGTTTACATTGCATGCAAATGCACAATTGCAAATTACTTGTAATGGTAAAGCAATTAATTATACAGCTGCCGATATACAATATACATTTACTACAAACAACAACTTTTCTAACAATAGCTTACAGTTCATTAAAAATAGTGAGTGGAAAAAAATAGATTCAAAAAAAATTCCGATTAGTTTTAATTCAAAAAGTTTTTGGCTAAAAATACCACTAGATTATATAACTACATTGGGTGAGTTTAATTTGGTACAGATAGATAATCCACATATTAATTTCTTACGCTTTTGGGTACTTAAAAATGACTCTATTGTACAAACAAGTAAACTTACAGGCGATAATACAATTTTTTCAACAAGACCATTACCAAGTACTTCATTTGTAATGGAACTCAACAATTATAAAAATGGTTATTTAATTATTGCAGCCGATAAAAAATTTACAAAACTAGATTTACCCATACAATTTAATACCTATAGCAATTTTTTAAACAACCGATTTGAAAAAAATTTAAGTATTGGTTTATTTGTAGGAATATTAATTTTATTGTGTGGCATTAATGCTGCTTTATATATTGCAGTAAAGGAGAGTATTTATTTATGGTACTGTTTTTATTTGTTTGTTATTAGTTGTTATGTATTTATTAATGAGGGCATACTTTTTAAAATACTATATCCCAATACTCCATTTTTAAACGATGTTATAAGGCCTAGTTCTATCATTTTATCTGCAATTCCATTGCTTATTTTTTTTAACCAATTATTAAACGTAAAAAAGAATAATCCTTTATTGTATAAATGGAATAGTAGAGTATTAATTTCTTATGGTTGTTTAGTTGTTGGTGCAATTATATCCTCTTTTTTACAAGGATACGAGATGCAAGGTTTTTGGCTAAAGGCTTCTAATTTTGTATCGCCAGTTATTCTTATTTATACATTAATTCAAGCAATCTATTTTTTTAAATTAAAAATTCCTTATGCAAGTTTTGCGATTGCTTCTTTTGGTGGTTTTACCATTTTAATAATCATATTTATACTAGGGCAAATAGAAGTTATTGAGGACAATATTTTTACTAGCTATGCCAACTATATAAGTATACTTTACGAAAGTACAATTATGTTATTTGCTTTAATATGGCGTTATAGAACAAACAAGATAAATGTTGAAACTGAGCTAAAAGCTCTTGAAAAAAAGCAACAATCTATTTATAAAGAAATTGCTATTTGGCAAGAAAAAGAAACAATTAGATTTTCATCTTTATTACATGATTCTGTTGGTGCAAATCTTGCTTTTTTAAGATTAGAAGCAGACAATATGAGCTTAACAGAAGATAGTAGAGCTAAACTTGCAACTAATATAACCAGTATTGCAAATGAGGTAAGAAATATGAGTCATACATTTTCACCCATTTTATTAAATACCAAAGGCTTGTATGAATCTATTGAAGAAAAGGTAAAATTAATTAATACAAATAGCACAATTCATTTACTGTTTGAATGGTTTGAAGAAACTAAAAAATTGAATCCTCAGTATGAAATGATGGTTTACAGAATTGTACAAGAAATATTACAAAATTTACTAAAACATTCAAAAGCAAATCACGGATTGTTACAAATAATTTTGAATCAAAACTTTGTGTCAATTTATGCTGAAGATGATGGTATTGGTTTTAATCAAAAAGAAAATAAAGGTTTAGGTTTACAAAGTATTGAAAACTTGGTACAATTATTAGATGGAACATTTAGAATTGAATCATCTATAAATGATGGTTTTGGTATTTCTATTGAATTTAATTTACCTACAGATGGAAAAATATAAAATTGGCATTGCCGATGATCATGTTTTATTTGCCGAAGGCATGAGTAATATTATTGCTAAAAATGAACAGTTAGAATTGTGTTTTATTGCTTCAACTATTCCTTTATTGTATGAGCATTTAAAAGTAAATACAATTGATTGTTTATTACTTGACGTAAATCTTCCTCCATACAATGGATTAGAAGTAATGCCAGAAATACAAAAACAATATCCCAACATAAAAATTGTTATAGTATCTATGTATCAACCTATAGATATTGGTTTAAACATAGGTTCATTTAGAGGCAATGGTTACGTACTAAAGGTTTCTGGTAAAGAAATATTAGAAGATGCAATTAAGCACATGCAATTAAACAAGCAATATGTTGATCCAAATGTTATGCAAATAAACCCTGTTAAAGATCCCTTCACCAATCAACTTAAACTTTCTAAAAGAGAAAGAGAAATTATATCGCTCATTGCAATGGGTAAAACGAGTAAAGAAATTGCAGGGCTTTTATTTTTAAGTGAGCTTACAATAAAAACACATAGAAAAAATATAAGTGAAAAATTGGGCTCAAAAGGTTTGGCCGATTTAATTGCAAAAAGTTTTCAAATAGGTAAAAGAGAAATGTAAAATTTTAACCCATTTATCTACATAAAAAAGAAGCCTTTAACATTGTTGTTAAAGGCTTCTTTAATTCTATATGCAAAATATATTTATAGCATCATTCTTAATGGCTCTTCAAGTAGGCTTTTAAGCGTTTGCAAAAATGCCGATCCGGTTGCACCATCAACAACTCTATGATCACAACTTAAAGTAACTTTCATTATGTTACCCGGTACAACTGCACCATTTTTTACTACAGGCACTTGGCTAATGCCACCAACTGCTAAAATACAAGCATCCGGTGGGTTTATAATTGCAGTAAATTGGTCTATTCCGTACATTCCTAAATTAGAAATTGTAAATGTGCTGCCTTCCCAATCTGATGGTTGTAATTTTTTATCTTTTGCTTTTTGGGCATATTCTTTTACCTGAGCAGTAATTTGCGTTAAACTTAAAGTATCTGCAAAACGTACAACAGGCACCAACAAACCTTCGTCAACTGCAACTGCAACACCAATATTTACGTGGTGATTGTATCTAATTTTATCGCCCAACCAACTACTGTTAACTTTTGGATGTTGTTTTAAAGCAACTGCTGTAGCTTTTAACACCAAATCATTAAAGCTAATTTTTGTTTTACCATCTGCATTTAATTTGGTACGTGCAGCAACTGCAGCATCCATATCAATACTCATGGTTAAATAAAAATGTGGAGCAGTAAATAAACTTTCACTCAATCTACGTGCAATTACTTTACGCATTTGGCTAACTGGCACTTCATCAAAACTTTCTATACCACTTGCTTGTACAATTGGAGTAGTAGTTTTTACAACTTCTTGAACTGCAGAAGTAGCAGGTGTAGCAACTGTTGCAGTAGGTGTATAAGCTTCAACATCGGTTCTTGTAATTCTTCCTCCATCTCCAGTTCCTTTCACATATTTCAAATCAATGCCCTTATCGGCAGCTAATTTTTTAGCCAATGGAGAAGCAAAAATTCTTCCCTCATTTACAACTTCTACTAATTGTACAGGTGCTGTAACGGTTGTTGTTACTGCTTTTGGAACTTCAGCAAGTGCCTCAGTTGCTTGTGTTGCTGTAGTAGATGATGCACCGCTTTTTATAGCAGCAACAACTGCATTTACATCCAATCCTTCTTTACCTATAATACACAATAAATCGTTTACCAATATTTTTTCGCCAGCTTTTGCTCCTTGATACAATAAAACGCCATCCTTATAACTTTCCAATTCCATAGTAGCTTTATCTGTTTCAATATCAGCCAACACTTCTCCTTTTTTTACAATATCGCCAACATTTTTTTGCCATCCAGCAATCACACCTTCAGTCATTGTATCGCTTAAACGAGGCATTAATACAACTTCTTCCATAGCACTTACATCTATTGTTGTAGTTGCAATATTTGTTGGTGTATCCTTTATAACTTCTGTTTTTGTGGCTACAGCTGCAGGGGCTTCTACATGTACTGTAGATGTAGCACTTCCGTCGTGTTGTGCAACCAAAGCAGTTACATCTTCACCAGCTTTGCCAATAATTGCCAACAAATCGTTTACTTGTAATTTCCCCCCATTTGGTGTACCAATATGTAACAAAGTTCCATTTTGATAACTTTCTAATTCCATCGTGGCTTTATCAGTTTCTATTTCTGCTAAAAGATCGCCTTTGCTAACTGTTTCGCCTACTTTTTTATGCCATGCTGCAATAACACCTTCAGTCATGGTATCACTTAAACGGGGCATTAAAATAACTTCTGCCATAATATTATTGGTTACGCTTTTAAAATTGAGCCGTGAAAATACAGTAAAATGAAATTATGGCAATTATTGTGGCTGTTTTTTGTTGTGCAATCGAGTGATTTTTTGAACAACACTTGTTAGTATTTCAATTCAACGTTCATAACCTTTAAAAAAACGCATCCTTGTTAACAGGTATGAATAACTTTTTAAGCAATTATAATTGCTACATCCAAACACAATCTCCAAATTTGCAGTATCTACTTAGTACTTCACTTTTCTTACTTCGTATTCAATAACTATGTCGGTTTATAATCAAAGCAGAAGCAGGGTTATACAAATAATTTTTGTAACTGTTTTTGTAATCATTACTGGTCAGCTAATCAACTTACAAGTTTTTTCTTCTAAGTATAAAATCATGGCCGATAACAATGCTATTTATCGTAAAGTACTTTATCCTGATAGAGGTATTATTTTCGATATTAAGAAAAGAGCGATTTTAGAAAATACAATCATGTTTGATTTGGTAGTAACACCTAGTGAAGCCAAAGCTGTTGATACTTTTACATTATGCAAATTATTACAAATTGATACTGCCGAATATAAAAAACGAATTTTAGATGCTAAGTTTAAAAATACATCTGTTAAACCGAGTGTTTTTGAAGCATTGCTAAACCCAGAAACGTATGCAAAACTTAATGAAAACATGTATCGTTTTCCTGGTTTTGTTTTACAAGAAAGAAGTGTAAGAAGCTACCCTTACAATACTGCTGCTGCTGTATTGGGTTATCTTGGAGAAGTGGATACTTCTTTTTTAAGAAGACATAGAGAAGAGGGTTATGAAATGGGCGATTATACAGGTTTGAATGGTTTAGAAAGAACCTACGAAAAAGTATTAATGGGACAAAGAGGTATTAAGCGTTTTATTAGAGATAATAAAAGCAGAATTCAGGGAAGCTATGAAAATGGATTGTTTGATACTTTGCCTATTGCTGGAAGAAATTTATATACAAGTATAGATATTGAAGTGCAACAACTTGCAGAAAAATTATTGCAAAATAAAATTGGTAGTGCTGTAGCTATAAATCCAAAAACTGGTAGTGTTATTGCCATGGTTAGCAGCCCAAGTTACAACCCCAATAGTTTAACTGGTTCTGAAAGAAGAAAAAACTTTGGACGAATGTTAATGGATACGGCTCGTCCATTATTAAACAGAGCAATCAAAGGTCAATATCCTCCAGGTTCTACATTTAAACCTTTGGGTGGCTTAGTTGCTTTAGATGAAGGACTAATTACTCCATCGTATGGATTTGCATGTAATGGAGCGTATTACAATTGTGGTAAAGCTGTAAAATGTACACATGCTGGTGGTGGTCATGCTGCAAATTTACGCTTGGCTTTAGCCAATTCTTGCAACTCTTATTTTACACATATTTTTAGAATGGCAGTTGATAATCCAAATTATTCTAACCCACAAGCTGGTTATTTAAAATGGAAAGAATACATGAATGCGTTTGGCTTAGGTGTACCATTGGGTGTTGATTTGCCAGGAGAAGTTAAAGCAAGTATTCCAGATACAGGAAGATACAACAGAGATTTTGGTGGTTTTGCACGTTGGAAAAGTTGCAATATTTTAACCTTGGGTATTGGGCAAGATAGAATGACTGCAACACCTTTACAATTGGCCAATTTAATGTGCATTATTGCCAATAAAGGATATTACTACACACCACATTTTGTTGATAGTTTAGAAAATGAAGAAATTGAAGACACGGTTTATCTTTCTAAATTTAGACGTAAGCATGAAGTAACGCATATTGCTGATAGTGTTTATCAAGCAATTAATGATGGATTAGAAGATGTAACCATTTATGGTACAGCAGCAAGAATTAATATTCCAGGGGTAAAATATTGTGCAAAAACGGGTACTGCTCAAAACCCTCATGGTAAAAACCATGCTGTATTTACTGCGTATGCACCAAAAGACAATCCTACAATTGCTGTAGCGGTTGTTGTTGAAAACTCTGGTTATGGAGGTACTTGGGCTGGTCCAGTTGCAGCCTATATGATTGAAAAATATTTAAACGATACACTTACAACCGAGAATGTTAAAAAAGTAGAGGCGTTTTCTAAAGTTGATTTAATACCAGCAGCCATAAAAAATTGGTACTATAGAAAAGACTCACTTAGAGTTGTTAGAGAAAGAGAAAAGGAATTGATTGAAAAGCAAGAAGCTGAAGCCGATAGTG
>ERZ724527.214-NODE-214-length-29251-cov-6.449959_pt1 | contig 29251 bp, 27 predicted proteins | sample MGYA00376060_ERZ724527 | MGnify/ENA primary metagenome ERZ724527 (study PRJEB28724, sample SAMN07190886) | activated sludge metagenome | isolation source: activated sludge of sewage treatment plant in Hong Hong | place: USA: Christiansburg, Virginia | collected...
CTACCCGTCAGACCTCTTACACTGCATTCTGTTGCACTTTGTACTTGAATCCGCCATGAACTTCTCTGGAAAACCGGCTCACTGCCAGCCACCACCCAGCACCTTGTACAAGCTCACCAGGTTTTGCACCTGCTGCAACTGCACCTGAACCACGGCCTGCTGCGCCACAAACAGCGAGCGTTGTGCATCCAGCACGTCGAACGAACTGGATGCTCCGTGCTTGAAACGCAGGTCCACCAGCTGCATGCGGGTTTGCTCCGCAGTCAGTTGCGCGGTTTGTGCGCGCAGTTGCTCTGTCAGCGTCGTGCGGCCAGCCAGTGCGTCAGCCACTTCCTTGAAGCCGGTTTGAATGGCCTTCTCGTACTGGGTCACCGCGATGTCGCGCTGGACCTTGGCACTGTCCAGGTTGGCGCTGTTGCGTCCGGCGTCAAAGATCGGCAGCAACAGTTGCGGCACGAAGGTCCATGCTGTCGCACCGCCGCCATTGAACAGCTTGTCCAGATCACTGCTGGCCACGCCCACGCTGCCTGTCAGCGTGATGCGCGGGAAGAAGGCGGCACGCGCCGCGCCGATATTGGCGTTGTTGGCCAGCAGTTGTTGCTCTGCTGCGCGGATGTCAGGCCTGCGGACCAACACGTCGGAAGGCACGCCAGCCGGTAGATCGGTCACCAGGCCTTGGGCTGTCAGTGGCAAGCCTGCGGGCAGGCTAGTCGGTACGGCTTGGCCCAGCAACAGCGCAAGGCTGCTTTCATCCTGCGCGCGCTGGCGCGTGGTCTGGGCCAGTGCAACGTTGGCGGCTTCCAGCAAAGACTCGGCCTGGCTCAGGTCCAGCCTGGAGGCCGCTTCGTTGTCGAACTTCAGCTTGGTGAGTTTCAGCGAGTCCTGGCGCGTGGTCAACGCAGACTGCGCAATGCGCAGCAGCTCATCATCGGCCAGCAGGTTCAGGTAGGTGTTGGCAACCGAAGCCACCAACGCCATCTGCACTGTCTTGCGGGCTTCTTCGGTACCCAGTAGTTGGGCTTGTGCCGAGTCCTTCAGCGAAGCAACACGACCAAACAGGTCCAGCTCATAGGCCGTGACGCTCAGACCCGCGGTGTACAGGCTGGTGATCTCGCCGGAAGCGGCCGGGCCGCGCGAGCCGTTGATACCCGCGTTGACCGTAGGCCACTGGTCGGACCGGCGCACGCCGAATTGCGCACGTGCCTGCTCGATGTTCAGCACCGCAATTCGCAGGTCGCGGTTGTTTTGCAGCGCCAGGCCCACCAGTGCTTTCAGTCGCGCATCCTGGAAGAACTGTTGCCAACCCAAATCAGCCGTAGGCCGCACGCCGGCACCGGCTGAGGGCTTGTTGTCAAAGCTGGATGCCACGGGCGCTGGGGGGCGCCGGTATTCGGGTGCCAAGCTCATGCAGCCGCCCAGCAGCAGGGCCACGGCCAGGAGGACGAGACGGGGCGTATTAGAGTACATAGATTTATTCATGGCTGTCCACTCCAATCTGGTGGGCATGCTGCACATCAAACTGCCGCTGGCGTTCGCTTCCCTTGAAAATACCGCGCACCAATACAAAGAAGATCGGCACAAAGAACACGGCCAGGATGGTTCCGATCAGGCTGCCACCGATGACGCCGGTGCCGATGGCGCGCTGGCTGGCCGAGCCCGCACCGCTGGCAATCGCCAGGGGCAACACACCCAGCATGAACGCCATTGACGTCATCAGGATGGGGCGGAAGCGCATGTGTGCCGCGGCCAGCGCCGCCTCGACCACGCTCTTGCCTTGCGCTTGCAAGTCTTTCGCAAATTCGATGATCAGAATCGCGTTCTTCGCCGACAGGCCGATGATGGTGATCAGGCCGACCTGGAAGTAGACGTCGTTCGCGTAGCCGCGCAGCAGGGTGGCCAACAGCACACCCAGCACGCCCATGGGCACAACCAGAATCACCGCCAGTGGGATGGACCAGCTCTCGTACAGTGCAGCCAGACACAGGAACACTGCCAGAATCGCAAAGCCGTATAGGACGATGGCTTGCGAGCCAGCCAGTTTTTCTTCGCGGGACTGACCTGTCCATTCAAACGCAAAACCTTCCGGCAACTGCTTGGCCAGGTTTTCCATTTCAGTCATCGCGTCACCCGAGCTGAAGCCGGGGGCCGCGCTGCCGTCAATACGCATTGCAGGGTAGCCGTTGTAGCGTACGGTCTGCATCGCACCCTTGATCCAGCGCGTACTGGCGAATGCCGACAGTGGCACCGGCTTGCCTTGAGCGTTGGATGCAGTCAGTCGGAGGATGTCTTCCGGCTGCATGCGCGCCTGCGCATCGGCCTGCACCACGACGCGCTGCAAGCGGCCCTGGTTCGGGAAGTCGTTGATGTAGGCCGAGCCCAGCGCCGTCGAGATGGTGCTGTTAATGGAGTCAAACGACACACCCAGCGCATTCGCCTTGTCGCGGTCGATGTCGACCTGCAATTGCGAAGCATCTTCCAGCCCGTTCGGGCGCACCTGTGTCAGCACCTTGCTCTTGGACGCCATGCCCAACAGCTGGTTGCGTGCGCCCAGAAGCGCATCGTGGCCTTTGCCGCCGCGGTCTTGCAGACGGAAGGTAAAGCCGGAGGCGGTACCGAGTTCAGGGATGGGTGGGGGCGACAGCGGAAAAATGAACGCATCGCGAATGCCCATCAGGCCGCCGAAGGAGCGCTTGGCCAGCGACTCCGCCGAATGTTCAGGTCCCGAGCGTTCATGCCAGTCTTTCAGCGTAACGAAGGCGAGGCCCGAGTTCTGGCCCTGGCCGGAGAAGTTGAAGCCCAAAATGCCAACCATGCTTTGCACTTCGGGCTGTTTCAGGATGAAGGCTTCCACCTGTTCCATCACGTTTTGCGTGCGCTCCAGCGTGGCGCCGGGCGGCAGGCTCACGTTGACCAGCATCGTGCCCTGGTCTTCACCGGGCAGGAACGAAGTGGGCAGGCGCACATACATCACCGCCACTGCAGCGATGATGGCCACATAGATGATCAGGTAGCGACCAGCGCGATTCAGGATGCGCGCAACCGTGCTCTCATAACCCTTGGCCGTTTTGGTAAAGCCGCGGTTGAACCAGCCGAAGAAGCCGGTCTTGGCGTGGTGGTGGCCAGCCTCAACCGGCTTGAGCAAAGTAGCGCACAGCGCGGGCGTCAACGACAACGCCATGAGCGCCGAGAAGCCGATCGAGCTGACCATGACCGCCGAGAACTGGCGGTAGATATTGCCGACCGAGCCGGCAAAGAACGCCAGCGGCACGAACACCGCAATCAGCACCACGGTCACGCCGATGATGGCGCCCGAGATCTGGCCCATGGCCTTCTGCGTGGCTTCCAGCGGCGGCAGGCCTTCTTCGCTCATGATGCGTTCGACGTTTTCCACCACCACGATAGCGTCGTCCACGACGATACCGATCACCAGCACCATACCGAACATCGTCAGCACGTTGATCGAGAAGCCCAGGGCCTGCAGCATGCCGAAGGTTCCCAGCAGCGCCACCGGCACGACGATGGTCGGAATGATGGTGTAGCGGAAGCTTTGCAGGAACAGAAGCATCACCAGGAACACGAGCACCACCGCTTCAATCAGCGTCTCAGCCACCTGGCTGATGGATATCTTGACGAAGCGCGAGCTGTCGTAAGGAATCGTCCACTTCACGCCCTTTGGGAAGTAGGGCTGCAGTTGCTCCATGCGCTCGCGTACCGCTTTGGCCGCGGCCAATGCGTTGCCGCTCGGCGCCAACTGGACACCAATGCCGGCAGCGGGCTTGCCATTCAGGCGCGCCGCAGTGGCAAAAGTCTGCGCCCCCAACTCAATGCGCGCCACGTCTTTGAGGCGTACGGCCGAGCCATCGGCATTCGCGCGCAGCACGATGTTGCCAAACTGCGTGGTGTTGGAGAGCTGACCGTCCACCACCACGGTGGCCGAGATCGACTGACCGGTGATGTTGGGCAGGTCACCAATCGCGCCGGGCGACACCTGCGCGTTTTGTGCACGGATGGCGGCGTTCACCTCGGCGGCTGACAGGTTGAAGCCGGTCAGCTTGGCTGGGTCAATCCAGATGCGCATGGCGCGCTCGGTGCCGAACAGCTGCGCCTGGCCAATGCCGGGCAAGCGCTGGATTTCTGGCAACACGTTGCGTGAGGCGTAGTCGCCCAAACCGACCACATCAATGTCCGGGTTGTCGGACGACAACATGATGAACATCAAAAAGTTGGAGCGCGATTTATCTACCCGCACACCGGCTTGGGTGACCGCAGCAGGCAGGCGCGGCGCGGCGCGCGACAGGCGGTTTTGTACGTCGACCTGGGCCAGGTCCGGGTTGGTACCGGTCTCAAAACTGATGGTGATGGTGCCGGTGCCGTTGGCTTGCGCGACCGATTCCATATAGATCATGCCGGGGGAACCGTTCATTTCACGCTCGATCACCGACAGTACGCTGTCTTCCAGCGTCTGCGCGGAGGCGCCGGGATAGCCGACCGAAATCACGATCGAGGGCGGTGCAACCGGCGGATACTGCGACACGGGCAATTGCGTGACAGCCACGCTGCCCATCACAATGATGAACAGCGCGATCACCCACGCAAAGATGGGGCGATTGATAAAAAACTGGGCCATGAATCGACTCTCTTATTTCTTGTCAGATGCTGCGGCTGCGGGCGCGGAAGCGGCAGGCGCTGCAACAGATGCTGCGGGCCTGGAGCCCGGCGTCCAAGGCACAGGCTTGACCGGCGCACCGGGCACCATCATTTTCTGGAAGCCGTCGGCGATGACCTGATCGCCGGCTTGCAGGCCGCCCAGAATCACCCACTGGCCGTTTTGCGAATTGCCGACCTTCACTGGGCGTGGGCCAGGCTTGTTCTCAGCGCCTACCACCAGCACGGTATCGCCTTGGTTGGTACGTGTTACGGCTTGCTGTGGCAGCAAGATGCCCGAAGGCAATTCGGCTTGTGACAGGCGCACGCGCACAAATTGGCCGGGCAGCAGCATGCCGTCGGGGTTGGGCACTTCAGCGCGCAGTGTGATCTGGCCGCTGGTGGCGTCCACCGTCAAGTCCGAGAACAGCAGCTTGCCAGCGCGTGGCAATTCGGTGCCGTCTTCCAGCACCACACGCACCGGCACCGAACCATCGCCCGCAGCGCGCAGTTGTTTGGAGGCAATCGCCTTGCGCAGGCGCAGCACTTCGGTGCTGGACTGCGTAAAGTTCACATAGACCGTGCTGGTTTGCTGAATCACGGCTAGCTGTGTGGCCTCGGCCGCGCTCACCAGAGCACCTTCTGTCACCAGCGACTGGCCAATGCGGCCCGAGATTGGTGCGTAGACGGATGCGTAATCGACGTTGATCTGTGCGGTTTGCGCCGCAGCTTTGGTCGTGGCAACATCAGCTTCGGCCTGCTTTTGTGCAGTTACCAGTGCGGTGTATTCCTGCTTGCTGACCGCGTTGGCTTCTACCAGCGGCTTGTAGCGCTCCACCTGTGCATTGGCCTGCGCCACATTTGCTTGCGCCTTGACCACGCTGGCCTGTGCGCTGTCCAGTGCGGCTTTGTACGGGGCGGGATCGATCTGGTACAGCGCCTGGCCGGCCTTGACTTCACTGCCTTCGCGGAACAGGCTGCGCAGAACCACGCCGTTCACCCGCGCGCGCACTTGCGCCACGCGCACTGCGCTGACACGGCCGGGCAATTCGCTTTGCAGGGCAACAGCCTGCGGGGCAATGGTCACGACGCCCACTTCTGCAGGCGGCATACCGCCTGCGCCGCCACCCGGCGCACCATCCTTGGCGCCGCAGGCGGCCAGCACCAATGCCACCGCGGTAGCCAACAGGGCGGCCTTGCCGGGGGGCCGGGAAAAGGAAGCAACGGAGGCAGGCGTGCGCACTGCAATCTGGCTAAACTGGGTCATGGGTAAGCCTTCGTTAGAAAAAATAAGGGCGCAGACGGAAAAGCCGTCAGAAAAATAAACCAGGTGGGGGAACCTCGTTAATTGGAGATTCAACTCTAGTATATATACACTTATGAATGTATTCTGACAGACCCTAAGAATCCGTTTTAGCCATGGCCCGCCGCACCAAAGAAGACGCCCTTGTCACCCGCAGCCTGATCCTGGACGCCGCCGAACGCGTGTTTCAGCGTCGCGGAGTGTCGCGCACGTCACTGCAGGAAATTGCCCAGGAAGCGGACCTGACCCGTGGCGCCATTTACTGGCATTTCCAGAACAAGGGCGACGTGTTCAACGCGATGTTGGATCGCGTGACCCTGCCGATGGAAGCTTCATTCAAAGACCCGCCCGGTACCACCATCGACAACCCGCTGGAACAGGTGCGTTTGAGCTTCGCCAACGCATTCCAGAAGACGGTGCATGACCCGCAAGTACGCCGTGTCTTTGAGATTGCAATCCATCTGGTTGAGTATGTGGATGAACTGGCCGCGGTGCGCGAGCGCCATATCGCCGCACGCGGTGAATGTCTGAGCGACATGGAGCATTTATTGGCGCGTGCCATGGAACTGGGCCACCTCAGCAAACGCATGACACCGAGCGCTGCAGCCACCGGCTTGTACGCGCTGATCAGCGGATTGCTGCAAAACTGGCTGCTGGACCCGAAGGCCTTTGATCTGGAAGTCGTTGGGGCGCAGACGCTGGAGGTCTATCTGGCGGGACTGGCGGTTTCCAAGCGCTGATTGCTATTATTTGTATAGCTGCTTGCGCTTGATGGCCGGGCGCTGCAGGCTTTTTTCTAAGCCGGCAGTACCGATCAAGCGCAGTCCCAGCGCCTTGACCCATTGACCAGTTGGCACGTGAAGTCAGTTTTGTCTTGAAGAATCCTTTGAGGAAAGCAGCACACCAAGCGTACGTGTAAGGCTACACCCCCACTTCAACGATTCTGAATTTCTCCAGCGGCTCATCCCCCTTGGCCATGCGCAGCATGCGAGGCAACAAACCGGTCTTGTGGTCAATCCACTCCCCCTCGGCCAGAGTCTTGTTGTTACCCAGAAAATCGCGCACTGCGTCCATGTGTTCGGCCTTGATAACCAACAAGTAGCGGCTGCCGGGGCCTGGCAACTGCGAAGGCGCGTTCGCTGCCAAACAGCAAGGCAAGCCACGGTACAACGCCAACTCACGGGGAGTAATCTCATCCACGCGGTACATCACGATAGGTAGCGGACTCGGCGGCAACAGTTTGCTGACATTGTAGGCAACGCCATAGGCCTGCTGGGCCGTGAAAGTCATGCTCCCCACAAAGGCATAGAGGATGCAGACGGCAAGCACCGGATAGACCACGACCGCCCGTGCGGAGTGCGGGATGCCGCAACGCATGGCACCGGCCAGCATCAGTGCCAACGGAACCAGCACGATCAGCAAGAGGTTAGAGCGCTCCACATAAATCGCCATACCAACCGCAAAGCCAACGATCAGCAAGGTCGTCAGGGCCTGCATCGCAACCAATGGTCCGCGCCCGCCAGCCTGTGACAACCAGCGCTGCAAGTACTGGCCACACAAGATCGCGGCAAACGGGTACAGAATCACCGTGTAGTAATCGAGCTGGAACTCGGCGGCACTGAACACGGTAAAGGTCGTGAAGAATGCCGCCACCAGAAACACCAGTTTGGCGCGCTCTGGCTTGTCCACAACGGCAAACCGCCGGGCGCCGTCCACCAGCGCCGCCACAAAGGCGAGCACCCAGGGCATGAAGGCCCACAAGAATACATGCACAAAGTACAGCGGGCTACTTTCCCCGGTGCTGGGGACACCGGATTTGAAAAACCGGCCCAACTGGCTGTCCCATAGAAAGAAACGGATACCAGAAACCTGGTCTTGCCCCAACAGGTTTTTTTGCGGATTCACATCAAACTGCAGGTACAGCGCCATCAACTCCGGGGCCATGAACAGGCATGTCAATACCGCAGCCAGCAGCCATTTAGCGCTCCACAGCTTGCGCCACTGCCCCAGGTACAGCCACATGCAGACCAGCCCACTGGTGATGGTGATCAGTGTGAAAACGCCCTTGGTCATCACAGACATGGCGCTGAAAGCGGCGCCCAGCACCAGGTATTTCCACTTCGCATCGGCATCAAATCGTAGCCAGTAATAGCAGGCGCCGGTGATGGTGCCGGTCAAAAAAGCCTCGGCCTTGACGGCGCTGGAGGTGTACATCACATGGTAGGCACTCAGGAACACCAGCAGCGCAAGCAGCGCCGTATTCCGGTCAAACAGCAAGCGTGCGATGCGGTAGGTGAAGTAACCGCCCATCAAATGGAACAGAAAGCCCGGCAGGCTGTAGGCAAAGCTGCTCGGCCCCAACAGCTCGAAGGACAACGCAGTGACCCAAAACGGGAAGTGGGGCTTGTCCAGCCAAGACCGGCCATCCAACATCAGATCGGCCCAGTTGTTGTGTACAGCCATGTGCTGCGCGAGTGCGGCGTAGGTGACCGAGTCGCCTTCGACGATCAAGGGGTTCAGCAGTGCGGCAGCGTTAACCAGCAAGGTGATTGCAATCAGCCAGCGCAACTTCAAATTGTCCGATTTCAAATCGCTGCTCCACATTGCCAAACATCCCTCCATCGCGCTTGCAGCAGACCTTTTGGAGGGTCAGCCGGGATAAAGCCAGAAATAGCACATAAGCCTATAAGTTATTAACCTTTGAAGGGCTAGTGTAGTGTTGCATTCTGTTTGGAACTTAAGCGGCTGTTTGCGCGAATGACCTTTTGCAGGATGTCGCGAGCACTCTTGGTCCAGATGAACGGTTTGGGATTGGTGTTGTGGTGGGGGATGTACTCGTCAATGGCGTTGACCAGATCCGGCACGCTGGTAAACACCCCACGGCGCAGGCGGTTCTCGGATATGTCACGGAAAAACCTCTCCACCATATTCAGCCAAGAGGCTGAAGTGGGCGTGAAGTGCATGTTGAATCTGGTGTGCTTAGCCAGCCATTCCTGCACAGCTGGATGCTTGTGCGTGGCGTAGTTGTCGGCGATCAGATGCAGCGTCTTGCCCTTGGGCGTTTCGCGCTCGATCTGCTTGAGGAATTTCAGCCACTCAACATGGGTGTGCTGTGGTTGGCATTGACCGATGACCTGGCCATCGAGTAAGTTGAGCGCGGCGAACAGCGTGGGTCGTGCCGTTGCGCTTGTAGTCGTGCGTCATGGTCGCCGCGCGCCCCCTTCTTCATGGGCAGACTTGGCTGCGTGCGGTCCAGCGCCTGTACCTGACTCTTCTCGTCGCAGCGCAGCACCAGCGCATGCTCGGGGGGTGACATGTACAGATCCACGATGTCTTCGAGCTTCTCGACGAACTGGGGGTCGCGCGAGACCTTGAAGCCGCGCACGATGTGAGGCTTCAGACCGTGGGCCTGCCAATGCCGCATGACCGTGCTGGCACTGACTCCCAGCGCCGCGCCCATCTTGCGCGTGCTCCAGTGCGTGGCGGCCTCGGGCGTGGTTTGCGTGGTCATCTCCACCAGCTTGGCCACGTCCACCTTCACCGGCGGCGCCCCGCGCGGCAAATCGCGCTCAATGCCTTGCAGTCCACACTTCAGATAGCGCTCACGCCAGCGCGCAACCTGCACGCGCCCGATGCCCAGTTGCTCGGCGATGTCCCGGTTCTGCAGGCCCTGCGCGGCCAGCAGAACGATCTGCGCACGCTGCGCCAACCTGACGCTGGTGCGCTTGGAGCGCGCAAGCCGGGTCAGGTCGCGTTCCTGTTCATTCGTCAACAAAATTGTCGGGGCAACTCGCAATTTCTCACTCCAATGCAAACCGTAGTAGAGCATTGGAGTCAGGGATACTTGTTAAGTCCCCTCAAGAGTCGAACACTACACTAGATGTTTCCTGGTCACGGTCGCGACTACCGTTGCCGCCAAAATTTCCATGCTCGAAAATTAGCGCTTGAAACGACTGTTGCCGGGCATAGGGGTGTTTGCCTTTAATTAGTCTGGATAGACTTGGGTGGTCGCCAATTTGATGCACCACCATGCTCTATTTAAGCCCAAGCAAAGGGGCAGCTGCAACCGTACAGGTTCTTTTTCTGGATTTCGACGGGGTGATGCACCCTGAGTTTTTCCACGAGTCCAAGCATTTCGTACACTTGGGTACCTTCGAGACGATGATACGTGCAGCCCCCCATGTCGAGCTGGTGATTTCCAGCACGTGGCGCCAAAAACGATCCTTGAATGAACTCAAGGCTTTGTTTACCGCAGATGTGGCGGCTCGGATCATTGGCACTACGCCCCTGTATGCGCAGCTGGAAGATGTTCCAGATGCACTGGTTGGCTATGAGCGTGAGGCCGAATGCAGAAATTGGTTGCGGCAGCAGGGCCGCACTGCTCAGGAGTGGCTGGCGGTGGATGACAGGTCCTGGAATTTCCGACCGTTCAACCCCCATGTCTTCCTGGTGGACGGAGAAGTGGGCTTGGATGTTCATGCCGCAGCGAAACTTGCAGCCCGCATCGATGGTGCATTGGCTTGATGATTACCGTCATGGTCACTCCAATGTTTTTCCAGAGCACCACCGGCTGATGCCATGAGCGCCGTTGACGACTACCTCAAAGCCGCAGAACGCAAAAACACGCTGCTGAGCTACGCCTCGGCTATCCGCCATTTTGAAGAGGAATGGAAAGGACTGTTGCCAGCCAGCAGCGATGCCATTGCCCGCTACCTGGCGGACTATGCGCCAACGCTTTCCGGAAACACACTGCGCCACCGACTGGCGGCGCTGTCGCGATGGCATCTGGACCAGGGTTTTGCCGATCCGACAAAAACTACCACCATCCGGCAGTTGCTAAAAGGAATCCGGACCGTGCACAACACCCCGGAAAACCGGGCGCGACCGCTGGAGGTAGAGGTCTTGGAGCAGGTGGACCGCTGGCTGGCAGAAAGCATTGAACCGGCCCAGCGTCAGGGTGACCACGCCTCTACACTGAGATACACCCGCGACCGAAGCCTGATCTTGCTGGGATTTTGGCGCGGTTTCCGGTCTGATGAGCTGGCCCGCCTCACTGTTGAAAACGTCAAAATTGTGTCCACAGAGGGTATGACCTGCTATCTGGATCGGAGCAAGGGGGATCGTCAGACACTGGGCAAGACTTACAAGTGCCCATCCTTGTCCAGACTGTGCCCCGTGACGGCATTTGCCCAATGGGTTGCGCTGGCCAAGCTGGACCACGGACCGGTGTACAGGGGTGTTGATCGGTGGGGGCACCTGTCCAGCAAAGCCATGCATCCCAACAGCCTGATTCCACTTTTGCGCAGTATGTTGACCACGGCAGGAGTGCCGGATGTTGGGGATTACAGCAGTCACTCTTTGCGCAGGGGCTTTGCTGGTTGGGCCAACGCCAGTGGCTGGGATATCAAGGAACTGATGGAATATGTCGGTTGGACGGACATCAAGTCTGCCATGCGCTATCTGGACACTCCTGATGCTGAGTTGCAGGGCCGGTTTGAGCAAGGCTTAGAAAAGGGCAGCCCCAAGAATGAGTAGAAAAATACCCGCAAAGTTACTTCAGCAGATCTATGAAGCGCTTTCTGAAAGGAATCGCCGCTTTGGTGACTTTGCCCAATACGCGCCCCTCGATGACATCATCATTGCGCGCGGGTGGGTCTACAACATTGAGTTGGAGGAGTTGCTTCTTGCAACGGATTCGCGGGTCGCGTATCTCGATCTGAATAGGTTGACGGAGTACCTTGAGATCCCGTGGCGCACCGTTTACAAACGACCAAGGTAACCTGGACGTGGCAAAGAGCCACAGCCGCCCCTACATCTCCGACGACAACCCCTATTCGGAGTCGCAATTCAAGACCATGAAATACCGACCCGACTTCCCCGAGCGCTTTGGCAGCATCGAAGATGCCAGAAGCCACTGTCAAACATTCTTTGCTTGGTACAACGGCCAGCATTGCCATTCAGGCATTGGTCACATGACACCCTACAGCGTGCAGTATGGGCAAGCGCAGGCCATGCGGGAAGTGCGGCAAGCAACGCTGAATGCGGCATTCAATGCCACACCCAACCGATTCAAGGGCATCCGCCCTTGTCTCAAACCCATGCCCACTGCAGCCTGGATCAACCCGCCACTTGAGGAAAGGAAAACGACTGAAACAACACAACCCTGTACAGTAAATTCATGAAGCAAGGTGTAGCAAAGTCATTGACACGTTCCGCGTGAGCCGAAAAATCAACCTCGGCGCTGGCGCTTAGAAATTCCTCGATCTGCTCAATCGTGCAAAGACGCGTTTCGTTCATGTTGATCACCAGTAGTGTCCCAACGTTCTTCAGAGGAGCGCGAGCTGATTTGTGTCGAAATCCGCATCTGAATTTGTTGAGGGTGGTGTAAGTAGTTGATTTATAGGGATTGTTTCAAACATGGACAGACTCAGGATTTGTAGGATTTCGTATAGGCTGTGATGGTCAAGATGCAAACGTTTCTTCGCAATGGCAATCAACAGGTAGGTCGATATGGCGATCCAGATCTGCGTCTTCACCGCGTTCTCGCTGGTACCGAAGAACACCTTGATGCGCAGGTGCTGCTTGATCCATTTGAAGAACAATTCCACCTGCCAGCGTTGGCGGTACAGGTCGGCAATCAACTCGGGCTTCAAGACAAAGTTGTTGGTCAGAAATACCAAGCGCTTGCCGATATCGTCCTTGACCACCACGCGGCGCATCGTCGTGGGGTAATCCTTGCTGGACAGATAGGCCGTCAACACGCCGGTCTGATCGCACAGCACCGTCGTATTGAGTCGATCCACCGGCTGCGAGTAACGCCGCTTGAATTTGGTGTTGCTTTTGGCGCGGGTCACAAAGAATGCTTTGGCCTCGTGAATCACAAACAGTCGCTCGAAATCCAGGTAACCCCGGTCCATCAAGTAGAAGGCGCCCGGCTCCAACACCAGATCGTCCATGACGTTGACCTCGTGGGTCTTTCCGTCGGTGATGTGAATGAAACTGGGGATGTTGCCTCGCAGGTCCAGCAGCGTGTGCAATTTGATGGCCGCCTTGGTCGAACGAAATGGTGCCCATGCAAAGACCGACAGACACAGGTCTATGGTGCTGGCGTCGAAGGCATACACCGCCGCGTCGAGTTCCACTCCAAACGGCTCCTTGGCGTAAAGCGGACGTGCAATACCAATCAGGTGCTGCGCGAAGTCCGCATAGATCTGCCACGGCCGTGTGGCGTTCGCATTGGCCAGTGTGTTGCGCGAAATCGTCTGGCAGCGAAACCCCATGTGATACAGCCGCCGAGCTTGCGCACGCAAGTTGACTTCGATGTCGCGAAGGGACTCGCGGTAGGTCAACTGCGCGAAGGCCATGGCGAAGAATTGATCCAGGCACGAGAAGTCCTTGACCTTGTGCTCGCCATTGTGATCGGCCACACACCGGCGAAACGTGCTCAGCGGCAGGTACAGCATGAGTTGCGCAAATACGAGCTTGCCTTGGTGCATGGGGGTTTTGGGCGGGAATCCGCGAAAAACCCCAAGTCTGACTTTCTACGTTCAAATCGAGACCAGACTGAACCACCAAATTCATCAAGCGAATCATTAACTTACGACGCTCCACTGTGACAACGTTGGGACACTACTGGTTGATCACCATTCTTGGGATGATCAACCCGCCCTTAGAATCGGCCCCTTTCTACCGCTTCAGGCTCATTTCTGGGTGGAAATACAGCCGCCGTTCAGGCTCATACCACGTTGGACAAGGCTTGGCCAAGCGCTGGGCTCAGTTTCTGGAAAAATATGGAGATTTTGGTATCGACACACCGCTGTCGGACGCCATGGCGGCGTTTGTGAACAAGCACGGGACTGCGAAGCAAAAGCTGTATTTGCAGGCCCAGCCACCAACAGAGACCTCTGACCTCTAGTCCGGCTCATAGGCCAACGGGGCTGATCCAGCCTGAATGAAAGGGTTTACCCTTGCCTCAAACCGCTAAAAACTACACCTAAACCGAGATCACCCCATACTGCGCTGCCCGAACAAAAGCGCTTGCCTGCCTGCAGGTGATATGCGAAATATTGGTGCAATTTGTAGTCTGCAAGGTAATCTTGCGAAGGGCTCTGTTGCCGAATGCCGGCTGCAGAGGTACCCTGCGTTCGGCTCCGGCGGGATGCTACATATCCAAACAAATGAGGCCGGACGAAGCATGCGCTCCAATCAGCTCGCCAAAGATTTCCGGCGTGTCAGTGTCGATGAAGTAGGACTTCAGTTCATGTCTGCAGGTCGAAGTGAGAGACTTCTACCAACGGCAGCTCCTTGGCCAATTGGAGGTGCCCGCTTTCACGAAATGGTCGCCACAAAGCCGCCGGTCAACCCCTAGTTTCCAGCGACTGCTATGGAGCAGTCAGATCGCAAAACTCTAAGACCGGTATCGCCCCGCTCCTGACCGACAGTCCAACAAACTTAAATCAGTCCGCGAATGCCAGCTTCGGAGTTCTTGGCACAGCCAGCGACCGGCAGCTTCCGGCGAAAACGAACGTCGGCTTCGTCTATTCCTTGGATTTCTTTAGGCATCGGCGAAGGACAGCAATGCGTCTTTAAGCGACGATCAAGTCCGCAGTCCAATTCGCGGTTGCTGGTAGGGTTTCGACCGGAACAGCCGCCCGGTTTGCGATGGAATGACTGGCAGAGTTTCAACTGGAATGGGTGGCTGAATTGGACTGGAATACGCAGTCTGCAGGTTGGCACTGTTGGCGTTGTCGTTTTTGTTCATGCGGATGGTGAGGCCTACGAGGTTGAGTTTTTGACACCAGACGCCCGGACAATCGGAGTTGAAACCGTGCCGGCTGGTGCTCTTGTCGCAATGGACTGAAATGCCAACAGCGGCCTGGGGCGCGCCGGCTCCCCAGAAACCAGACATCAGGCCTGTCGGCCTTTGAACTTAGGATCCGCAGATGAAAATCAAAGACTTGACCCGGAGTCTTCGCCGGCACCACCTGGCACGGCTCAAGAAATACCGCCAGTTCTATTGGGGTCGGCGCATGGTCGACGACCCGCGCGCCCTGGGTCAAGTTGCAACGACACCGACATCACACCAAGGTTGGTTGGACGGGAATCCGCGCAGATATTGCCGCGAGCTGGCCCTGGACGAGCGCAGCGCCATCGAGTCGTTTGTGCGGATCGAAAGTGCAGAACTGCTCACTATTTGAATTTTTGCGTTGGGCGTTTGTGTCTGCGCCGTTGGCTGTCCCTGCGTCCGAGCGCGCCCAATCTGTCGCGTGGAGGCGCTTGCCCACAAGTTTTCCGCCCTAGTTCGACCGAACCCACTGCCTGGCGACTTTTCGTTGCTTCTTCCAACTGCGTTGCATTTGACGCGCCTCGTCGCTCCAGTTCGTGGGGAGGTTTGACGGGCGCCGGGCAGAACGCACCTGCGGCTCCCCTTCGAGGGGCATAGCGTTTTGTTGCCTTTCCGCAAAGGTCCTAACTTCGCGAAAGAGACCGAATCCGCCGCGGCGTTTGTGAATGCCTCGCACGGGTCCAGTTCCGCGCACACCATGTGGAACCCGGGTTCTAAAAAGCATCCCCATCTTGGTCGCACGCATTCTTAGCAGTTGCAAAACGACGGAGACGTTGAAAGTCCGGCCACTTGGGGAAACCAACGTGTAGGTCGCCCATTCACGGCGGACAGCCCATGTTGCGCCGAACTGGTTGTGGTCTTTTTGGTAGGGGGTCTCCCGGACCCATACGATGGAACCCGCGCGGTGGTCGGCTTCGACACGTGGAACCCGCAGACCCACATAACCATTGAGCCAACCACCGCCACAGGCTTCCAAGAGCGTGCGATGCAAATATCGGATCGCGTCTGCTTCGGTGCAGAACGCAATAGTTTGCTCACCCTTTGGTGAGGCGATAACAAGCCGACACTTACCGTCGCCGATAGGTTTGGATGCGGACATTAAAACTCCTAGTTGTGATAACTAGAAGTCCGTCGCGCCTCCTTGATTGGCTGTCATTTGCATCATGAAAGGTCTAAGTGAGGTCTTTGACTATTCCGCTGTTCTGCTGGCCTGCCGGTCGCGCTCGATGTCTCGCAGGACCGTCCGAATTTCGGCGCGAGCGCCTTTGAATGCGCCCACGAGGGGCGCAAAGTAGAGCCGAACACTGTTGCGGAAAATGCGCTGTAATTTGAGATACATAGGTGCCATTATGGTCACCATCAAGTTATTTGTTCCTTTGGTTTTCAATGTGCACAGTACTTTCTCGCCCATCATTGATGGCGTAAGGGGGGAATCGCTAGACCTTTGGGCAGCTAGCGGCACCGGAAAGGCTTGTTTCACGGCCCGCCCTCCCTCTGGTGGGTCATTCCAGGCTCAATGGGAGGACACTGGCATAGACTTCCCTTCTATGCGCTGAACAGCTACCGGCCAGCGGTCCGTGCGCTGAAGAACCGGCGAAGGATTCAAAATCCTTGGAAGTTCAAGTGTGGGCTGCGATCCGGTTTGCAAAGTAATGCCCAAAACTTGACTTAAACAGACTGATCGGTATGCTGGTTTTTCAATGGACTTGGAGTGGGCAATAAAAAATGACGTGCAGTCAACCAAGCCAAGCTGCTTTCAAATGGTTGATGTTGGAATGGTAACGAAGGGGTTCGAGACTTCCGTTCTGGATCGCATCGCGCTCGAGTTTCAAATCACTTCAGCGTCCCTCATCAAGATGCTTGGTATGAAGCCAATCACCCATGCACGGAAAAAGAGAGGGGGTTGAGGCTGTGCAGTGGCGACTCTGAAAAAACTTCTTGGGCTTGCAAACCTTGCAGGGCAACTAGAGATCCTTGTGCACGAGTCCGGATGCCTGGAAGGATTTGACGTGGCCCATGGCTCGGTCAATGGTTGAATGAACCGGTAGGTGCTCTGGATGGCTAGGCGCCAGCAGAGTACATGGATACGACCGCCGGTAGGGAATTGGTGTCGAACCTTCTTCGGCAAGTCCAGTTGGGAGTTTATGCTTGACGATGTGACCCAAGCCCAAGTCGGTTTTTTTGGGAACGGTTCGTCAACCCTCGACCATGATTTCTTCCCAACTTTTGCCAACGCCGCTGAAGGGAGCATGTGATGAGTAAACATTCCGGGCCCATTCTCAACTCAAGCATTTGTTAGCGTCAACAGCGCATCAACTTGTCCACAATTTGTGTTGACTGCCTTGTGCATAAACTGGGAACAACTTGGCAGTATCCCGCAACCAGTGCCTTTGCAGACGACGCCTCAAAATCAGGCACCCACCTCGCCCTGTGGACGTCCCATGAACCGGTAGTTGACGCAGATTCAAACATCGTCGCATGTGTAGAGTTCTGGATAGCGTCTCTTTTCTCGTTCACGCTCCCGCTGATTCCTTGCATGCAATTTTCGGTTCGATTTTCCAAGTTCGCGAATGGCCAGCATCATCACGACAATGCCGCAGACCATCGCCAGGTTAAACAAGTCAATGGCTTCCATGGGCCGGATCCTCTCATTGATGTGAGCCCGAAGTCGGGTGCTCAAGTCGGTTGATTTCTTCAATTCAATTCTGAACCCACCGGCCCCGTAGGGCAAGCGGCTCCCCATCAAACTCAGTGGGGCAAAGGGTCTTGAAGCGGGTCAATGGACATCCTTCCGGTTCCCTGAGCGATGCTGACTTTCTCAACAATAGTCCGCGCATGCTGAATCGGCCGCCAAAAGCTAAGATATTCATAGCTCACCTGTGTAACCACGTCCCCACTGTCATCGGTCAAACTGGCAGTCCATTTCGTCATTTCCTGTTCATGGTGGTGTTCAAGACAAAAGCTGCAGCCCGTCCTTCGGGCGCGTTCAGCCGTCCAGGCCATCTGCATCCACTGGGCTTGCGTCATTGCTTCGTGCAAGGGTTGGATCTGTCCCACCCGGACCTCCGAGTGCACAAGCGCCGGACTGCAAGTCGTGACGTTGGGGTCGGCAGCGGGAAGAGCGTGCGTAAACAACGCCTGCAGCAAAGCTTGCATGCGTTGAGACGCCAATTTCAGGGGGTCAGTGAAAACCGGGGGATTCCTGTCCGTGTCCCATGCGACGATTGCCATGACCACAAAAGCGGCCGGACTGTCCCGCCCAACCGCGATGAACTCCTGGACGCCGGCTGGCAAAAGGCTGGAAAGTGCCTCGTCCGAAGGCGAGCAATTGCTCGCCGGGTTGGATGTGTTCTTCAATCGATTGACCATTGAAGCTTGCAGACTGAGCGGACTCACCCCAGCGAGATACTGAACGGCGACGGTATCCTGGATACGCACATCGCCCGGTGGCAGATTCAGTCCCTCAGCGAAGGCAAGTGTCAGTTCAGCTTTGAGACCGGTCGAGCGCCGACTGTCAAAATTGAAACTGCTACGGATCCTGACACTTTGCTCCATGCAAAAAACAACGGGCAAGGCATACAAACCGGCCTGCACAATCCTCGGCCTGAATGGTGCGGTGTGCGGCAACCCACTGTGGGGCCACTTCGCCAGGCGCGTCGACGCCATGGCAAATAGCAGTCCCTGGCGAAAGTTCTGCTCCGCTTCGCAGTCTGAATCCAGGATAAACCGTCGCAGGGCATCAGGGTCTCTTTGCGCTAACAAACCCTGGGCAGTTTGCGCATAAAGGATCAACTCGGGTCGATGTTCAGGATTCACCGTGAGCGGAACGATTCCCTGGTTCTGGTAGTCCGCTGGGTCAGCTACTTTTTTTGCTTCGGGTGTTTGCGCACTGGAGAGCCACAACAACAGCCGCTGAGAAAAATTGGGGAATTTGGGTGTAGTCATATAGAACAGACTACGGGAGAGCGTCAAAACCGCAACCCCTCCAACATCGCAGATGTTCCAATCGACACAAAAAAAGGCCACCGCAAAGCAAGGATGGCCTTGGTGCCCAGTCTATTCGGCAAACACGCACTGGACTACGTGCTGATACCACTGCCCCGTTGCAGAAGCAGCGCTTGCCTGATTCAGGATCAGCTTAGCACGCGGCAGGTTCAGGGTGGGGTTTGTTGCGTTTAAGCCAGCCTGCGAAGCGGTCAAAGTCCCCGCAAACGCAGGCCTGGCGCGGGCTTCAGGAATTCGGGGTCGTCCTGACATAGCCGGATATGGAAGGTGTTTCTCGCGAAGTTGTCTGCGTTGAGATCCGCCCCTTGATCTCCCAGGTCATTTGACTGGCGCGTCGCAGGCCACCAGTAAGTGTGCGCACCTCGGACTTACCGAAGTGGCCGTGTGTGCTAACTTGGACAACCCTTGCCAGACCGGGCTACCACCTGTGAGGCATCGTCTTAGTGGAGGAAGTCAATGGACAGTTTGAAACATATGCGCGAGCGGCTGAGCCGCTCACGCCACGTGGTCGCACTCACCGGCGCCGGCATGTCGCAAGAAAGTGGATTGCCCACATTCCGAGATGCGACTGATGGATTGTGGAACCAGTATGTTGCTTCCGAGGTGGCCACCGCAGAGGCGCTGCGAGCGAACCCGCAAAAGGTTTGGCTTTGGCTGCGGGAGCTTGTTCATGAAATGAGCAAGGCGATGCCCAGTGCCGGGCATCTCGCCTTGGGCCAGCTCGAGCAACGTTGCAAAGTGACCGTTGTGACACAAAACGTCGACGACCTGCACGAGCGGGCCGCCAGTACCGATGTGATTCACTTGCATGGCAATGCCTATGCCTACCGTTGCATGGATTGCACTCGACCGATGGTCATGCCTGCCGGCGCTATCCCGGAGTGGAAGACTTTGACTCAGACCATGCGGTGCAGCCATTGCGGTGGCCTTATCCGCCACGATGTGGTGTTGTTCAATGAGGCCGTCGATGCCACCCGAATGGCGCAGGCCAGAAGTGCCATCGAAGCGGCGGATGTGGTCTTGGTGATCGGCACCTCCGGGCTGATCTACCCGGCAGCGACTTTGCCGCAGTACGCATCGGACTTGCATAAGTACGTGGTGGAGATCAACCCTGATGACACGCCGATATCGGCGGTCGTGCCTGCGCGAATCAAGGGAATGGCCGCAGCTTCGCTCGTTGAACTTCTAAGCGACGATGGCCTACCATTTGCTGGCCGCGCGTCCCAGCCAGCGCTTTACCAAGAGCACGCGTCGGTGGCGCTCCTTTATGCGTTGCCAGAGTTTGGTTTGGCGTCGGGCACGGTCGGTGTCATTGTTCACTGCCATGTGGGTGGAACGAGTTTTGAGTTCGAGTTCATGTCTCCGGACGGCAGAACCATTGGTGTTGCGACTCTGCATGGCGATGACCTGCGGCCTCTCAACGCCGGTGAATAGCCCGACAGGAGAATCGACCCATCGGTAAAAAGCGGTTCTGGACCACTGCCATCAGACGCACGACAGTCAGGTATTCGAAGCGAAATTGAAGAATTCCAAGAATTAGGGACTTGCCGATTTCAGGGTGTTGCCCAGAATGGTTTGAGAAAGGAAACCATTTTGATGAAAACACGAGAACGCATTTTTAACTCCATTGAGGCAGTCTGGGAAAACTCCGCACTGGTCTTCATCCTGGTCGTAGCCGCATGGACCCTGTTTCAGATCTGCTGGATGTGGATCGGAAACATCGCCATCCACTTGGCAGTATTCAACGATGGCTGGAAGCAGGAGACCGCAAGCCATTGTGTTCAACACATTGCCGGCTGCCAGAGGGTCGATTTCGCGCACCGGTACTGGACCACTGCCCATGGGGGGCCAAAGTGGCAATGGATAGGCGCACGACTGGATATGCAGGTAGTAGCCAAGCCGGGTACGGCCGGCGTTGTGGAACAAGAACTTGTCCAGCATATCGGTCGCTGGTCAGCCGACCACCTCTCGCTTCAGATCACCGACGCCAAGGGGCAGAAATGAGCGCACCCCAAGCTGCCCTAGCCTCCACTTGGGTGGATCCGAACTTTGCGACCCGTTGGCCGCTGGCCCTCGGAGCGCTCGCATGGTTCGCGGTAGCAATCGCTGGAATCTGGCTGTTTCCGGTGAGCACGCGACCTCCACACGCGGGACTGACCAGTTTCAGGATGGCATTGACCGTTTTTCAGATACTCATGTGTCTGTATTACTTTGTTTTCTTGACTGCCGCATTGCGCCAAAAGGTCCCGGTCGTCCTCAGATTCCCGATACAGGTGTTTGCTTGGTTGGCACCATCCCTGATCGCAGTGTTTCTGGGGGGCCTGTCGACCCTTGCCACGTCATTCTTCGCAAAGCTTGGCCTTTTGCTCATTGCGGGTCTCTTGTGCCTGGTGCTTCCGTTCGTCTTGGTCGCCGGGGCGGTGATTACCTTTTTGCCCCTGATGCAAGTCATTCGGCCCATCTGGTGGTTGTGTAGCTGCCCACCATCCAAGTACTTCACGGTGGTAGAGCCCGCTGCGGCCACGCCCGAGGCCCCCGTCACCGTCCAGGATCAACCGGCGCCGGCGCAACCTGCAACCATTCCGGCACCGGCACCTGCGAAACACAGCGCTGACACGGGTCCCTATGAATTCGAATGGCGTTCACCACGCACAGACTTTGGAAGCTTGACCGGCATGGCTGCGCTCAAGGCCGAACTTATGACGGCCATTGAACCGTTCCGGCACTATGCAACAGGGGGACCGGTAGCGGACCGCAATGGCATCTTGCTCTCAGGGCCACCCGGCAACGGCAAGACGGCCTTTGCCATGGCGATTGCGGGTGAACTGGGTTTGCGCTTTGTGAAGCTCAGCGGTGTTGACATCTCCAGCAAGTGGATCAACGAATCAGCAACCGTTCTCAAATCGCTGTTTATCCAGGCTGCCGCGCAACCCTGTGTCGTGTTCCTCGACGAGTTTGACTCCATCGCCAAGGATCGCAGCAATGGACACATGCACGAGGAAGACAAGAAGCTGGTAACGGCCTTGTTGACCGTGCTGGACGAGGCACGGCTACAGCACATTGTTTTGGTTGCAGCCACCAACTACATCGATTTGCTGGACAAGGCGGCTATCCGGGAGGGTCGGTTCGACTACCGGATTGAAGTTCCCTATCCGGACATGGAGGCCCGAGTGGGCATCCTTACTGGGATGCTGGCCAAGTACCAGGTGTCTGCGGCTCCGAAAACCATCGAGCACGTCGCGGCCCTGTGGGAAAGGCGCAGTGTGGCGTTCATCGAGTCGACCGTGAAACGCCTGCGTGATGGTGGCGGTAAAGACAAACTGTCGACTACCGTAGAAGACTTCAAGCAGGCATCCCGCGCGGCAACACGGCGGGCGGGAAACATTCCGTCAACTGGAGCCAGACTGTCGGAATTGGCCTTGACCGCCGGTGTTCGGCGCGAGACCACTTCCCTGCTCTATCGCCTAAAAAATTGGGAAACAATTGCCGAACAGGGCGGTGAACCACCCAGTGGGGTGCTGCTGTACGGTCCACCCGGCACCGGAAAGACCAACCTGGTACGGGCGTTGGCACGGGAACTGGAATACTGGCACGTGTTTGAGGTCAACGCGACAGAAGTCCTGCACGACCCGCGCAAATTCACTGATACCGTTCACCTGGCGGCGGATCACCGCCCTGCCATCGTCTTCATTGACGAAGCCGACGAACTGCTGCGCGACCGTAACAACTCTACTTCGGCGGGCGCCACCAATGAGATTCTCAAGTGCATGGACGGGATGATGGGCAAGGTTCCCGAAGTGTTGTTCATGGCCGCCACCAACAATGAGGATGCAATTGATGCAGCGGCACTGCGCGGAGGACGGTTTGCTGAGAAGATCTTTATGGGCAAACTCGCTGGCGACGACCTGGTTGTCTTTCTGACCCGGGAGTTTGAGAAGAAAAGGCAAGTCCGGTTTGAACCTGACGTCACGCCGCAATCAGTGGCGATGAGACTGGTTGAAGTCGCGCCGGCCGATGCCCTATCGATTCTGCGCAAGGCGATCAACTACACGTTTGACAGCCAGACGCTTGCGCAGCCCGTGAACATGGGTCACATTGATGCGGCGATCCAATCCAGTGACAGTCGCTTCATGCGGGCATCGCGGGGCGCTGAGTGACGGGTCGTACTGCCGTCGCCTGAAACTTGGGAACTGGCCAGGCTTTATGCTTCAAACCCGATATAGACCCAAGTATGAAACCCCCTGCCCTGTTGTTGTTCCTGGAATTTGAAGGTGTGCTCGCTTTGGGTGGTTCTGCGAAACGCGACAAGGTGGCCGAGACGGTCAGCGACATAGCGCGCGGCAACTCGACTTGGCGTGATCATCAGGCGCTGTGGGCGACTCTTTTTGAAACCGAGCCAATACGGCAATTGAAGGCACTGCATAACCAATTCCAACTCCAGTATTGCCTCACGACGGACTGGACAAGCTTCTTGGACAAGGCAGCCGTGCTCAATGTCTTGCGCCTATCGGGGTTGAGTTTCGTGGCCGGCAATCTGCACTCGCGATGGGAAGTCAATCAAGGCCATCCAGCTGTGCGCACCGATCAGATCAAAACCTGGCTTCATCTCAATTCTGATTGGCAAGATCGATGGCTTGTGCTGGACTCCGATGTCCGAGGCCCTGACGTTCAGGATTGGCAAAAGGTACTGACAGATTTCGCGGTGTTTTGCTGCAGTGATGCCGGGCTAACGCAGTTCGAGGCAGCAGCGATTCGTGCACGTTATCTGGGACGGATCGCGTCATAGTGAGGGGAACAAACGGCCATCTGCCGCAGTGTTTTATAGAGATTGGCGCATCGGCGACTGGTTTGTCTGTCCGTTAGCTAATTCACTGATCGGCGCTGATGGAGTTCGTCCCTCTAATGGTTAGCCCAAGGCTGCCCTTGGTGACTTTAGGCAGCTAGCTATTTGGGTGACCGGGGATTCGTCAGCTTGTAGGCACCCGACGCGTTTGCGATGAGGTGTCCTGTCTCCAGCAGCTTTGCAATCGCTGCTCCAACGGAACCTCGGGGAATCCCAGCTTCAACGATGACCGTTTGTCGGTTGATCTTCACGAACTCTTTTGGGTTCATAACTTCGACCAGGTGCGCAAACAACTTTGCGGTGTTCCCGGTCAACGGTTTTGGAGCGGCGTCACCGGGTGATTTCTTCGCCTTCGCAAGCCGTGGTCCTTTGATTACCGCATCGCTTGCCTGGATATCCTTGACGAGTTTCAGATCAGCTCCGCCTTCAGAGGGGGGAGCCACCAACGTGGGCAGCTTGGGGATTGGTGATGTAGAACCGCCGGTTAACCCTGAAGCCATTTCATAGATTTTTTTGAATTCCGTTTCGATTTGCGCCACGGCTTGGGACATCCGTGCGACAGCCTTCCATTCTTCAAACAAACCGTCATTTCGCATTTCAAACGGGTTGGCGGTCATTGCCGCCCTTACCTGGTTGCCGTAGGCTTGAACAGCGTCTTTTAGTTCAAGATCGGCTTGGTAGATGGTTGCACCAGCCAATTGAAGGGCGGCGAGAGTTTGGGAGGAAAGTGGCATTTAAAGCAGTCTTAGTATTTATAGCTGATCCACACATTGAGGATCAGATCCAACGGCAATCGGTGATGCAGGCGCGAACCGCTGCATCCCGATTCCCGCAGCCAACGTAACCGAAAGGCTGGCAAATTTTACCAATCCAATGGAAACCTTCGCATCGCAGGTGCTTGTGCATGAGTAGAGTGCCAATCGCTGCCCTCCCCCTTTTACGCAAAATACAAGAGGCTGCCCGTGTGTGATGGGCCCTTAGCTACCGCGTTTTGTTTGTCAAGATACGACAGGGCGTGATGTAAAACACAAAGTACTTTTGGCGCTCGGCCAGTGGCTCCAATGGGGCGATACCGGTCAGCCGCTGCGAGACCTGGAATTGAACCATTTTTTCGTAGGCGGTCTTAGCCCGTGCCGGTCCAATTTCGCCATTTGTCCGTCGCCAAGACCCGGCAGTCGTTCGCGGTAACGACTGGGCGTCCCATCTTGAAGATCAAGTAACCAGAATAGAAAGCTCCTATTTGTAAGTGTCCAAAAATTGGGCTAGATAGTGTTTAGAAAAGAAATCAATGGAATCACGCCTGGATTTTTCACGGACAGCGCAGTTTTTTTCAAGAATGAGATCCACATAGTGACAACGCCATTGGACTGACTGAACTTCATCCTCAATGATCCTGAGCAATAGAAGTTGGTATCCATTGCCATTGCCAATTAGGTATTTAGTTCGATTGCCTTCGCGCAGCGCGAACCGCCAACCTGGCCCTTCCTCGCCCCTACCGAATTGATCAGATGGCACTTGCCAAAAGTTGTATTTGGCAAACTCCGCTTGAATTTTTTGCACTTGGTCAGGCTTGATGCGGAAGCGTACTTCGCCCAAGCGTTTCACGTCCAAAAGCCCGTGGTAGATGGCACGCCCATCCTTAAATATCTGTATGCGATAACCCTGAAGATTGGATCGTGATTCACCGATCTGTTCCATGGTGATGACAGGTATGTACGTGTCTACAGCATTGGCATCAGGCGGGGGAAAAGTCAGATAGACCGGCAATGGATCGGCCCGTGTATCAGATTGAGCAATGACGAGTGCGGCCGCTAGTGCAGCGCGACACAAACCTGCTTGAATACGTTTCATAGCATTCCCCCTTGATTCGTTTTTGATTTCAATGCGAACGCGGGCTTGATAGCGGATCCTGTGCTCGGGTGTGCTGAAAGCCCCCGTGTACCAATCATGTGCCACCACGACCTATAAGCCCTGCAAGCCTCGTGAAATTTGCGCAAACAGCTACAAACTTTATAGCGCTCGTTCCGCTCAGTCTCAAGTTTGCCAGATTGGCACCCAGCGTATAGTTGACGCTGGAGCGCACGTAGTCACTGCTGGGCGAGTATTCAAAGGATCTTTTGTCATTTATTTTCACGGTTCTAGCGATAAGTTCACAACATCTAGGGTAGTGCTCCGCCGCACACCGCCACTTGAACAAGTTGGCATTCGCTGGTGATTGACTGCTTCCGAGCTTTTGACCCTATAAACGAGCGGCAGCTTCCGGCGAAAACGAAGGTCCGTCTTCCCAATTCCGTTGCCTATCAACGGGTCTCCGTGAGGGACCGCTATGCGTCTTTTGCCGGTAGCCACGTTTCGCGGAAGCCGGCCCTCAAAATTGACCGTCGGCAATGGATCAATGCCTACACCGGCACTGGGGCGATACCGGTCGCTCGGCCAGCGCAGTGAAATCGATCAGTTTTCTCCAGAGCGGTCATAGCCGGTGGCGGTCCAGTTTCATGATTTGCCCATTGCAAAAAAACCATAGCAGTCCTTCGCGGGCGACAATCAGCTTTTGACCGTGGTGGTCAGTAGCGTAGCGGTAGCGGCCAGTCATAGACGCGGTCCAGCGGGCCACAGTGTGACTAGCTTCACCAATTTACATATTTTTCAGGCCCAAAGAAGATCTTATGATTTCGCGTAGCCTTCAATGGAGGAAATGGATAGCACGCTGCCCAACTTGCGGGCTTTACCTCGTAGCGCTGCTTGCAGCGTGTTTCTCACTAATGCGAGCAGTCGCAGTATTCGGCCCTCCACAGCTTCAGGTACTGCTTCCTCTGAGCTTTACGTTGATGGCGATCACCCCATGGATTGTTCTCAGTCGTTTCGGGCGAGATCAAATCGGACTTCGTCGGGCTAGGTCAATTTCTTCCTATGCGAAAGCCGTTTTTGCCGGTGTGCTGCTGGCCCTTGTTTGTGGTGTCATGGGATCATTGCTGTTCGAAGTTGGCGAACAAAATTGGTTCGTCACGATTGCTCGCAACTTCGGGCGATCATTTGATACAGGGGGGAAGTCCACGTTCCTCTTGTTTGCGGTGTTCACCGTTCCTTCCATGATCTTCAGCCCTATCGGCGAAGAGTTTTTCTTTCGGGCTTTGCTTCAGCGATCCCTTGAAGACTTCACGTCCAGATCTCTCGCCACGGTCTGTGAGTGCTCAGTCTTTGCAATCGTGCATTTATGTCACCACGGGCTTTATCGAACGTCTATGGGCTTCAGTTTTTGGATGCCGTCGAGCATCATCTGGGCGGCCCTCATGTTTTTGGCGGGCTACCTGTTCGCATACTTTCGCAACACAAGCGACTCCATATTCCCAGCGGTTGTTTGCCACATGGCGTTTAACGCAACAATGGGGGTCTACATCTTCTCCGTTCTATGGGGCGCCCATCATGCAGCCTGACCAATGAAGTGTGAACTCCCATAGTCTGCATGAAGTTCCATGGCCGCCTCCGTCTCCTAGAGACGCATTGCTGTCCTTCGCCGACGCCTAAAAAAGATCCAAGGAATAGACGAAGCCGACGTTCGTTTTCGCCGGAAGCTGCCGCTCGTTTTCAGGAGCAAAAGCTCGGGAGCGGTCACTCACCGACGAATGCCAACTCGTCGAATTTGCGGTCGGCAGCGGGGCGGAAGCTGCCACTGACGATGGTCAGGTATCGTGTAGTCCAGTTCTGTGATTTTCGACACTGATCCGCCGTCGTTCCTAGCGGTCGTCTACGTGGCGTTGCTGGTCATTGTGACTTTGGTAGTACTCGAACCCGTCGTCCAGCTCTGCTCTGTTGACTGGCCAATGTGCACAGAAAGAGCTGACTCGGCGCAGACGTGCTACCGTGGCTCAGTTTCGTAATATGTCCAAAAGTGCTCGTTTCAAACCCAGAAAGTTCTTCATTCAGCTATGCCCGTTGTAACGCGAGAGGTTGCCTACCTTGTGTTGATTGTCGGTCTTATGGTAGTTCCGCGAATCTTGCAGCGGTGGCGAATACCTGCGCCTTTGACCTGTTTTGGCCTGGGCATGATGGCTACGCTGTTTCTTGGCAGTTTTAGCCAAGATGCAACACTGGCCCTAATGGCTTCGCTTGGCATCTCGTCGCTGTTCTTGTTTGCCGGGCTGGAAGTAGATCTGGATGATTTTGGTCGCGGAAAATGGCCATTGTTGCAGCACCTCCTCGTGCGCTCAATCTCGCTCGCAGCCTTGGGATATCTTGCAATGCAGCAATTTGATTATTCATGGCAAGTAGCGGCCTTGCTCGCTTTGGCGATACTGACTCCATCAACTGGTTTCATTCTCGATACGCTGTCTGCACTCAACCTTACTGAGGACGAGCGCTATTGGGTTCGGATGAAAGCGGTAAGCAGCGAATTGCTTGCATTGTTTGTACTCTTTGTGGTTCTGCAGTCGGAGGCAATGGAGACGCTTATTTGGTCGTCCGTGGCTTTAACTTTGATGATTGTTGGACTGCCCTTGCTGTTCATTGGACTGGGAAAAATGGTTATTCCCTATGCACGTGGTTCAGAGTTTTCGCTGCTGATGATGGTGGGCATCATTGCGGCCTTTTTGACATATCAGTTGGGGGTCTATTACCTCGTCGGAGCCTTTTTGGCCGGATTTGTCGCAAAGTTGCTTCGAGTGCGCATGCCTACGCTCGCCTCCGACGAAAATCTGCACGCGATTCGAATGTTCGCTTCATTCTTTGTTCCATTCTATTTTTTCTATAAGGGAGTTGGCGTCCCAGGCGGCGCGTTTTCGATTGAGGCTCTGGGATTCGGAATCGCGCTGACACTGATTGCGTTGCCGATGCGTGTGGGTTCTGTTTGGTTTCAGCGGCGCCTCATCAAGGGGGAAAGCGCGGCAGCCAGTCTGCGCGTGGCAGCCGCGTTGACCCCGACACTCATTTTTACTCTTGTGCTGGCCAGCATCCTGCGCGAGCGGTTTCAAATTTCCGATGTTTTGTATGGTGCGCTGCTCGTCTATGCAGGTATGTCGACCATGTTGCCGTCTTTGTTTATGGCCAGGCCAATCGATTCAGACATGCTTTCTGGAACCAGTGACGCTCCCCTTCAGCCCCCGAAATCTTCCTTGTGATCAGATCACCAATAGCTGCGTGCACTGTGCTAAAAAGCCCTTCTTCGCCGGCCCATTTTGAAGTTTTCCAGCCACTCGCCTTCACTATCGATTCAGCCTGCGCTAGGCGGACACAGGCGCAAGCAAATGCTCACTTATCGCTTTGGAGTAACGGGCCAACAGATCATCTGCCTGATCTCCGCAGGAACTCTGAGACTCGCGCCAGGCAACCCGCATAAGCTCGCAGTCCTGCACAAGTGCACAGTGTTTTTGCAACGCGGCAACGTGTCGCAGATCAGAGTTCCCAGCCGATGACGCAGCAATGGCATCGCAAAGTCTGTTGAGCCAATCCCGCGCCGGCAACCACGTCTGACTAAATGGGTCGAATAGTTGAGCTTCCAGACCATCCCGACAGGCCAGAAAGCGACTCACACGCTCTGCGGTTGGGGGCGACGGCGCGTCTCCAAGCACAAGCTTGCCCTCTAGGAGCAGTGCCGCACACGCCCTCGTGAACGCAG